>Ga0334899_1001875_pt1 | contig 18457 bp, 11 predicted proteins | sample GraSluR3_MG_FD_207219 | JGI IMG/M metagenome (GOLD analysis project Ga0334899, IMG submission 207219) | Sludge microbial communities from methane-producing bioreactor in Wageningen University, Netherlands - Granular Sludge_8_08-R3 | ecosystem: Engineered > Bioreactor > Anaerobic > Unclassified ...
GCGTTTCCGCCGGCTACATGTTCAACGCCTGGTACAACACGGTGCAGACCGGCGAATTCATCCAGGCCGTTCGCACCGCCGACTTCGTCGACCTGGGCGACACACTCACGTTCGACGGGCTGGTGGGCCGGGTCGAGTTGCGGTTCTAAGGGCTCGGCAAAACCACGGGCCAGGCCGATCCATTCGCGTCGGGGCCGCTCAGAGTCGCTCCCGCCCCCGACTTGCCCGCGGATTGTCATCCGGCGCTCAACCCACGTCGAACGCCCGATTGGAGTCTTACGCTGCAACTCCTACGCGCCGTGCGCGCAGGTTGTCGAGGTGGTGGACGGAGGGAGGGATGGCGTGTTGGAATGATGGAATGATAAAACTCGGCTCGGATGGGGTCCACCACTCCACCATTCCACCATTCCATCCTGGCCTATCCCCTGCTTGGTTGCGGCCACGGGCCGCGTTATGGCTCGGTGGTTCCGGCCAGGTAAAGCTCCCCGTCGCCCAATTCGAGCGATTCGACGCGAATCGTTTTGCCGTCGGAGTCCGGACGCGGCGCGATCGAAATCTCGGCAACCGGGTCGCCGGCGGCCTGGGTCCAGCGCACATGGAGGTCCAGCCGGGCGGTTTCCTGAGCGATCTGTTCGAGGATCTTCTGTAAGGGAAGGGGCAGCCTCCCGGCACGCGCTCCGTGAATCCGCACGGCGATGACGTTGGGGGCGGCCAGATAAACGTCGGCGGCCAAGGACAACACGGTCGACCAATGGTCCCCCTGGTACCGGCAGGCCACCCGGAGTTGCCGGGGCTTAATGGCCACTCGGGGGTCGCGAACGTTGGGAGGGAGCGAGTCGGGATAGTTGCGAGGCAGGTCGACGGCCAACCAGCCGTTGATCTGCTCGGTGGTGAAGACGGCCTCCCAGGAACCCGGCTCCCGCACCTCGCTGGCCAAGGTCATGGCGCGCTGAATCATCGCGTCGCTGGCGGCCTTCTCGATTTCGGGGGCCGCCTTGAGGGCTTGCTCGTAGAAGTCGGGCACCTGCTGGGAGGCCCGGTAGGCAACGAAGGCGCTCATCCCGAGGCAGATAAGCACCCCCAGGAGGAGAGCGGTTATTCGAATCGGTTTTCGCACGACGCGCGATCCTTGGCCCCCTTTCCGGAGGAAACCGTGCCGGAAGCCCACGTCTCGCCCTTCCTGTCGGCATGGTAGGGGCTCGGGCGAAGCGGGTCAACGCAGATTGGAACCCGCCCTGCGATCCGCGGCAAGGGCGCGCTCGGCGACATGCTGTTCCGTTCCGAGGCAGCACCCGGCCGCCGTGCCGTAGCCGGCCGACGGCGTGTGCCCTCTGCAACTCGTGCCTGCGCGGTGCTCAGCCCGCCGCCTTCCGAAGTTCCTCGGCGCGGTGGGTCTTTTCCCAGGTGAATTCCGGTTCGGAGCGTCCGAAGTGGCCGCCGGCCGCCGTGAGCCGATAGATGGGCCGCCGGAGATCGAGGTACTCGATGATTCCCGAAGGGTTCAGGGGGAACAGGTCGCGGACCAGCCGGCAGAGCTTTTCGTCGTCGACCAGGCCGGTGCCTTCGGTGTCGACGGCGACGCTCACCGGATCGCTCACGCCGATGACGTAGGCGAACTGGACCTCGCAGCGCTCGGCCAGACCGGCGGCCACGATATTCTTGGCGATGTGGCGGGCCATGTAGGCCGCGCTGCGATCGACCTTGGTGGGGTCTTTCCCGCTGAAGGCGCCCCCGCCGTGGCGGGCCCACCCGCCGTAGGTGTCAACGATGATCTTGCGGCCGGTCAAGCCGCAGTCGCCGTGGGGTCCGCCGGTGACGAACCGGCCCGTCGGATTGACGTGGTAGGTAATCCGGCCGTCGGACAGCGCGTCGGGCAGAAGCGGCTTGATCACGTGCTCGATGGCGTACTCGCGGATCTGCGATGGGCTCACGTGGGGCGCGTGCTGCGTCGAGATGACGACCGTGTCGATGCGCAACGGCCTGGCCCCGTCGAAGGCCACGGTCACCTGGCTCTTGCTGTCGGGACGCAGCCAGTCGACGTCGCCCTGCTGCCGCAGTTGGGCCAGCCGGTTGGTGATGCGGTGGGCCAGGGCGATGGGCAGAGGCATCAACTCGGGGGTGTGGTTGCAAGCGTAGCCGAACATCAGGCCCTGGTCGCCCGCGCCGACGTCCTTCCCGGCCGTGGCGTCGGCGTCCACGCCCCGGGCAATGTCGGGGCTCTGTCGATCGAGCGAGAGCATGACCGAACAGGTGTCGGCGTTGATGCCCATCTCGTCGTCGGTATACCCGACCTTGCGGATCACGTCGCGAACCACGTCGGTGTAGTTCGTGACGGCCTTTGTGGTAATCTCCCCCGCGACGATCGCGATGCCCGTGGTCACCAGGGTCTCGCAGGCGACGCGGCTCTGCGGGTCGTCGGCGAGCAGGGCGTCGAGGATTCCATCGGAAATCTGGTCGGCTAGCTTGTCGGGATGCCCCATGCTAACCGCTTCGCTGGTAAAAAGGTACTTCCCCTTGGCCACGCAGCCCTCCTTTCACGACGCCGTCTATCGGGAGCGATCCCGTCCACCGAACAAGAGCCCCATTATAGCCTCGCGCGAGGCCCGCGAACAAGCATCCGATCGGCCGCCCTCGGCGCTAGTCGAGAAACCCGACCAGCTCCTGGCTGCGGCTGGGTGCTTGAAGCTTGCGCACGGCCTTGGCTTCGATCTGGCGGATTCGCTCGCGCGTGACCTTGAAGATGTGCCCCACCTCTTCGAGGGTGTAGCTGTATCCGTCGCCCAGACCGTAGCGGAGCTTGATGATCTCGCGCTCGCGATAGCTGAGGGTCTTGAGGACCTTGCTGATCCGCCCGCGGAGCATTTCGTGGGTGGCGCCGATCGAGGGGCTCTCGGCCGTGCCGTCGGGCAACAGGTCGCCGAAGTGGCTGTCTTCGCTGTTGCCGACGGGCCGATCGAGACTGATCGGATAGCGGCTCATGGCCAGCACTCGCCGGGCCTCGTCGATGCAGGTGCCGCTCTGGTCGGCGGTCTCTTCGATGGTGGGCTCGCGGCCCAGATCCTGCAAGAGTTCGCGCGACACGTTGCGCACCCGCGACATGGTCTCGACCATGTGAACCGGAATCCGGATGGTTCGGCTCTGATCGGCGACGGCGCGGGTGATGGCCTGGCGGATCCACCAGGTGGCGTAGGTGCAAAACTTGAAGCCGCGCCGGTACTCGAACTTGTCGACGGCCCGCATCAGGCCGGCGTTTCCCTCCTGGATGAGGTCGAGAAAGCTCAAGCCGCGATTGCGGTACTTCTTGGCGATCGAGACGACCAGGCGCAGGTTGCCTTCCGACAGGCCGCGCTTCGCCTCCTGGTACTGGGCGTAGACGGCGTTGAGCTTGCGCACGCGGTTGCGAAGGCTGGTGGGAGTCTCCTGGGTTACCCGCAGAATGTTGCGGAACTCCATCAGCCAGGGCTCGCGTCCCTTGGCCGGGCCGCGGGCCTTTCGGTGCTCGTCGATCCGCGCCTTCAACTCGTCGACCCGCCGGCTGAAATCCTCGAGGGTCCGAATCGAAGGCTCGAGCCGCTGGGTTCGCAGGCCCAATTCCTCGACCAGGCGCACGGCCCGGCGGCGACACGTTCCCAGGCGTTGCCAGGCGGCACGGCGCACGTCCCGAGGCCGCGACTTGCTCGTGGCGATCGTGTAATCGCGCCGGTTGCGCTTCAGCAAGATTTCGAGCGTCTTCAGATTGTGCGGCAGGCGCCCGAGGATCTGGTCCTTTTCGAGCCGATCGGTCACCGAGACCTGAACCGTGCGGTCGAAGGGCAGGTCGCCTTGTTGAACCCGCCGCAGCACGCGGACCGCCTGCTGCATCACGTAGTCGCACTCGAGCACGATGCGCCGGAACCGCGCCCGCGTCACCTCGATCTGCTTCGCCAGGGCGATTTCCTGCTGCCGGGTCAGCAGAGGGATTTCTCCCATCTGGGTCAGATACATCCGCACCGGGTCGTCGGACCACGACTCCGAATCGTCCCCCGCGAGAAGCTCCTCGCGACCTGCGCCCAAGTCGTCGAGACCGGCCTCGTCGGCGTCGGAATCGTCGTCGAAGTCGTCGTCGACCTCCAAATCGTCATCGGCCGTCTCCTCGAGATCGACCTCGTCGTCCGTATGTGAGGTTGGCACTTCGTCCAGTTCGTCAAGCAGTGCGTCTGCGTCGTACAAAGCGAGACTCCTAAAGTGACATCCGGGTAACTGCAGTCACACAACGCCTCCATGGCAGCAATCGCCGGTCCGGAGATCCGTCCGCCTCAACAACGGGACCTCATGGAAATCGTTGTTTCGATCGGCCGCGACGAAACACCCGACGGGCCCCGGCAGACCACGCAATTCTACCACCGAATCGTCGAGACGATGGAGCCGCCTGGAGATTGGCAAGAGATTACAGTTGGGGCACAAAGACACCCATTTCCCATATTGCCTATCTTTGCCAAACCGCCACACAGCCCGCGTTCCCACACCCGTTGCGATCGGCATCCGATACCATGCAGGGGTGAAGAGCACGGGTGGAAGAATCTTGCACCACAATCGAGGTTGGGGACACTGGGGATCCACCGGACGTGAAGCACCCCTCGGTGCTCGAAGGAGGCGGGAAGCGATGCTTTCTCACCCGCTGGCCTCTTAGCCGAGGCTCGGATACGAGGGGCTGGCCAATCCAATTCTAATCAAAGCGCAACGCCTGTCCAGGGGCCAATCTCAAATCTTCTCGCCCAAATGGGGCCGAACTCGTTTCCTAGTCGATAACTGAATAAAATAGGAAGCATGGAGAACATGGGAAACTCATGGTCAACCCTCAACCGCATCCCGCTGCATCGATCGGCGACCGGACGAGCGAAAACAGCCCCCAGGCGACGCACTCGGTCCTCGCCCGCCCGGCTCCCCGGAGCTACACTGAAAGGTTGACCTTCCCTTGTGTTGTGTGCAACCGACCTGCCGGGCGATCCCGTGGAGACTTGATGGTGACCAGGTACCTGCTACCCTGTTCGTGTGGGCGCGAAATTCCCGTCGAAATGAGCCAGGCCGGACAGACGCTGTCGTGCCCGTGCGGGGCCAGGTTGGAGGTGCCCACGATGCGTGACCTCGCGCAACTGAAGCGGGATGAAGGCCGATCGACTTCGGAGTCGTCGGAACCCACCCGCGAGAGGCGGCCGCCGCGCGGCCGCCGCGCGCGAGCCGCCAGTCCACCCGTTTGGGGCACCCGCCAAAGGCTCTTGTTTCTCGGCGGGATCGTCGCCCTGATCGGTCTGACCGTGTTGGGGGCCGCCTACTTCACCCGGCCGCGGGTCGTCCAGGTCGATGAGCTTTCCCCACTCGGCCTGTGGCGTCTTTGGCACGATTTGCGCCAGGGGATCGACGTGCGGGAGCCGTGGGAGCAATACTACCTTGACGCGTCGCGCATGCACGGCCGATGGATGCTCGTCGGCGCGAGCATCGCCGCGGTCGGCCTGTTGACGGCAGCGGCCTCGCTGTGGATGCCCAATCGCCGGGAGCGAGTCCCGGCGCTCCGTTCTCGGCGGCCCTCGGGACCGCCGCGCCCGCCGGGGGCCGCAGCAGGCCCCGCGCGATGAGCACCGCGCTCACCCCCGAAGCAACGAATCGTACTGCGACGTGGGAAAGTCTTTCCAGTTGCCCGCCAATCGGTTCCGCGTGGCGACGCGTTTCAGAGCCAGCGACTCCTTGTCGACCACGAGCAGCAACTGGCGCAGCCATCCCGAGGCCATCAGAATGTAGATCGTCGAATTCTGGCCGATCTGCCATTGGCGCCAGCCGTCGAGCACGCGGTATCGGTCGACCAGTTGAGCGACCCGCGCGTCGGCGGGGCTCACCGGCTGCATATCGCGGCAGGCGGAACACTCGTCTTGTTCGACCACCATCGGGCTGACCTGCTGCCGGCACGTGGAACAGGTCACCATGACGTTGGGGAGCACCCGCCCCCCGCTCACCGGGCAGGTGACGAGCAGCTCGGGTTTCACGCGCCGGCCGGTGACGGCACAAGTTTCCAGCTCGTGGGCGAGGACCCGCTGGCCCGTCTCGGCGCAGATCTCGACGCACTCGGCGGCCGTAATCCTCCCGTCGGCGGTGGCCGCGAGGTGGAACGTCTCGCGCCCCGTGTGGGGACAAGGGTACGGCGGGGGCTCGAGCAGCCGCGACCAGCCCGCAAAGGGCAACTCGGCGATCCGTTCCCCCACGGTGAACTGCAGCTTTCCCGACGCGAACTTGCACCAGATGGCGGTCGCGTCGACCAGTTCGAGCGGGGCCGCTTCGGCGGTGCGGGCCTGGATCAATCGGGTGGCGGTCTCGATCAGCCCGTCGACGTCGACCTCGGTTCGCGTCGGCGCGCGCGGCAGCTCGATGGTCTCTTTCATACCGAGGGCCTGGACGAGGCGCCGATCGACTTCCGAGCCGGCCTCGCTCAGGTAGGTCTCAACCGACTCGGTCCCCACGCGGAACAGGAACCGCAGAAAGGGCCGATCCTCCAGCGTGCATCCGGCCAGATGGACCCGCCCTTCGTCGATCGTGTAAGCCGGGAACAGGCGCGACGCCACCTGGCGGACGTGGGTTGGCTGATCGGCGGGGGCAGCGTGTTTCAGATCGCAGGTCGGGCTCAACGTCGTGGTCCCCCGGCTTCGGGAGTGGGGCGTCTGGCGCCCCGCAAAATCAGCCCGAATCGCTCCCGACGGCAACGGCCTCGTCCCGCCGCCCCGATCGCGAGACCCCATCGGTCGACACTTGGGCTGCGCGACGATTCTACCACGCGGCGAGCCTTCGAGTAAGAGCGGCTTTACCTCTTTCGGAGCACGAACACCACGTCCTCGGTCTGGGAATCGACCCGCACGGGCCGGCCGATCTCGTACCCGAAATCGTAGGTCGCGACCCGCTCGAAGTCGGCGATCTGCAGGAGCAGACCCTCGAACTGGGCGGCCGTGTAGGTGCGAAACACGAACTCGTCGGCCAACTGGAACTGCCGCCGGGGCGTATAGACATCGAACGTCATCCGCACGCGTTCGCGGCGGCGGCGGCGATCGAGATCGACCGACCACATCTGCGACAGCACGCTCAGGTGCCCGCGCCGGGCCGACCACGCCTCGCGGTCGCATTGCGGCCGGCCGGCGGGGGTGAGGTGGAGCCCCAATACGTAGAGGCCGCCCTTGCCCAAGGCCCGGGCCACGCACTCGAGGTGGCCTTTCGCCCGGCGCTCGCAATCCAGGTGCCGGAAGCTGTTGATCGTGTTGAACGCCGCATCCTGCCTGCGCCGCACCCGAAAGTCGGCCATATCGCCGACGATCGCCGACGGAGCGAACCCCAGGCGAGCCAGGCGGGCGTTGCAGTACGCGACGGCTTTCGGGTTCAGGTCGTTTCCCGACACCTCGTACCCCGCCTGGGCGAACTTCACCAGGAGTCGGCCGGTGCCGCAGGCCGGCTCGAAAAGCCGGCGCACGGGCCTGCCGGCGTGCTTGTCGAAACACGCCCGCAAGAAGTCGAACTCGGCCTTCCAGTCGGAGCCGAACAGCACGTCGTAATACTTGGGATAATCGTAGATGTTGCCGTGGATGACTTCCATTGCGTCGGCGATCGCCTGCTGGCGCCCGTTTTTCGGGTCGGAGTTCACGTCGGACCGTCCCCACGCGCCGATCGGGCGGGGCCGTCATGATAGAGGGCGTGGTCGAGGCACGCAAACCACCCCCCCGCAATCTTGCCCCCGACGTTGCCTTGGCGCGGGTCAGCCGTTATTCTCATAGGCCGTGGCGAGCCACGCAACGGAGGGTTCGAGCCCGTTCTACCCGAAAGACTCAGGAGTCGACCGCCATGACCCAGCCCAACGAAGGCGCACCGGACCGCCCGCCCAGTTCCCCGCAACCCGCCTCCGATGCGCCGGCGGTCGCGCGGCCTCCCTGGTGGCGGTCGATCGGGCCAGCGCTGATCACGGCCTGCGTCGTGTTCGGACCCGGCAGCCTGGTGATCAGCAGCAACGTGGGCGCCAACTACGGCTATGACCTGGTATGGCTTCTGCTGCTGACGGGCGTCTTGATGGCCACGTACCTGACGATGGGCGCGCGGATCGGCGTGGTCGGCGGGGCCAGCCCCTGCACGCTGTTGGCCCGCGATGTCGGGCGCCCCTTCGCCGCGCTGATCGGGCTGACGCTTTGCCTGACGTGCGCGGCCTTCCAGTTCTCGAACAACATCGCCGTGGCGTTGGCCGTGGGCGCGATCGCGCCCGAGGCGCACCAGGGCTGGCTCCAGCCGGCCAGCGTGGTCGGCTTGAACCTGGTGTTGATTATCTTCCTCTTCTCGGCCCGGCAAATCTACCGCGTGATCGAGCGGCTGATGAAGATCATGGTGGGGGTCGTGCTCGTTTGCTTCGTGTTCAACCTGATCGCCGCGCGTCCCGACGTTCTGGCCGTGCTGCGCGGATTCGTGCCCAGCATTCCCGAGGGGATCGAGTTCGGCATCCCCCAGCGCATCGGCGGCAGCATCGAAGACCCCCTGATCCTCATCGCCTCGCTCGTGGGGACGACCTTTTCCGTGGCCGGCGCGTTCTTCCAGGGCAACCTGGTCCGCGAGCGGAACTGGTCGGTCGAGGATTACGACGGCAGCATCGGCGACGCCTTGGCCGGCGTGGGCGTGCTGACCCTGGTGAGCATGATCATCATGGTGACCGCCGGCACGGTCATTCTCGGCAAGCCCGCCGACAACATCGGCACCCTGGCGATCACGCTCCAGCCCCTGCTCGGGCCGGTCGCCTTCGCCGTCTTCTGCGTCGGGCTGTTCGCCGTGGCCATGAACCCGTTCCTGATCAACGCCATGATCGGCGGAACGATCATCGCCGACGGCATCGGGAAGCCCGCCCGGTTCGCCGACCTCTGGCCCCGGCTGTTTACCGTCGCCGTCCTGCTGATCGGCATGGTCGTGGCGCTGATGGCGCTGCAGACCGGCCAGCGCCCCGTGAACTTGATGATTTTCGGGCAAGCGCTGACCGTGATCGGCAACCCCTTGATGGCCGGCACGATGCTCTGGCTGGCGAATCGTCCCGAGGTGATGGGCCAGCGCCGCAACCACTGGCCCACGAACCTCCTCGGCGGGATCGGATTCGTCGTCGTCCTGCTGCTGGCGATCCGCGTCCTGTGGCGGGTGATCCTCCAACTGAGCTGATCAACCCGCGCCTTCGTACGCGCCGCACTCCCGCAGCGTCTCGACCATGGCCATCAGGTTCTCGGGCTTGACCGACGAGTGGATGCTGTTCGAGCTCGAGAGCAGATAGCCTCCGCCGGGCGCGGCGATCTGGATCGTCCGCCGGGTGACGCGCCGGACCTCGTCGGCCGGCGCCTGGCTGAGCAGGTAGCCGCAGTCGATATTGCCCACCAGGGCGATGCGGTCGCCGTACTTCGCCTTGATCAGGCCGATGTCCATGCCGGCCTGGGGCTCGATCGGGTTCAGCGCGTCGATGCCCGACGCGACGATCATGTCGAGCACGCCCATGACGTTGCCGTCGGTGTGCTTGACCACGTAGGCTCCCGCCTCGTGGGCCGCGGCCACGCACCGCGTCAGCCCGGGCAGGAGGAACTCCTGGAAGTGCCGGGGCGACATGAGGGTCGCGTTCTTGTCGGCATAATCGTCGCCAAACACGACCACGTCGACGCCGGCCTTCACCATGCGCTGCATGGCCGGCACGTCGTAGCTCAGGCAGACCTCGATCAACTCGTGGACGAGCCGCGGGTGGTCGACCATGTCGATCAAGAACTGCTGCGTGCCGCGGAGAAAGGCCGGATTGAAAAAGGCGTCGCGACAGATGGCCGTGATCGCCTTTCGGCCCCCGTAGCGCTCGACGAGCTCGGGGATGCCGCCCAGCACGTCGTCGGCGTTCGGATCGGGCGGCGTGTAGCGCTTGAGGTCGCCCGGCGTTTTGATCGGGCCTTCGATCGGCACGGGCGTGCTCTCGGGGCCGAACGCCCGGATCACGCCCCACTTGTCGCGGAACAGCCCCTTGGGCTCGTCGATGAACTCGACGTTTTCGCGGCTCCAACTGCTGCGGTTCTGGCTGGCGTTGTCCAGCCCGATCCACGCGTTGAAGGCGTGGTAGTCGCCGCCCGGCAGCAGGGCCTGCATGACCCGCTCGTCGAATACGCACTCGAAGTAGGGTACGCGGTCGGGCCGGCGACGCTCCAGGGCGGCGATGACGCGCTCTCGGGAGTTCATGAGGCCACACGTCCGGTGGGCGAGGTCCTTGGATGGTGCTTCCTGACGTGGGGCACGTTTCCAACGTGCCCCACGCCATGCGCGCACGGCGCGCCGGTCGTTGGAGGACAGGCACGACGTCGCCTTCTCCCGGGCCCCGAAGGGCCCTTTTGGCGAACCCTTCCCCTCGACAACGCTTGTCGGGGATCTATTGGATCAGACGGGCTTCGATGCTCGCGATCTGGCCGTTGGCAAATGCGTCGGTGAACAACCACTCTTGGTAGAGGCCCTCGATCCGTCTCATATACCAATCCACGGAGCTCCTTTGCAGGTTGCGGGTGGCATCTTGGGGCCGATCCTCGTCGCGGATCGGCGGACGCACGCGATCGGCGGGCGGCTGGTACGACGGATTGTACACCAGGAGCGGCAAGTCCTCGGCGGGCAGTAGATGGCGCCACAGGAAGGCTTGCATCCGGTCTTCGGCCGGCACGGCCTCGTGGACGACTTCCCGGTCGCCGATCTTCGCCGTGCCTACGACGGCGAGGTTCACCGGCGCTTCCATCTGCGCCAGGCTGGTTTTCACCGCCAGATTCACCATCTCCTTACCGGCCGGCAGCGTGGCGCCGGACGATTCGAACCCCTCGGGCAAGTCTCGGAAGCCGAGCGTGATCGGTCCGTCGAATCCGTCCCTGCGGATGGCGTAGACGGTCACGGCGGCCGAACCGTTGCTTCGGATCACGAGCCTGGAGGGCGCCAAACGCAACGCGAAATCGGGCTGCGGGCGGCTGATCCGGAGCCGGTACGCGTACTCCTTTCCTCCGCGCCGCTGCGTGTCGCCCAGGTGAACGAAGTACTTCCCGTCGGCGGGCAGCTTCACCATCAGGTAGGAATCGGCATGGTCGGTGTTCAGCCCCGAGGCCGCGTCGTAATGGTCGTCGTTCAGGGCGATCACCTTGCCGTCCGGACCGGTGACCTTGACGAAGGAATCCAGCGGCGAACCGAGACGGCGCGCGTGCACTTCGGCGACGATGGTCTCACCGGCCTTTCCTTCCACCTCGAACACGTCCCAGTCGCCCGGGCGATCGGATCGCCCGTTCACGACGATGGGAAGCGCCACCTTCTGCGCCTGGGACGGCGCATCGTTCGATTCCGCGTCGAGGCACTCGGGCAGCGTGCCGAGGGCGAAGGGCACGTAGTTCGAGACGAGACTCCCGTCGGTGGCGGCGAGCAGATGCTTTCCCGGTGCCGCGTCTTGCGGAGGCGGCGCCAGCGTGGCGCTGGCCAGGTTCCAGCCATCCATCTCGATCTCGACCGGCTCGCCCACGCGGCCGCCCAGCGGGAAGATGCTGGTCACGTACGGCAGCTCGCCGATGGTAATGCGGTACACAAAGCTCTCGCGGCCGCGGTACAGCGCCTCGTTGATGGTGACCACGTACTCCCCGTTCTCCGGGACCTCAAAAAAGATCACCGGATCCGGGTGGAAACGGAAATCATCGTTGTACGCCAACTCGTTGCCGTGGGCGTCGTGGACCCTCAGCACGGCCTGGAACCAACCGGGAACGCCGTCCGGCACGTAGGGGACCAGCTCGCGAGCTTTGGCGGCGATGAGCAGACGCTGCCCCTTGCTCGCCTGAAACCGGTACCGGTTCACCTCGCCCGCGCCGACCTGGCCGTTCATCGTGCACGGCAGCGTGACGCGCATCTCCTCTTCTTCGGGCGGCCTCTTGCGCTGGGCCAGATGCTCCTTGCCGAGCACCGGGAGCTGGCAGGTCTTCATGGGCTTGCGCGCGACTTCGGGCACCTGGCCCACGTAAAAGGGCAGCGCGTTGGAGACGCCCCGCTTCGTGATCACCCGGATTTCGCGCCGGCCCGGTTTCGCGTCGGGGGCCACCGTGACCTCGGCGAACACGAGCTCGCAGTGGGCGCGCACGGCGGGGAATCGCTCGTCTTCCGCGAACCGGCTTTCGATCCGGTGGATCAGCCTCTGCTTGGCCGCTTCCTTGTCGGAGTCGGGAGGTTCGTCCTTCGAGGCCGTTTCGCCCGGTTCCGCGTCGTTGAGCGGCTCGAGCTTCACATGGCACTTGCTGCAAACGGTGGCGTCGAGCGGGTTGGCTTGACCGCACGACGGGCATATCCGGGGAAGGATCACGTCGGACGCGGACGCCGGGCCGATCGGCGCGGGAAACTCGAACCAGGCCATCCTCTCGACCATGGCGTCGCTTACCGTCGTCTCCTTCTTCTTCAACTCGTTGAGTTGCTGTCGGAGCAGCCCGAGCTCCTGGTTGTCCAAGACTCGGTAGTAATCGACCAGCCGGACGGAAACCCCTTCGCCCGTCACCACGAGATCAGAGGCGTGGGCGAGCGCTTGTCCCCCCAGCCGGATCGGGAAGGTGGTGCCCTGCTGGCCCCCGGCGGGGTAGACGTAACCGATGTACTGGTTCTGCGCCCGGGCCGAGTTGGCCGCGGCCACCAGGACGGCCAGCCCCAGGATGGGAAGGCTTCGGAATCGACTCATTGAGTTCCTCCACGTTTTTGCCGTTGGCTACATGATCTCTTCGAGAAGCCCCGCCGACTTCATGCCCTCGTTTTCGGCGTCCAGCACCCGGGCGTCCAGCCCCTCGGGATTGGGCAGCTTGGCCGTGTCGTCGATGCCGGCCAAAAGATAGATGCTGCCGAGCAGGTCGGCGGGATAGACGGGTCTTTCCTTAACGTATTCACCCTTTTCGTCCGACTCGCCGACGACGCGGCCGCCCTGGAAGCCGCCGCCGGCGACCAGCACGGTGAAAACGTGTCCCCAGTGATGGCGTCCCCCGTTCCACGGCGGCTCCCAGGAGACTTTGACCGTTCGGCCGAACTCGCCGGTGCACCAGACCAGGGTGCTGTCGAGCAGGCCGCGGTTCTTCAGGTCCACAAGCAGCGTGGCCAGCCCCTGGTCCAACAAGGGGCACTGGCGCTTCATGGTCGGGAAGTGGTTCGAGTGCGTGTCCCATCCGCCGGGGAAGCTGATGGTGACGTAGGGCACGCCCGCCTCGACCATGCGCCGCGCCGCCAGGCATTCCTGCCCGAACGTGTTCCGGCCGTAACGATCGCGGAGGTCCTTGGGCTCGTTGTTGAGATTGAACACTTCCTTCCCCTGGCCCAGGATCAGCCCGTAAGCCTTCTGTTTGGCCTCCTCGACCTCGGTCATCTCCGGGGCGTCGGCAAGGCCGTAGCCCAAGAGATTGACCTTGTCGAGCAATTCGCGGCGGGCCTTTTGCCGGCCGTCGTCGATTCCCCGGTTGACGATCCCCTGCACTTCGAACCGTTCGGCGTTGGGATCGCCGCCCGTGGCGAAGGGTTTGTACGCGGGGCCGAGGAAGCCCTCCTCGGAAAACCGCCCGGCCGCCCTGAGCATCACGATGTAGGGCGGAAGCAGCCCCTGGTACTGCTCCTTCTTGAAGTAGGTGAAGATCGCGCCCACGCTGGGGTAGGACAGCCGGCCGCCGGGCTTGTGGCCGGTTTGCATCAGGTAGGCCGCCGTCTCGTGGCCGTTGATGCCGTGGGTCATGCTGCGGATCAAGGAGTACTTGTCGGCCTGCTTGGCCAGTTCGGGGAACAGCGAGCTGAGCTGGATGCCGTCCACGTTGGTGGGGATGAACTTGTCGAACTCGCCCAGGTAGTCGTGGCCCGTCCCCGGTTTCGGGTCCCAGGCGTCGTTTTGCGACATGCCGCCCCAGAGGAAGATCTGGATGACCGACTTGATCTGGCCTTTCTTGGCCTTGGCCCGGGCCGCCTCGTCGCGGGCGGCCTTCTCTTCGGCGAGCTTCTGCTCGGGCGATTTCTCGGGCTCGGCCGCGAAGACGCGGGAGCTCAAGCCGCCGGCCGCGATCGCGCCGGCCGCGCCCCAAACGCCGCGCCGCATCGCCTCGCGCCGGGACACGTGCCGTTGGTGGTTTGGATTCTGGCCTGCACTCATGGTTCACTCCTTTTGTTCCCCGTTGGATTGTCGTGCCGTTAAACCGACCGTTTCGCATCATGTCCCACGGCTTGGGTAATCGTCAATGCCGCAGGAGAAACTCGGGACTGTTGATCAACGCCCAGGCGAGATCGAGCCACACGTCGCGCCCTTTCGCCGTTCCGGACTTGGCGTGTTCTTCGGCGGCCGCGACGTCCGCTTCCGTCGGAAACCGCGAGAGGATGGTCAGGTAAAGCCTCTCGGCGATCTCGCTCGCGCCGCCGCCCGAGGAGACGATCGCCGCGAGCTTCGGGCCGCTCTGAATCTTGTTCTGGATCGTGGCCGAATTCAGCATGTGCAGCCACTGCGACGAGGCAAGCTCGTTGACCCGCTCGCTCTCCGTTCCCGTGGCCCGCGCCGAGCGTCCGAACAGCGTCAGGAAGGAATCGGTGACGCTGCCGTCGGCCAGCGCCACGGCGGGCATGTCCTTGGGGATATAGGTAAAAGGCTCCGGAACGGCGCTGGTGTAGAGGTCCGACGTACCGGTAATGTCGTTCAGAGCGTCGATGAGCACCTCGGCCTCCACGCGCCGCAACAGGTAGCTGGCGAAATTCGCTCTCGCTTCCGGCGTATCGAACCTCGGGATCGAGGAGAACTGGTACGTCGTCGAGGTGAAGATCAGCCGCTTCAGATGCTTCAGATCGTAGCCGCTCGAGACGAGCTCCTTTTCGAGGTAGGCCAGCAGCTCGGGGTTGCTCGGGGGGTTGTCGTCGCGAATATCGTCGGGCTCTTCGACGATGCCGCGCCCCATCGCCCAAGCCCAGGTGCGGTTGGCAATCGCTTTGGCGAACCAGGGATTCTCGGGGCGGATCAGCCAATCGGCAAATGCCTCCCTGGGGTCGCGGTCGGGCGGCACGGTCGTCGGGGTGCCGTCCGGGAAGACGGCCGCCAGGGGCCCGTTCTCGCTCAGCGGCTCGGCCAGCACCTGCGCAATCTGGTTCGTCACCGTCACCGCCTCGGCGACCGAGTCGACGCCCGGCGCGATGCTGCCGGGCACGGCAATCGAGTTGAGGGGATCCCAGAAGACGATCTCCTCCTTCCACTCGCTGGTGGGCTTGTAGCCGACCTGCGAGAAGAAGGCCGCCATGCCGGCCCGGCGGTCTTCGGGCCAGGCGTTCACCCGCGTGCCCATCAACGCCAATCCCACGGCCGCGGCGATGCCTTCCGGAGTCCTGTCCTGGATGGCACGGTAGAAGTTGACCGGGCCCACGCGGAAATTGCTCCCGCTGGAGGTGAGCAGTTCGCGGGCGAACTGGTCGTACGGCTTGTTCTGGGCGATCGATTCCCACACCCAGCGGTGATAGGCCTGCGCCGCGTTGGGCCAGACCTTGACCGGGAACTCGGCCTTGATTCGCAGGATGTCGCTCCATTTCATCGCCCAGTAATCGACATGGGCCGACTGCTCGAGCAGACGGTCGACGAGCGCGACGCGCTTGTTCTTGTCCGAATCCTGGATGAATGCTCGGGCCTCGTCCGCGGCGGGCAGCTTGCCCGTCAGGTCGAGGTAGACGCGGCGGATGAACACCGCGTCGGAGCAAAGGGCCGGTTCGATATCCAGCGACTTCAGCTTGGCGAAGACGCATTCGTCAATCCCGTTCGCCGGCTTCGGCGGATCGGGGCTCTCCATGAGGCTCGCCACGCGCCCGGCGGCGACCAGCCGGTACAGTTCGGCCTTGGCGTGCTGGGCCAGGGCGCGCTTCTCGTCGACGATCTTCACGGCGGCCGAATAGGCCGCCCGAGCCTTGTCGGCGGCCTCCTTCAAGGGAGCGGCCACGGCTTCCGCCTCCTTGGCCGCCTCTTCGTCCGCCGCGTGGGTCTCTTTGGCCGCGGCGATCCGCTTCTTGAGGCTCTCCAGAGCCTCCTCGGCCGACTTCTTCCTCGCCTCGGCTTGGGACAACGTCTGCGCGGCCGAGTTGGCCCGAATCGACGCTTGCTCGAGCTTCTGCTGCGCGGGCGTGAGAGCCGCCTTGGCCTCATCGGCCGCTTTGCGCTTGGCGGCGGCCTCGGCGGCGGCCTGCTCGCTTGCCGCGTCGAGTTCGAGGAGCTGCTTGGCCGCTTCCTGAGCCGCCCGGTTCGCCTCCGTGGCGGCCGCCACCTGCTTCTTGGCGCCGGCCAGGCCCTCCTCGGCCGATTTCTTCTGCGCCTCGGCCTCGGCCAGCTTCTGGGCGGCGGCCGCGACCTGAGCCTGGGCCTGCTGCTCGCCCTGCTGCGCCTGGGCCAGGGCGGCCTTGGCCTCCTCGGCCGCTTTGCGCTTGGCGCCGGCCTCGTCGGCCGCCTGCTTCTTCTCCGCGTCCGACTTGTCGGCGTCTTCGGCGGTTTGCTTGGCCGCGGCCTCGGCGGCCTGCGCCGCGCGCGCGGCGGACTCCGAAGCCTCGGCGGCCGCGGCCACCCGGTCCTTGGCGGCGGCCAGCGCTTCCTCGGCCGACTTTTTCTGTGCCTGCGCTTCGGTCAGCTTCTGGGCGGCGGCCGCGACGCGAGCCTGCGCCGCTTGCTCGCCCTGCTGCGCTTGGTCCAGGGTGGCCTTGGCGTCGGCGGCGGCCTTGCGTTGGGCGGCGGCTTGCGCCGCTTCCTGGTTCCTCTCCTCCGCCAATTTCGCCGCGGCCTGGGCGGCCTGCTCGGCACGCTCGGAAGCCGTGGTCGCGGCAGCCACTTGCTTCTTGACCTCGGCCAAGGCCGCGTCGGCCTGTTTCTTCTGCGCCGTCGCCTGCGTCAGCTTCTGCGCCGCGGCGTCGGCCTGTTTCTTCGCATTCTGCTGGGCGGCCTGCGCTTGAGCCAGGGCGGCCTTGGCTTCGTCGGCTGCCTTGCGCTTGGCGGCGGCCTGGTCGGCCGCCTGCTTCTTCTCCCCGTCCGGCTTGTCGGCATCCTCGGCGATTTGCTTGGCCGCGGCCTCGGCGGCCTGCGCCGCTTGCGCGGCGGACTCCGAAGCCTCGGCGGCCGCGGTCACCCGGTCCTCGGCGGCGGCGAGCCCCTCGTCGGCCGCCTTTTTCTGCGCCTGGGCTTCGGCCAACTTCTGGGTGACGGCGGCGGCCTGCGCGGCCACGGGCGGCTCTTTCTGCTGCGCCCGGGCAAGGACGGCCTTGGCAGCGTCCGCCGCTCTGCGCAGGGCGGCCGCCTGGGCGGTCGCCTTTCTGGCTTCGTGGTCGAGTTGATGGGCCGCGTCGGCGGCGGTTTTCGCCGCGACCTGGGCCTCCATGGCCGCCTTTTCGGCCGCATCGTAGGCTTCCTGCAGCGGACGCGCGGCGGCCCGGGCCTCGGCCAACGCCTGGTCGGCTTCGGGCTTGGCCTTGGTCGCCTCGGCCAGGGTCTGGATGGCAGCGGGCACGTTGGCCTCGGCCCGCTCCAACTCCTGCACGCCCCTCTCGCCCGCCAACTCCTTCGCGCGATTGGCCTGCTGTCGCTTCGTGTCGGCCGCCCTCCTCGCGTTGGCGTATGCCGTGTCGGCCTCTTGCATGGCGCTTCGCAAGGGGGCCAGGGCCGCTTCCGCCTCCTGAACCGCCTTTCGGGCCGCCTCGTATTCGGCCCTGGCCTGATCGATCGGCGAACCCTTCTCGGCGGCCGCCCCTTTCGCGTCTTTGGCCGCGTTCGCCTCGGCCTCCGCCGCGGCCGAAATCGAGCCGGACAATGCCAGCACGAGCACGAAAAGCAAAACCGCGCTGATTCTCATCACGAGTTCCCTCAAACCTGGGCTGCGTTCGACGTAGACCGTTCCGCTTGCCCGAGAGACACGGCGTCTTCCCGGGAACCAACGCGCCTCATGCGCAACGCGAAGGCGAACTCCCCCACTCGCTCTCGGCCGGGCCGCCAGCGGGGCTCGTCGCTAGGATACGCGGGATCGCTCGCTCATGGATCGCTCTCCGAGGCAGATCCCCTCAAGTTACGGCAGGATGGACGGATCTAGGCTGGATGGATAGATCTCGGCAGGCGGACGCTCTCAGTCTCCTCTCGGAACCACAAATACCACAACGAACCTATTCCCAATCGACCTGCAAAGACTACGCCTTTTCATTGTCGTTGCCCGAGCGCCGCGAAGCAACCGTCTCTTCGACCCTTCTGCGGCCCATTTCCCAACACCGACGCGCCCACCGTGTCGTGGGCGGGTGCGTTGGCAGACGCCACGGCGACGGGCGGACACAACGCGGGCCGAAGCATGGCAATCGGGGGAACCATTCCGTAGAATGACCGGGCAAGGCGGGACGATCAAGCGTTTCGCGGGGAGTCGGCCGGGCGACGCATGGCCGACCACCC
>Ga0334899_1001881_pt1 | contig 18404 bp, 18 predicted proteins | sample GraSluR3_MG_FD_207219 | JGI IMG/M metagenome (GOLD analysis project Ga0334899, IMG submission 207219) | Sludge microbial communities from methane-producing bioreactor in Wageningen University, Netherlands - Granular Sludge_8_08-R3 | ecosystem: Engineered > Bioreactor > Anaerobic > Unclassified ...
ATAATCATCTATTTCCAAGTCCATCAGCTCTGCTAATCTGTCACCGATAACAGCCTTGTTTTCATCCAGGACTGACATGGAACCCTCAATAAAATAATCCTTTGTTTGGAAAACGTCATTATAGTATTTGGGGATAATTCCTAATCCAACAACACCCATTTCATCGATTCCGTTATTGAGATTGGCTGCAAATTTTAACTCAGGAGAAACACCAACTACCCCTGATGTCTGTGCTAAAATTTCCTCCAAACCTTCATTCCAGACAATTAAATTCTCTAATGGAATATCATCCTTTTCCTCCCAGTAATCAGGATGGGCAATCTGGATATCACCGGTTTCAAAGTTTTTTATGTTGTCAGTTGACATCTCCAGCATGCCATCCATCATTGATTCTACAAACAGGTAACCAAAAAATGCAAAACCAATAATCACAATGGTAATTATATTTCTTCTTTTTTGACGTAACAAATTTTTTAAACCAAGCCGAATGCTAAACATAAATATCCTTATAATCTTTTTATGTAATTAAACAAATTTTATATATCGCTTATTATTTTTTACAAATCAATAATTTATTTTATTAATAAAATTTTCCAGCAGGTTATTATTGAAAAAATTAATGGTTCCTTCTTTAGCTCCCAGGATTCTTTCAATGGCAAGCTGATAATTATTGTATTCTTTTTGCAGTTTTTGGAAATTCTCTGGTTTTTCATCAAATTCTAATATTAATTTAGCAATTCTTTCAGTAAGATTGTTGGCTAATTCAAAAATCATCCTGGATGATTCAAGGGGATAGGGTGTATTGAATGTCTCCTCCCTTATTCCCTGCAGGATAATCTTCAAAAATTCAGGAGCAATTATATCAGTATTCTTTTGATATATCTTATATCTAAAATAAACATTCCTGTCATCACATAAAACTTTTAACAAGGTTTTTATTAATTTGATATTCTCTAATTTTATAACAGCTGCTTCAGCAAAAAATTCATTTAATTTAATTATTGCATCCATATCATCTCTGTTTACAATTTCTTTAATCTTAGCTAAAATCTGCAAACTTAACTCTCTTGTTAATTCATCTAATAAATCTTCTTTTGACTTGAAATAATAATAAAAACTTCCCTTTGACAAACCTACCTCTTTGATAATTTCATCAACTGAAGTTTGTTCATATCCTTTAGTAAAAAAGAGTTTTCGTGCTATATCCAGGAATTCTTTTTTTCGTTCACGAGGATTTTTTATTGTTCTCATATTAATAAACCTTCTTGATTATAGACTGACGGTCAGTCTATAATCTATATAACATATCTGAAAATTTTTGTCAATAAAAATATTTTAAAATTTTTGTTCAAAATCAGTATTGGTAAATTAAATCTAGGGTGACTTAATATTTTAGGGGAATTTAAAAAAATTATGGGAATAAAGTATTGAAGAATCAAGTTACCATTGCTACAAATTTATCTATCAATTCCGGGTCAAATTGGTTTCCTTTCCCTTTTATCAGTTCAGCAACAGCATCTTCTTTGCTCATTGCCTGACGGTATGGCCTTACATGAATCATTGCCTGATAGGCATTAACAATATGAATAACTCTGGATAACAGGGGGATTTGTTCCTTTTTTAACCCATTAGGGTAGCCTTTTCCATTCCAAAATTCATGATGATACAGTATTTCATCAGCAATATGAGCAAGTTCAGGAGATGAACGGGCAATTCTAAAACCGATCTCCGGATGCTTTTTTACTTCCTCCCACTCGCTTTCACTTAACCAGCCTTTTTTCAGGATAATCTCTTCGCTAATTGCTACCTTTCCAATATCACAAATCATTGCTAATAATCTTAAATCTTTTAACTGTTTACTTTCCAGTTTTAGTATCTTGCCAAATTGGGTGGCACAATCTACAAAACTTTGCCTGTATTCCTTTGTTTCATAATTTTTTTGCTGTAAAGCCTTTTCTAAAGATGATATCATTGAACTATCAATTGCCTGCTTATCAATTAGCTTAAAACGATACATCCTGCTTTCTGCTTCTCTGACCATGCCATTTATATTCTCAGACATATTTTTTTTAGTAGCAATCCCCATAGAAATGCTAAGAGGCAATGTAAGTGTGCTCTTTTTCTGACACTCCTCCTTAATTCGAGTAATGATATCATTTCCTTTTTCCTGAGTAGTATTTGGTAAGATGATACTAAATTCATCACCACCCCAACGACTGATTACATCGCTTTTTCGGAAGCATGATTTTAAAACACTGGCAATTTTTCGTAAAAGATTATCTCCATGCTGATGGCCAAAAGAGTCATTAATTATTTTTAAATTATTAACATCACCTATAATAATACTAATCGGCAGTTTTCGCTTATGATTTAATCTTTGTAATTCTTCTTCAAAATAAGCGCGATTGTACAGTCCGGTTAACTTATCATGGAAACTAAGATACCTGATCTTATCCTCGTATTCTTTTCTCTTAGTTATATCCAAAATTATACCGCGGAAACCATTTAACTCTCCTGAATCATGTTTAATAGAGGAAACATGAATTTCGGCCGGTATTTGGATTAGATTTTTCCCAATTAAATAGCATTCCTGTGGATAGACATTTTTTTCTTTAAAAAATTCTCTTAGTTCAAAACTGGATTTATGGGGTCCCGGATATGTAATGAGCTGCCAGATAGTCATTCTGTTAACTAATTCTTCCTGAGTATAACCCAACGTCTGTATGCCTCTTTGATTCATAAAGGTAATCTTACCCTTTTTATCTGCTTCAAAAACGATTTCAGGCAACATATCAGTCAAATCACGAAATTTTTTTTCTATTTTTTTTGTTTGTATCAGTTCTCTTCTTAGACAGTTTAATTCATTCTGTAGATTCTCATTTAATGCTTTCAGCTCGTCAATTTGATTTTTCGACTCTTTATAAATGGCTTTCCCTTCTGTAGAGAGATCTACAACATTTTCATAGACAGGCTTTTTTTGCCCTTCACTAGGTTTTATATGTATTAATAATGTTTTTAATTCAGGATTGTTAATCCTATTAGAAGTCATTTCTACCGGAACCATACTCAGATTTTTCAGTTTAATATATACTTTAATACTTCCTGATTCCTTTTGAAGATAACTAATAATTTTTTCTTTCTCCTCTGGCATTAAATAATCAAATAACAAATGATTTTTTAATTCTGTGTGCTTTATTTGAAAGATATGGTTAGACGCGGGATTGGCATTTAGTATTTTACCATCAATAGTTACTTCTATTACTGCATGGGGATATTTCTCAAAAAATAATGAGAAGATATATTTTGAAAAGTGGGTCTTTTGTTTTTTTTCTTGACTTTTCATATTGCACCACATTTATTAAAAAATACGTAGAAACAATATAGATTATATTTTATTATCACATAGATTATAATATTTTAGCAAAAAATATTTTTGAAATATTACAAAAACACGCGGTCCGGGTTTTCTGAATCAAATGCAGGGGCATAAATTGAAAGAATTATGCAAGGAAATAATAAAGCATGGGGTGTTCCCTTCGATGCAAAAAACAAATGTCCCTTTTTAAGATTATATTTTGAATCACCTATTATTCCTTCGCCTTCGCCTTCTATAATTTGAATAATTTCATCATGTTCTTTGTGATAGTGTAAAGGAACTCCTTTTTCAGTTACAATTTGTACTGCATTTAAAGTACAATGCTCGCCATTACTTAAAAAATCATACTTAATTTTTTTATCAGTATCTTCTAACTTATCTTCTCCAAAATAAAATTTCTTGACAATTCCATCTATTGACCAGACATTATTTTCCATATATGGTCATCCTCCTGATTCTTTTTATCATAAAACCCAAAGACAAAGAACAAATATTTTATTCTAGAAAATTAATCTAAATTTATCATAGAGTTTTTCTCTTTTATTCTTAAATAATTCTTTTCAAGCTAATTCATTTTTTTAATATTTAGAACATCTTCCCTTTATTGTAACCAAGTTCTATTATGTAATAGAAAATCATACACTTTTATCTTATCACAGATCTTTTCTTTTCTGTCATTATTAGTTAATTTTTGTTTTTGTCATTACAAGAAGCGAAGCGACGAAGCAATCTCATCCACTTACACCCACAGTATTTATTTGCTCATCACTAATTACTGGTTACTTATTACTGAATATAATTGTCTTAAACTAGCTACTAACGACAAACGACTAATTAGGCAATCTCATGCAATTATACCAGAAGTATTTAACTAAAAACCAAAAACTATTAACTGAAAACTGAAAAATTTGTAAACATCTATACAAATTTTTCACTTACAGCTTCCGATAACAAAACCTGCACAAATTTTTTACAAATCTACTCTTCATCTTTGCCATCATCCATTGCTCTGCTATTCGTTTAGTTAAAAATCCCATTGTTGGGAAAGAATGCGCCAGAAATAATATACTGTGCATCCTGATTTTTTTCTGGATAATTAGTGCCCATTCATTAGCCATTTCCCCTGAACCGTCACCCACAATAACTGCACCAAAAACCCTTCCCCATCCATTGGCAAATACCTTGACATATCCCTTGGTGACATTCTCAGCAATGGCAGCAGCGTAATTCTCATATCTAGCTGTATATACCTGGTATTTAATACCTCTTTCCTTTAATTCTTCCTCTTTCATCCCTGCCATAGAAACCTGTGGTTCAGTAAAAACAGTCCAGGGAATAACATATTTTCTATATTTAAACATTCTCCAGGGACTTACTGCATTCATAATGGCAAACATTCCCTGGTGCATTGCCGCATGAGTCAATAAATTTATCCCATTACAATCTCCAACTGCATAGATATGATTGACTGATGTCCTATATTTATCGTCTACTTCAATCCCAAATTTATCATACTTTACCCCGGCATTTTCAAGTTTTAGGAAACTAAAATCAAATCTCTTGCCAGCTGCCACGAGTAATTTTTCCGAAATAATTTTAAGCCCGTCTTCTGTCAAAAGAGTTACATTTCCAAATTCATTTTTTACTTCAGTTATCTTTCTGGAATTATAAACTTCAATCCCCTCTTTTTTAAAAATCTCTTCCAGGTAATCCCCGGTAGATTTTTCTCCATTAGGAAGGAGAAAATCATCCATCTGGACAATGGTGCATTGAGTCCCTAATCGGCTGAATGCTTGTGCCATCTCACAACCAATCGCCCCACCACCGATAATGGTCATGCTTTCCGGAAATTCAGTTAAATTAAAAACGTTCTGGTTGGTAAGGATATCAATATCTCCTAGACCTTTAATGGGAGGAATCATCGGTTCAGCGCCAGCAGCAATAAATATTCTTCGTGCAGTAATAGTTCTGTTTCCAACTTGTATAGTATTTGAATCTACAAAACTCGCTTCCCCTTCATCCAAAATAAGGGTTACCTTATCAAACATTTTCATATTCTTTTCTTCCGCAATATATTCCAGATATTCATTTATTTTCTCAAAGGGGCTTTTTACACCAGCTATTGAACCTTCTTCCAAACCCATTTGCTGTAATTTAATAAAAGAATGCCGATATTTGGCAATCCTGAGCAGTGACTTGCTGGGAATACAACCCACATTCATGCATTCCCCACCAATTTTGTTCTTTTCAATACCACATACCTTCAAGCCCATTTCTGCACCCATGGCAGAAACCGCCATTCCGGCTGGCCCCAATCCTATACAAATCAAGTCAAAATCATATTTCATATTATTCTCTCCCACTAATTAATTGTAATTATTATACTAAAAATAGTATATAGTATGTAGTATATCGTATTAAGTCCAAAACAATAAACTGCACAGGAGTTAATACTTCTCCCACTGTTTTTGCGAACACTATGACTTTGTCAAGCACTTTTTAGGTACTGTGTTAAAAATCCACTCACAACCTCTCCTAAAAGACACCTTATTAATTATTATAGAATTATGTTTTCTTATACTTCCCTCTCCCCTCGGTGGATAACCAAAATCTCCCTCTCCCCACGGAGGAAGAGGGTCAGGGTGAGGGGGATGATATGAAAAAAGGGTATCGGTAATAAAATAAAGTTTTTGGTTTATGGTTTCTAGTTTTTAGAGAAAGGCTCAAAGAAGAAATATCTGTAACTACTAAATAACGAAAGGAAGCATGTAATATCCTGTAGGGGCAGACCTTGTGTCTGCCCTAGACTCCCAATCGGGGGCAAATCCTGTTTTTTCAGACCTGTCCCTATTTTTATTTATCAGTTACTTTAAATAATGTTTTAAGTCCCGATAAAAATTTTCTTGCCCTCCAACAACTACAAAAATTACTTCTTTCTTCTCTTCACTAACTTGATAAGCTAATAATATTTTCTGGTAAGAAATCTATATTTATTGATATGAATTCTTTTGAAATCAACATCCTGTTCTTCTCCCAACCTTCTCCCAATTGAAGTTTGATTGCCGTCATGTCTTCTATATAATTTATTTTTCCTTAAAAGAGATGGATTCTATATTAATTTTTTTCTAATTCCTGATAACTGGTAGCTTTCAACAAAAATATAAGACCAAAGTTTATCGCGCTTATAATGGTAAGACTAAGAAAAGGTATACGGTAACTATTTGTTAAATCCAACATGTAGCCGGCAAAAGCAGGACCAACACCACCTCCTATTGTTATCGCGAAAGTAATAATTCCAAAAATAGAACCATGGGAAGACAAACCAAATAAATCAGCAATTAAAGGAGATTGCAAGGATACCAGCCCCCCGTAAGCAAATCCAAAAATTGCCCCGAAAATATAAAAAATCCATGCTTTCTTTAATATAACCAGCAAAATTGCTGCAACAAACATCAAAGCAAAGCAAATAACAGCAGCTAATTTATTGCCAATCTTGTCGCCGCTAACCCCTATTAATACCCTGCCAATAATGCTTAACGCACCAATAATAGTCATTATAAATGCAGGATTAGTCAATATTTGCTCATAATTCTTGGCATAGGTAACAATATGGACCATTATAGTTTGAATATAGAAGCCAAAACAGAAAAAAATTAAGAAAAGTAACCAGAACTGGATAGTATGAATCGATTGATAGATAGTGAAACCACTGCCTTGTGGGTTTTTATTTGTATTTATTGTTTCATCTACTTTCCCTTCTATCCTTATTCCTATTTCAGCCGGATTACTCTTTAAAAATTGAGAACCCAGGACAATGAAAGATAACGACACAACTCCTATCACTATAAATGAGGTACGCCAATTATAGTTAGATATTAGCCAGTTAGCTATTGGAGGAATTACCATTGTCCCTGCACCTACTCCGGCAACACAAATACCAGTCATCATACTCCTTTTTTTAACAAACCACCTGGAAACTGTCGATACTAAGGGAACATAACCTCCACTCATACCTAGGGCAATTATTAGTCCATAATTCAGGTATAATTGCCAGATATTATTAACCTGTGACATTAATAAATATCCCACCCCTAAAAAAAGTCCACACACTGTCATAATAATTTTGGGGCCAAATCGGTCATTAATCCTGCCGGTGACAATATAAAACAAACCATGGATTATCATATAAAGTGAATATGCGCCTGATGTTTGTGCATTGGTCCAACCAAAATCATCTCGCAAAGGTTCAAAGAAAACTCCATAAGAATATATTGTCCCCGTCATTATGGTTATGATAAAGAAGCTGATTGCTACCACTATATACCCATAATAAATTTTTCCTTCGATACCTGCTTGATTTTTTCTTTTTTCCATTCCTTAATTTACCTTTTAGCTAATTTACTAAATTTAATTAATCTATTCTAACATTCGTCCTTACTGGTTAATTATCTTTTAAACTAAATTAAAGCTTATTATTATAAAAATATCTTGAAATCTAAGTTTATAAAGAGATAATCTCTTATTTTTATTATTTTATTATCAGTTAATGTAATATTATATCTTATAATATAACCTGGGTTTTGTCTAACTTATAGGATTATCTTTTGATTTAAAAAGACTATCCTTGTGATAGGTAGTACTGTGATATAATATAATAAATATTTCTATATCAATAAATTGCTGCTCTTTTTTACTGAATCTTTAAAAATTAATATAAAAAAGGGGGTTTTAAAAATGCCAGTAGTAAAAGTTATTGAGATTTTAGCAGAATCAGAAAAGAGTTGGGAAGATGCCACTAAAGTAGCATTTGAAGAAGCAAAAAAGACAGTTCACAATATCAAATCTATATATGTAAAAGAATTCAAGGCAATTGTAGAGAATGACGAGATTGTCAGATATCGTGTTAATGTTAAAATATCATTTGTTGTAAAATAATAAAAAGTTTTTAGTTTATAGTTTTTTGTTTTCAGTTTAATAAGCCAAAAAACAAAGATGGGGATGATTTCTAACTATAAAGATTGCCCCCATTTTTTATTTTTCGAAAGTGAACCTCAGAAGGAATATTGGCAGTGATATAATAACAAAGAAAGTCTTCTGTTATTGATGATATTATTATTTTCTGTCATTGCGATGGAACAGAGTGACAGAAGCAATCTCATCCACCTATGCAGGCAATAATTGGAGGAAGAATGGTTTTTTGTTTATGGTTTATAGTTTTTAGAGAAAGACTCGAAGAAGAAATATTGATAATAACAAAATAAACAAGAAAGTTTTTTGTTATTGATGATATCTTTATTTCCCTGTCATTGCGATGGAGAGAATCGATTGAAGCAATCTCATACAGTTATGCGGGAAATAATTGGTGGTATGATGGTTTTCAGTTCACGGTTTACATTTTTCAGGAAAAGACCAAAATCAGATAAGAAACGAAAGAAATTTTATTCACTGATTCCAACAATGATTGATTTTAAAACTAAAAACAGAAAACTGTAAACTAAACCTGGGACAGATACTTATTTTTTAGGGCCTGTCCCCGATTTTTATTTACTATTTCTTTATTCTCAATCCAATAAAATCATTTTTTTAATAAGCTGTTTTATTTTTCTAACTTCACTATTTTTTAAGTAACCAAACTTCTGTTTCAAACGTCTTTTATCAATTGCCCTCAATTGAAAGACTAGTGCAACAGATGCTGATGTTAAATTATTTGATTGATCAGGTTTTATTAGTAGGGTAAAAGGGAAAGCAGTGGCTTTTGTTTTTGATGTCAGGGGAATAATCAGCACCGTGGGCATTTCTTCTAACCTATATTCTGATTGAATAATTATAGCAGGTCTATAGCCTGCTTGTTCATGCCCACCAATACCAGGGATCTCAACAAGATACACATCACCAATCTTCACTATATTGTCCTTTCAAAATTGTCAATTGCTTCATCACTTAATTTATCCCATTCCTTAAATTCCTTTTTTAACTCTTCAAATTCGTTTTTTTGCTTCTTAAGAGAATCCTTGAATATACGAATTATCTTTAGAAGATTGGGTATTTGTTCTTCAGGTAAATCTTTAACTTCGTCTAATATTTTTTTCTGATAAGATATTGTTTTCATAATTTGAACCTCCCCCCAGCATACTAAAGTGTATCTTAATAATCTAACGTATCAATAAAGTTTTTTATTCTAATAAAAAGTCTAAACTTATATTTTATTTACTTTAATTTTATCATATATAAAAACTAAATAAAGAAATATTTGGATAATATTTAGTTTATGGTTTTTTGTTTTTAGAAAAAACTCGAAGAAGAAATATTTGCAATGATAGAACAACGAAGAAAATTTACTGTCATTGTCAGTATCTTTATTTTTTGTCATTTCTTTATTTTCTGTCATTGCGAGTAATTTTTGTTTTGTCATTGCGAGGAGCGAAGCGACGAAGCAATCTCATTCTTCTAAGCGGGAATAATTGTTGGTATGATGGTTTTCAGTTCACAATTTACAGTTTTCAGAAAAAGACCAAAATCAGATAAGAGACGAAAGAACCAAGAAATTTTATTCACTGATTCCAACAATAATTGATTTTAAAACTAAAAAAAGAAAACTGTAAACAAAAATAGGGACAGATCCCTATTTTTTTTGGGGCCTGTCCCCGATTTTCAAAAAGAAAAGCAAAAAATAATATTTAAATCATTCAATGCCACCTGATAAAAAGATGGAACGGGAAATATTTACTTCTACCTATTCCATTGCTCTTAATTAACCGTGTTGAAGGACTGCCATCTGGATCGTTATTTCAAATACCTTTTTAAGTCCCGATAAAAATTTTCGTGTCCGCCAACAGCTACAAAAATTACTTCTTTCTTATCTTCATCAACTTGATAAGCTAACAATATTTGCTGATCAAGTAACTTAAACTTATGGACACGGATTCCTTTTATATCAATCTTCTTTTCTTCTCCAATTAAAGGATTTCTTGCTATATTATCTTCTATATTGTTTAACTTTTTCCTGAAAAGGAGAGGAAATTTCTTTTTAATGCGATTATATTTCGGGTAAGCGCTTTGTTTATAGGAACAACCCATTAGAAGATATTATCCTTTCCAAGCTGGTTCAGGTTGCCCGGATTCCAATGAATCCCGGATATCCTCTAGAAACTGGGGATGAAGCTCATTTTTAATGCTGAGCCATTCCTCCAATGCAACATTGAGCTGATTGCTAAAACTGCGACTCTCTTCTTTGGCAATGCACTCAATAACTTCTCTCAGTTCTTGTTCCATTCTGAAAGTTACATTGACTTTTTTATTGCTATCCATACCAAACACCTTCTTTAACGTTATATTCAAACTTTCTTTTTAAAAATAGTAGCATATAATGTATGTAGATGCAAGTACTTTACATGCTTATGTAACAAAAAGGTTTTTAGTTTATGGTTTTTTGTTTTTAGAAAAAACTCAAAGAAGAAATATCTGTAATGACGAAATAATGAAAGGAAGCATGTAATATCCTGTAGGGGCAGACCTTGTGTCTGCCCGAAGATTCCCAAAAGGGGACAGATTTCGCTTTTGTGGGTCCTGTCCCCGATTTTCAAAAAGAAAAGCAAAAAATAATATTTAAATCATTCAATGCCACCTGATAAAAAGATGGAACGGGAAATATTTACTTCTACCTATTCCATTGCTCTTAATTAACCGTGTCAAAGGACTGCCATCTGGTTTGTTCTTTGCTCTTAATTAATCATGTCTAAGGCCTGCCCTATAGTTCGTTTACGCTTCTGATAATTCTGAAACTTTTTTTAATAATCTTAATATAAGGTTTTTATTTTTTAAAAACATATTGATAGATTGCCACCTAAAGTTCAGATATCTGTGGGCTAATCTATTTCTTTGTATGGCCATTTTGGCCATCACCTTCTGTTCTTCCTCGGAAAATCCTAATTTTTTAGAACATTCACTTAAAACCTGTGCATAGCTTTCAACAGAAATACCTTGTCTTGTTAGAATAGTGCCACAGATTTCGATTAAGGCTGTGAATATATTTTCCACTGTTCGATCCATTAATTTTTGTAGTTTACGATTTTCTTTATATTCTTTCCAACCTATGAAAATATAATCGTCCTCAAATTCTTTTATTTCAGTAGCAATAAATTGCAAGGAGTCATTAATTCTTCCTTTAGCATAATTAAATTCAGGCATGACTAATCTCCTTTAAAATGTTTCTTGCTACTTCCTGTTGCCAGGGGATCCCAAAAATCTTGAAATCTTCCATCTGTTTAATCGCTTCCAATTTTATTTTGGTAAGACTTTCCCTATTGTTAATATATAATGGTATCCCTAATATTATTGCATTATAATAAAGCATGGGATGAGGAAAATCTTCTTTGAGAGGAATAATATTAACTTCTTTACTTAGTTCTATACTTAACTCATAAGAAATACTATTCATTAATTCAAATAAAGAATCTTCATTTTTGATGTGGAAGGAAAATAATATAGCTAAATCAATATCAGAATCCTGGCGAGGATAGCCTATAGCCCAGGAACCATAAAGAAAAACCATTTCAATATGGTAGACCGATGATTTCTTTTTAAAATAATCTGTTAATAACTGAACCATCTTTTCCTTTGTTTTCAGATAATAAGGCATTGTTTTCCAAACCTTCTTCATTGAATTTCATTCTTTTAATCTGAGATTATTTGACAATTGTTAAGAACTTTTTTAAATTATAACATAAAATATACTTTCCCTAAATAAAATTCCCTGCGGGTAGAAAAGAAGGAACAGGCATCAATTGATGGTGAGAGGTTTTCAGTTTTCAGAAAAAAGTTCAAAGATAAAATCTTCAATGACAAAATATAAAAGAAAGCTTTCTGTTACTGCCAGTCTCTTTATTTTTCTGTCATTGCGATGGAGAGAATCGACTGAAGCAATCTCATACAATTATGCGGGCAATAATTGATAGGAAAGGGTTTACAGTTATCAGTTTTCAGCAAAAGATTCAAAGGAGAAATACTTATAATGACCAAATTGCAATAGATATTTTTGTTATTATAAACTGAATTGGCTTAATATATTTTTATTCACTTATGGTTGCAAATATTGACTTTAAAACTAAAAACAGAAAACTATAAACTGCAAACTAAAATCGGGGACAGAGCCCGCCTTTGTGGGTCCTGTCCCCGATTTTCAATCCTAATCACGCTTTTTTATATAATTCTAAAAATTCATCCCTCTTAATACTGGATTGCCTGCAAAGAACCCTCAGTGTTGAACCTTTGATTTTCTCATGGTTCGGCATAGTTAAAGGAGTTTTAGTGCCATCTTGATTTTCTCTCATCATTGAGATATGGGATCCTATTCTAACTATCTTGAATCCAAGGTTTTCTAGCGTTTTTATAACCTTTCTTTTAGAAGCATCTCTTGGAAATTTCATTACAATGCTATTTCAGCAATAAAGGTTTCCTTAATTTTATCTGTATCGAATACCTCTTTTCCAAAACTTTCTATGTGAAATTTAATCGCTGATTTTACATCCGCCAGTGCTTCTTCATAGGTACTGCCCTCACCGACTACTATACCTTTTAAACCCAAAGGATAAGCTACATATCCCTCAGAATGTTTTTCTACAATTATTTTTAACTGTTGCATTAATCTCACCTCATATCTGTAATAGGGTACTTATGAAATATATAAATATAAATCTAAAACCCCTTTCACAATCTATCAAACTATCTAATCATTAATATTTTAGCACTTACTAACAACTTATACAAAAAGAATCAAAGAAGACTTTGAAAATAAGAATTAAAAATTGCGGGGAATAATTGCTAGAAAAAAGTTTTTAGTTTATGGTTTATAGTTTTTAGAGAAAGGCTCGAAGAAGAAATATCTGTAACTACGAAATAACGAAAGGAAGCATGTAATATCCTGTAGGGGCAGACCTTGTGTCTGCCCGAAGACTCCCAAAAAGGGACAGATCCCGCTTTTTTGGGACCTATCCCCGATTTTCAACAAGAAAAGCAAAAAATAATATTTAAATCATTCAATGCAACCTGATAATAAAATGGAAAAGGTGAATGTTGCCATTTATCTGTTCCATTGCTCTTAATTAACCGTGTCAAAGGACTGCCCCGTGGGTCGTTATATTTACTTTGTCATTACACAAACTGTCTTTGTATTTTTGCATAAGTTATTGCATTTTAACTCGATGCTCGATATAACCTACTCGATACTTTTTTGTCATTGCCATTATCTTTATTTTCTGTCATTGCGATGGAGAGAAACGACAGAAGCAATCTCATTCAATTATTCTTGCAACTATTGATTTTAAGACTAAAAAACAAAGAACTTTAAGCTGCAAAAGAAAATGGAGATAGATTTTTCTCGAAAAACCTATCTCCATTTTTAAAATCAACTCACACTCGCAGAAACAATTCTCAGCTCATTCTTTGATACAGAGAACCGTCCCCTATATCATTTCAGAAAAAAGTTCAAAGATAAAATCTTCAATGACAAAATATAAAAGAAAGCTTTCTGTTACTGCCAGTCTCTTTATTTTTCTGTCATTGCGATGGAGAGAATCGACTGAAGCAATCTCATTCACTTATGTGGGCAATAATTGGAGGCAGAATGGTTTTTAGTTTATGGTTTATAGTTTTTAGAGAAAGACTAAAAGAAGGAATATTTGCAATAAAAATATAACGAAAGGAAGCATGTAATATCCTGTAGGGGCAGACCTTGTGTCTGCCCTAGACTCCCAAAACGGAACAGGAAAAAGATTACAATTTCCTTATTCCATTGCTCTTAATTAACCGTGTCAAAGGACTGCCCCGTGGGTCGTTATATTTACTTTGTCATTACGCAAACTGTCTTTGTATTTTTGCATAAGTTATTGCATTTTAACTCGATGCTCGATACAACCTACTCGATACTTTTTTGTCATTGCCATTATCTTTATTTTCTGTCATTGCGATGGAGAGAAACGACAGAAGCAATCTCATTCAATTATTCTTGCAACTATTGATTTTAAGACTAAAAAACAAAGAGCAGTAAACTGCAAACGAAAAATGGGAACAGGCTCTCTTTGAAAGCCCATCCCCATTTTTAAGTTAACTCACATTGTTAGAAACAATTCTCAGCTCATTCTTTGATACAGAGAACCGTCCCCTGTGTGATACGGGTGAAACAAAGAATCGTCCCAGAAAAAATCATTCACATACTCTTTCTAATTCAACATAATCCCAAAGTGTTCCATCTCCAAGATAATGCTTAAATGTCAAAGTATGATTTCCTTCAGTCAGGTTATCAATGTCAAAGGTATCTTGGAATACTTTGTTTCCTTCATACCAACCAGGTACACCGACTCCATTTCTTACTGGAGTAAGACCTATACTGATACCATCCAAAAATACTTCTTTCTGCTCCTCATCAGATTTACCTGGACTCCATGAAATGGTCAATTTGGCTTTGGCTTCTGGGCCTGAATAGTAAAAATCTACATCAAAATCAACTGCATATCCTCTGTCCCAATTCGAATTCCATGGGAAATCACTAATAAGGCTAGTCCCTACAACAAATGGATCATCATAAGCTGGCTCTATCAAGCTTAGAGGAGCACCGGGGTAATTAAATTCATCCGCAGGATTATCCATTTGATCAACTTCCTTATCACCTATTATCCACAGACTTCCCGGTATACATAATGACGAGCATTCGATTATATAATTAAAGTAAGTTGCCCAGTTGCCTCGGTCGACAAATCTTGTTTCTCCTTCACATACAGCACCCCAGGCAGTTTCTTCACAATAAAAATAAACCGGTTCTCCAAGCGCTCCAACAGTCATGTCTCCTCCACCACTATAAGTGATATCAGTTGTATAAGATGCTATTAAACTTCCATCAACCTTACTTATTTCAACAATTGCACTGTTATATCGATCTGACCCGACCAGAGAACCTATTCCTCCCTCTCTGATAGCTAGCCCCGTAATGTAAGTTCCAGGTATAGCATCACCTAGCTTAACTGCATTACTAGAAAGATCTTCCATTTTCCATAAACCTGCATCAGGTGAATTAAGATAAAGCTTTCCTTCAAAATCAAACACTATATCCGTAACACCAACAACATCAACAGTTTTAATTTTCGCAGCAGTTATTAAATCTATGTCTACTTCGTAAAGGGATTCATCACCATTGTGATATACATAAAGTTTTCCATCAGGTGAAAAGGCAGCTGCCACAACATTGCCAGTATCAGGTCCTATAACAATTCCACCAAGTTCATGGAAATCACCTGATAAAACTTCATACTTGCCGAATTGCCTTGGTCTTATGTTTTTATCAATTACATAGATTGTAGTGCCATCAGGTGTACAGGCTATCGCATCTACTTGATCAAAATTTGGATTAGGCAGCGTATATAGTAGTGTTAAATTTGCAGCTCCTCCTATGATCTCAACTTGGTAAAGTTTAGCACCATCTCCAGCTACACCGCTATCCGTTAGATACAAAGTTTCTTCAACAGATGAACCTGAGCCAATTACCTTTTTAACCACTGCATGGGCAGCAATAACCAGCTCCTGTCCACAAGGATCATTCTCTCCTAATATGTCCTCAAGAGGAATACATTCCTGGTAGGAAGATTCTCCATCCAACTCATCATCTCCATATGGGAAATTTCCTACTTTCGGGTTGCCTGCATTGTTGGTAGGAATATCATCTAAAGAAGTGCCAATTGCAAGATGGGTTTCATACAAGAGCCATGGAGAATCAACTACATACTTCACATAAAGATTTTCTCCGTCATCCCAGACCAACACTTCTCCTACTAGTTCATCCTGGCCGGCATATAGAGGATAAGAATCTGCGTCATCTTCGGTCGGACCACCTTTGGCCAAATAAGTAAATCCTTCCTGGGTAGTGCCCGGTGTAGTAATATTAGTTAATGTGCTACAACCGGCAAAGACCAGTCCTAATACTAAAATACCTGTCATTAAAAACAATACTTTTTTCATAATAAAAAACTTCCTTTCTTTTTAAATATTAAAATTCAGAACCAAAAAATCATTTTTAGAAATTTCTTTAATATTAAAAGTTTGGAAGTCTGGCAGTCATCATATTGTATGTTAACTGAGATTGCTTCGTCGCTTCGCTCCTCGCAATGACAAATAAAAAATAGTGTTCGCAACAGTAAGTAAAGAGAAACAATTCGCAATTACTAAAATTAGTGTTCCCATATAAAAAAATTGGGTTCACAATTGTAAAAAAGTATTTTCAATAACAACATACAATATTTTAGACCCATAACTTTGCGTCCTATCCTTTCGGATAGTTTGCCTTTTTCAACCTTTCTGGATGTCTGGCACCACCTTCCTTTTCCAAGAATTTTATAAGATACGAAAAAGTACTTTACCTTTTAATATATGCTGCATCTGTTCTGCTCTTTAATTCTTCACTGCAATAATTTATTAAAATGTTACTACTATGTAGTAATTATTCTTATCTATATAGAATACCAACCTTTTTTGTAATATTTCAATAAATTGTTTTTAGATATATTCATGAGTATGATTGTGTTACAATTGTGGCGCTGAATAATTAAATTATTCGGGGCAGTAAGCAGGTAGTCCGGCAATCCTATAAATGAGGAGATGGAAAATTAGGACCCGTAACTTTGCGTCCCATCGTTACCGATGGTTAACCTTTCTCAGCTTAGAGCTTTACACTCTATAGCAAAACCTCCTATTAAATAGTATTGCGTCGTGATCATTGAGTATCACGTTTAAAAATCAAAAAACAGAGAGTTGAAAACTTCATTAAACATATTAATTAAAAGCTTTGTTTTCACTTCTGTAGTGCGAATGTGGTGCGAATAAATTGATATTTTTCTGGTACGTTTTAGGGAATGCGTTTTTTATTACCCAAAGATATTTCTTGCTATAATTATACCACTTTTTTGGGATTGTCGATATATTTTTTTGATTAGCATAATAACATTTATTTTAAAAAGGAGTCATTTGATAGATAACAATTCTTGTAAAATCTTATAGATTATAGATGATGTATTGTGAAATAATTCATTTTTAACACCCTTTTTATTTATTATTGCTTATAAATACTACAAAATAAGCTTAAACGGTGCAACTATATATTAAAGAAAAATCATTCTCAGTTCAAAATTACCACTAGAAAATTTATATAAGGAATATTTATTTGAAAAAAATCAAACAAAAAATTGGGAGCAGATTATTTTTATTATTAACCTACTCCCAATTTCCAAACGACTTCAAGTGTCTAAAAATGCTATTTGTATCATTTTAATCTAAATTCAAAACTGACAAAAACTGTCTTCGTCAAGATTTAGTGAATAGTTATGTTGCCGCCCTGAAGTTCACCTTCCCATGTATTTCCGTCATAAATTATCTCAACATAACTTCCATCTTCAGAAACTATTACCTCAAGAGATTTTGGTTCATCCTTTTTCTCTTTTGTCTCACCGGTAAACTTGTATTCAGCAAATTCAAACCATTCATACACCGCAAGAAGTCCGGTTACATCAGCGTGAATTTTAGTTCCGGCATGGTCATTAAATTGAAACTCTCCTTTGAAATCATAAGTATCAGGATCACAACAACTACTACCCTCTTCTATCAGCAAACCATGGGCATTAAATCCAAATGTACATTTCGTATCAACTTCATCTACTTCATCCATGAACCACCCGCCACCGGTAATTTTCCCTTCAATAAATTCTTCCCAACAACCAGTCAGTAAAAACATAGCCAAAATTAATAACAATACAAAACCTATTATTTTAATTGATCTTTTCATTTCGAAATCCTCCAATAATTTTTATAAAAATAATTCAGAAAATCAGAAATTTAAAGTATCGATTAACTTTAATCTATAGAATCACCTCCTATCTCTTTCTTTGAAAGTTTTTCTCTATTTATCTCCGTTATTCTTAGGAATACGAAGAATTTTAATATTTGCCGATATCATCCCAAAACTAACCCTATCATTTCTCGCTGGGTCTTA
>Ga0334899_1001883_pt1 | contig 18396 bp, 16 predicted proteins | sample GraSluR3_MG_FD_207219 | JGI IMG/M metagenome (GOLD analysis project Ga0334899, IMG submission 207219) | Sludge microbial communities from methane-producing bioreactor in Wageningen University, Netherlands - Granular Sludge_8_08-R3 | ecosystem: Engineered > Bioreactor > Anaerobic > Unclassified ...
ATGGCAAAACCCTTATTTAACCATTACCACCTTCTAAGAAGGTGTTTTTTCATGGTTAAATAAATCAACATTTAAAACAAAAGGAGTGTAGTATTCTGATGGAAGAAAAAGTAAAAATAGGTATTATGATCTGCCATCGCTATCATCGCTGTGCTGGTGGTAAATGTTTAAGAGCTTTGCGCAATAGAGAAGGTGCTTTTTCAGTTTATAAGGATAAGGAAATTGAGTTAGTTGGGTATACTACCTGTGATGGTTGCCCGGGAGGGAATATAGAATATTCTCCCGAAGAAATGAAGAAAAATGGGGCACAGGTTATACACTTAGCTACAGGATTGGTAGTTGGATACCCGCCTTGCCCGAGGATTAATTATTTTAAGAGATTTATTGAACAGCAATTTGGCTTAAAAGTAGTAATCGGGACTCATCCTATCCCCCAAAAATATTATATAAATCATTCAAAATTACATACCTGGGATTCCTCAGGCTGGCAGGAGATTATTCAATCTACGCTGGCGAATGAAACAATTAGATTAGCCTATGACTGATTAGTAGTGTATGTAGCAGGGATTTATTATTGAGTTAATTACAAAAGAAGTGGAATAGTGTTTGACAGATACAGTTAATAGGGGTAAAATTAAAAAAATTTATTTTAAGATAAATCAAGATTATAAAAGAAGAAAGTAAGCCTGTTCTAAAATACCAGAGAGCCAAAAAAGGGTGGAAAATGGCAGGATGTATAGGCTGAAAATCACTTCAATTATTTTTGAAAATATAAAATATATAATAAAATATAGAATTAATTTCTGTAATGAGAGTGAGAATAAAAATCAGGATATCTGATTTCTTGCTAAATTAGGGTGGTACCACGATACCTTCGTCCCTATTGTTTGTAACTTTAGGAATGAAGGTTTTTCTTTTTTATGTAAATTAATTAGATGATTGAAAAAGAAGGAGGTGAATCAGGAGAAACTTGTATATAAAATTATCAAGGTAAGTAATAAAGAATTTTTGAAAATAGAAAGGAAAGGATAAATGAGAAGATTTCTAAACATACTGTTCTTAATCGTTTTTTTGGTAGTTATTGCTTTATCAGGACTTGCTGCAGAAGGCTCTAAGATTGTTAAATTGGCACATGTTGTAAATGAACAAGATGCTTTCCATATATCTGCATTAAAGTTTAAGGAAGTTGTAGAAGAAAAGACTAATGGCTCAATTGTTGTTGAAATTCATCCTAATGCAGAGCTTGGTGATGAGCGCACTCTATTAGAAGGAATGCAATTAGGGACTATTGATATGGGAGTAATTACAAATGGACCAATTGCTAATTTTTTGCCCGAAATGGCAGTGTTTGAAATGCCATTTCTGTTTGGCTCTCCTGAAGAAGCCTATCATATCCTTGATGGAGAAATAGGTCAGGAAGTATTGGGCAGATTAAGTAATATCAGAATGCACGGTCTCGCATATTCTGAGAGAGGTTTTCGTAATCTAACCAATAGTGTTCGACCGGTAAAACAGGCAAGCGATATTGAAGGATTAAAAATTCGCTTAATGGAAAGCCCCCTTTATGTGGATACTTTTAAAGCTTTAGGAGCTAATGCCGTTCCTATGGCCTGGACAGAATGTTTAACAGGATTGTCTCAAGGAACCATTGATGGCCAGGAAAACCCGATTGTGGTTGTATATTCTTTTAAATTATATGAATCTCAGGATTACATGACTATAGATAGGCACACTTACGCTCCTGCGACTATAATTACAAGCGATAAATTATGGCAATCGTTAACATCTGAAGAACAGGAAATTTTTACAGAAGCAGCCATTTTAGGCGGGCAGGCAGCAAGAGATTACAACAATGAAAATGAAGCTGAACAATTGCAGTTTATTAAAGATCAGGGAATGATTGTAGAGGAGAATCCGGATCTTGATACCTTCCGAGATGCCGTAGCACCAGTATATGAAAAATATGGCCCTCAATTTGGTGGACTTTTAGAAGAAATCCAGGAATCCCTGGCAGAATTTCGCGGTTAATTTATATTGTTTCGAAAGCTTGGCATCTTGCAGTATTAATTGAAATTAATGCTGCAAGATGCCAAGCTATTTATTTTTAAAAGGATTCAAAATGGAAAGAGTATATTTTAAATTTGTAAGAATCAGTGAAGTGTTAAATAATATTATCAAGGTATTAGTCGGTATTATGTTGATAATTATGACTATTGTAGTAACCGTTCAGATAATATTCAGGATTTTTTTCGATGCTTTATCTTATACTGAAGAAATGTCAAGATACTTGTTGGTGTGGAGCAGTTTATTTGCTGCAAGTGTAGCATATAAGCAAGGAGCACATATTGCGGTTTCTTTTATAGTTGAGCAATTCAAAGGCAAATCAAGGAAAATGATGTCAATTATCATCAATTTATTATCTATTATATTTTTTATAATTGCAATAAATTATAGTTTGCAACTAATAAACTTACAGGTGTTTCAAACATCACCTGCCCTTTTAATCCCAATGCGCTATATTTATTTGTGCATACCCATAAGCTTTTCAGTCATGCTTTTCCATGGCCTGGTAATGCTTTTGGGAGAGTCAATTCAGTTATTAAAGGGAGTAAAATCATGATTGCAATTTTATTATTTTTTTCATTTATTTTTCTTATATTAATTGGTGTACCAGTTGCCATATCTGTTGGTTTGTCTTCAATTTTTATTCTGGCGGTAGGGGATATACCCCTGGTCCTTTTCCCGCAAAGGCTCTTTGCAGGCATAGATTCCTTCCCTTTAATTGCTGTTCCTTTTTTTATCCTGGCTGGTGACTTAATGGCAGAAGGAAAAATGTCAAAGTTAATTGTTAATTTTGCAGAAACTATTTTTGGATTTATGCGTGGTGGTTTATGGATTATAAGCGTAATGGCTTCCGCTTTTTTTGCTGCTATTTCTGGTTCAGGTGGTGCTACAACTGCAGCTATCGGAACACCTTTGATACCAGAATTAAAGAGTCGTAATTATGATCCAGAATTTTCAGCAGCTTTAATTGCTTGTTCAGGGGGTATCGGGGTAGTAATTCCTCCTTCGGTTCCCATGGTTCTTTATGCCTTGATTGCCAATGAATCCATTGCCCGATTATTTTTAAATGGTTTTATTCCCGGAGTTATGATGGCTCTTGCCCTGATATTCATGGCTTTACGGAAAGCAAATAAAGAAAATTATCCCAGGGGAAATAAAATTATATTAAACCAGGTAATTACAACTTTTAAATCCTCTATCTGGGGGCTAATGACTCCTATTATTATTTTAGGTGGAATATTTTCCGGATATTTTACGCCCTCTGAAGCTGCAGTTATAGCAGTTGATTGGGCGTTGTTTGTATCTCTATTTATTTATCGTGATAAAAACTTAAAAGACATTTTCAGGATATTTGTAAAATCTGTTGTTACTTCTTCTCTAATTATGTTGTTAATTGGCACTGCTCAGGTTTTTAGCTGGGTATTAGCTAACTGGAATATCCCGGTTATGATTACAAGCGGCATATTGTCTATATCAGACAATAAGTTTATTATTTTGCTGTTTGTCAATATTATCCTCTTGCTGGCGGGTGTTTTTATGGAAACAGCTTCAATTATAATTATTCTGACACCTATTTTTTTGGGGCTAATGACTAAAATTGGGGTTGACCCAATTCATTTTGGAATTATTATGACTATTGCTCTCGCGATTGGAATGTCGACTCCTCCAGTTGCTATTAATCTGTATATTGCAAGTAGTATTTCCGGATATTCGATTGAAAGAATCAGTCGGAAAGCATTACCATTAATATTAACTATGATTGTAATATTATTGATTATAACTTATGTGCCTTTATTTATTCCATTAATATTTTAGTAATTTTAACAATTTTTTCACAAAAAAATAAAGCAGGTAATTATATTTGAGAAATAATGTATAATAGCTTTTAAAATCTATCTAATAAATAAAAGTTGGTAACTATTAAATGTATAAAGGAAGGATAAAAATATGGAAAAGAAAAGTAATATGGTAATGAAAGGAGCAAGCCGTGCTCCCCACCGTTCTTTGTTTTATGCTATGGGATATACCAGAGAAGCTCTGGAGAAACCCCACATTGGTATTGTGAATGCCTTCAATGAAATTATTCCTGGTCATATCCAGCTTAATGAAATTACACAGACTGTAAAAATTGCAGTGGCTGCAGCAGGAGGAACTCCTATGGAATTTCCTGCTATTGGTATTTGTGATGGCATTGCCATGAACCATCATGGAATGAAATATCCCTTGGCCAGCAGAGAACTTGTAGCTGATTCTATTGAAGCAGTGGCAATGGCTCATTATTTTGATGGTCTGGTAATGGTAGCAAATTGTGACAAGATTGTTCCGGGAATGCTTATGGCAGCAGGACGCTTAAATATTCCCACAATATATATTAGTGGTGGACCGATGTTAGCCGGGCAATATGCGGGAAATGATGTTGATTTGTCTACAATGTTTGAAGCTGTTGGTAAATATAACCAGAAAAAGATGACCGAAGAGGAGTTAACTGAACTAGAATGCTCCGCATGTCCTACTGCTGGCAGCTGTTCAGGTCTATTCACAGCTAACTCTATGAACTGCCTGTCTGAAGCCCTAGGCATGGCTTTGCCTGGAAATGGTACAATTCCTATTGGGTATGGTGCTAGAAAACAACTTGCCAGCCTGGCAGGCAAGATGATTATGAATCTTGTCAAAAATCAAATAAAACCAAGAGATATTATGACTGAAAAGGCTTTTGAGAATGCCATTGCCCTTGATTTAGCAATGGCTGGTTCAACAAACACAGTGCTGCATTTACTGGCAATTGCTCATGAGGCAGGTATTAAATTAGAATTAAATAAATTTGATAAATTAAGCCGTATTATTCCAATTTTAACTAAAATATCTCCTTCAAGTAATTTGCATGTTGCAGATTTATATTTTGCAGGGGGTATTCAGGCAATCTTAAAAGAACTGGCTGATGCCAAATTAATCAACATCAATGAGATGACCGTGAGTGGCCAGACTATTGGTAAAAACATAGAATCTGCAAAGATAAAGAATACTGAAGTAATAAAAAAATATGATAATCCGTATAGTAAAGAAAGTGGAATTGCCGTGCTGTATGGAAATTTGGCACCCGAAGGTGGAGTTGTTAAAGTTTCTGCAGTCAGTAAAAAAATGTATAATTTTGAAGGTCCGGCAAAAGTGTATAATTCTGAAGAAGAAGCATACCAGGCAATAATAAATGGAGAAATTAAAAAGGGGGATGTTGTTGTAATCAGATATGAAGGACCAAAAGGTGGTCCGGGAATGCGCGAGATGTTAGCTCCTACTTCTGCTTTATGCGGGATGGAATTAGATAATGACGTTGCTTTGCTTACTGATGGAAGATTCTCAGGAGCGACCAGGGGAGCAGCAATAGGGCATGTATCTCCAGAGGCAGCCGAAAAGGGTCCTATTGGCATGATTGAAAATGGAGACATGATTAAGATTGATATTTCTAATCGCGAATTATCAGTAAACTTAACAGAAGCAGAGCTTAAAAAACGTGAAGAAAAATGGACCTTACCCGAAAGAAATATACCGTCTACTTATTATTTAAAAAGATATGCGCATCTGGTTACTTCAGCCAGCACCGGTGCAGTTTTTAAAGAGTTATAGGCTAAATAAAAATAGAATTATATTTGCGTATAAAATAAAAGAGTATGAGAAAATAATATTTCTCATACTCTTTTTGCTCTAACGTATTATTGAAAAAATAATGATATCAGATATATGTTTCCGGTTCTCTTCTTTTTTTGCTCAACTGTTTTAGTGTATTTTTAACAAGGAGCGGTTTTTTATAAATAACTTTTCGGGCATTATTTGGACAAAGCTTAACACAGGCGAAACAGCGAATACAAAGCTTGTCCCTGCTTTTAAGATTGTCCGGGTCAATGGCATTTACTGGGCATATTTCCAGACATGCTTTACAATTTTTACAGAGGTTAAAATCAATAATGGGAGAATGAGCAAAGGTTATTTCACTATGCCGGGGGAGCAACTTACCCATAGATGATATTTTGCCTTTAATATTAAGATCCGGAACATTTTCAATATTTTCAATAAATTCTATTTTTTCTTTTATCTGTTTACCAAAATTCTTTGCAATTGCTAAATCTTCACTGTCCGGTCTTCCTGCTGCAATTTTTATGTCTTTGTAAGAAAATGAATGCTCGCCAATAAAAGAAGCTGCTGCAATTATTTTAAATCCCTGGTTCTTCATCATTTTAGATAATTGTTTTAAAGTTATCCCTGCACTGATGTTTCCATAAGTGACTATAAGAATCATGGGCTGACCATTGCCTCTGATTTTACTCAATACTGGATATAATAAATCAGGAATTCTTTCTTCATAGACTGGAATACCAAGAATTATAGATTCGTCAGATTGAAGACTAAGTTTAAAATTATGACGTTCTTCTAAAGAATTCAAATTGATAGTTCTCTGTTCAGCCACTGCCAAGCTTTCCGCTACTGTATAGATAATTTTTTTAGTAGAATGTGTTGGAGAAAAATATATTTTAACCAGTTTATTAATAATCAATTACACACCTCTTGTGAAATTTAGTGATCACTTTTTATATTGTAATGCAGACTATATCTTTATACAAGAGAAAAACTAAACAAGATATTGAAAAATAATGATTTCTTTTTCTTATAGCTTAAATATATCTTTTTTGTTAAAATTAAAATATTAGGATTAGAAAAGTATTGATATATTAATGCAAACGATAAATTTTGCATCAGCACTATGAAAGATTTTTTTAAAATGAAAGGAGCACCAGAGATGTTAGATTTATTAATGAAAAGAAGAAGCATTAGAAATTTTAAAAATAAAGAGATAGAAAAAGAAAAGATTCAGAAAATTACAAATGCTGCCTTATTGTCCCCATCTTCGAAGAACAACAACCCCTGGAAGTTTTTAATTGTTCAGGAAAAAGAGTTATTATCAGAACTTTCAAAAGCAAAGCTCCATGGTTCCCAATTCGTGGCAGATGCTCCCCTGGTATTTGTATTCCTGGCAGATCCAGAACAGTCAGATGTCTGGATAGAGGATTGTTCTATTGCTGCTACTATTATAGTATTAGCTGCCCAGAGTTTGGACTTAGGAAGCTGCTGGGTACAGATTAGGAAGAGAGAAGGGTCCGGGGGGTTAAATTCTGAAAAATATATTAAAGAAAAACTTAATATTCCTGACAATTTAAGAGTTTTATGTATGGTTGCCATTGGTTACCCCGATGAAAAAAAATCTGAGAAACAAATACCTGAAGAAAAACTGAATGATATTTATTTTAACAGATTTGGAGATTTATGGATTAATAATATTTATTAATACTAAACAGGAGAAAAAAATATTATGACAGAAAAATATGGTTTAGTATTAGAGGGTGGTGGAGCAAAAGGTTCTTATGAGATTGGTGCCTGCAAAGCACTTGAGGAGATGGGTGTAAAAGTAACAGCAGTAACCGGGACTTCGGTTGGGGCCTTAAACGGTGCAATGGTTGCTCAGCATGAGACTGAAAAAGCCTATCAGATGTGGCATGATATTCATCCTTCCATGGTGATGAAGATTGATGAAAAAAGGTTATCTCAATTGTCCCGGTTGGAAATAAAACCAGGTGATATGTCTTATTATATAAAAATGATTGGAGAAATTATTGCTGAACGTGGAATTGACGCTTCACCTTTGCAAAATTTGATTAAAAAAAATGTAAATGAAGAAAAATTACGAAAATCAGATATAGATTTCGGTATGGTGACTGTATCATTTACTGACCGAAAAGCATTAGAGCTATTTGTAAAAGATATCCCTGAAGGTCAGGTTGCTGATTATCTTTTTGCCAGCGCCAACTACCCTCTTTTTCGCTCAGCCAAGATTGATGAAAAGATTTACCTTGATGGTGGAGTGTATGATAATCTTCCAATTCGAATGCTGGTAGAAAAGGGTTACCGTTCTCTTATAACAATTCAGGTTGGCGGTATAGGTAGAAAAAGAAAGGTCAACCTGGAAAACTATAATGTTATTAATATCGAGCCGAAAGAGTCTCTGGGAGGACCCTTAAATTTTAATGCAGAAAAAGCCAGGGAAAATTTAAAGTTAGGTTATTTTGATGCATATCGAGTCATGAAAGATTTATCCGGCCAATTATATTATATAATGATTGAACATCAAGAAGACTATTTTGTTGATTATTTTAGCCATCTTGATGAAGATATCATAACAAAAGTTGCCCGCACCCTTCATTTAAAGGAAGATATTCCACATCGAAGACTACTTTTTGAAAAAATCATACCTAAATTAGTAGATATACTAAAATTACCGGAAAATTGTAAATATCAAGATATTGCGTTATCCCTGGCTGAGAAAATTGCTCTGGAAGTTGGAGTTGATCGTTTTCGTATCTATTTTTTTACAGAATTAATCGATAGCATAATCAACAAATATGGCCAGAATAAAAAAATGGATTCCAAAAAAGAAAGTAGTTTAATCTCTCAATTCGGGTTTCTTTCCTTGTTTAGCGGAGACAATGTTCTAAAAAAGTTAGTGAAGGATTTGTTGAATGAAAAATTAATCAAATCTCTTAAAGATACACAAGAATAAGATAAAGGATAAGGAGGTCAAAATCTTATGTCACAGAACAAGGATTTCTATCAAAAAGTTTTGTTGGTTGATGTAAATACTAAATTTTATCGAGTCGATCGTTTCAAGGTTGGAGATTATTTTGGTCCACCTGATTTAGGCTTATATCTGGCCGGTAAATACAATAGTCTGAATATCGGTACCGGATTGCTGGCTGGTTCTATTTTCCCCGGGTCTAACCGGTTGTTCTTTAGTGGATTTTCTCCCTGTTGGGGTGGTTTTTATATTTCTTCCATGGGCGGAGCCGGACTTGTCTTTGATAATCTGGGGATTAATACGCTATCCATTGTTGGTTGGGCAAGAACTCCTTCTGTATTATATCTGAACCGAATCCATGGAGAAGAAATTAAAGTTGATGTTTTACCTCTTGATTTGCATGCAATTTGGGAAGAGGGCGAAGGCGGGATTTATAGCCTGATGGATTATGTATATGGGGAGTATGGTTACTTTTATGAGAATGAACCTCGTATATTGGCTATAGGGCCTGCTTCGGAAGTAACCGATTTCGGAGCCATTTGTTCAGTCCCCATACAAAATGGAAAGCTGAGTTCTGTGGATACCTGGGCAGGAAGAGGCGGTTTTGGCACTAAAATGTTAAAACAGCATAATATTGCCGCAGTCATTTATGGAGGAACTTATGTGGATGAAGACTTTCGGGATAGAAAAGTTGCAGACCAATGGTTCGAAGACAAGTATCAGGAAAAGATGGCAGCAAAAGATATTGAAGCAACAACGAAGTATCGTTTTGAGAAAAACTTTGGTACCGGTGGTACCTTCGGAGTCAATTATAGTACCGTAAATGGCAGTTTGTTGACCTTGAACTACCGGAGTATTTATATGAAGGAGGAAGAACGGGTTGAAATTCATCAAAAATATATTCTAAACCATTATTTAAAACAGTTTAACGAGGAAACCATTCAAAATAAATTACAAAAAACCTGTGGAGAACCCTGTGCCGCAGTTTGTAAGAAAATGAGGGGAATTTATAAAAAAGATTACGAACCCTATCAAGCACTAGGCCCATTATGTGGAATTTTTGATCAGAGAGCTGCCGAAAAACTGGTTCGCCATGCTGATCGTTATGGATTTGATGCAATTGCTATTGGAGGCGTCCTTGCCTGGCTCATGGATTGTTTGGATCAGGATTTAATTGCCCTGTCTGACCTTGGAATAAAGGAAAAACCGGTATTTTCCATGGATGGTTTTTCTGTAGAAACCGATTCTATGCATAATGCTGATATAGGTGTTATTCTTCTTGATAAAATAATTAATCAGGAAAAATATCTGGACTTAAACCGGGGTGCCCGGGAATTAGCCAAAGAATTAAGCCGGATAAAAAATGAAAAAATCATTCATCATTTTGTGTATAATGCATTTGCCAGGAAAGGATGGATGGTGCCAAATCAATATTGGACCACGGGAGTTCTTTCCCCTATGGCTATTATGGGCAAGTATTACATGTTCTACGGAGATGCCTTTGTCCCGCCACGTGAGCTTGGAAGAGTAAACGCAAAGCGTTTTGAGCAGGAACTTATACTGGATACATTTGGCATATGCCGCTTCCATCGAAAATGGGCAGAAGAAATGATTCCGGAAATTATGGGCTCATTATTTGATATGCAAGATTTATTTTTAGAAAAAGTTTATCAGACTGCCCACCATATTAACACTCGAAATGCATCGATTTTTTGGGAATCAGAAAGAAACATAGACTTTGTTTATTCTTTCTTGAAAAGAAAGCAGCTGATTGGTAATGAAAAAAGCAAAGAACTGAGTAAATGGATTGATTATTTTGAAAGAAATAAAAAAGAAGCTGCCATGGATTTCTGGTATGAGATACACAAAGGAATCACCGAATCATTACATAATAGGTGATGTTAGCTTTTAAAAAGAATATCAAACTTAAAACATAGTAATGGTAAATAATGAGGGTAGCTAAATTTTGGAGATTATTATGGATCTGCCGAAACTATATATCGGGACATCCGGCTGGCATTATCAACATTGGATAGGTCCCTTTTACCCAAAAAATTTAGAAAAAAAAGAAAGGTTAAATTATTATAGTCAATATTTTTCTACAGTAGAAATTAACCATTCTTTCTATAAATTACCTGACCAGGGCACTTTCCAAAATTGGGTAGAACAAGTACCGGGAAATTTCACTTTTTCAGTTAAGGCAAGCCGGTATATAACCCATATGAAAAAACTCAAAGATACATCCGAAGCACTGAGTCGTTTTATGAATGGGATTAAACCACTAAAAAGAAATCAGGGTCCAATATTATTCCAATTGCCACCTCACTGGAAATGTAATATAGAAAGACTTGAAAGCTTCTTAGAAATATTGCCTTTTGAAGGACAATATGTCTTTGAATTTAGAGATTCCTCCTGGTGGAACAATGAAACCTATAAATTATTAAAACAGAATAAAGCAGCTTTTTGTATCTTTGATTTGGCTGGTGTACTGTCTCCCATTATTTCGACAACTAATTTTGTATATATTCGCTTGCATGGTCCTAATGATGCTTATAAGGGTTCCTATTCTGAGGAAGCATTAAATAAATGGGCTGAGAGGATTCAAAAATGGATTACTAAGGATAAAATGGTATTTTGTTATTTTGATAATGATCAAAATGCTTTTGCCTCAAAGAATGCATTACAATTAGAACAAATACTACAAAGTTATCCTAAAAATAAATAAATCCATAATTGGGATTATCTCAAAATAATTTTTAAATTAAGAGGGTGTTTATAATGAACTTTAAGGATCTTTCTAAAAAAATTGGAGAGAAACTAAAAACAATTCCACCATCATGGAATTCACAGAAAGCAGTATTGGAGCTTTCGGAAGAATGTTATGCAATGTGGGAACAAACTGAATGGATGGATTTTTATTTTAATTATTTGTGTGAAAAACATTTACCCAATGTTATTCCGATTAATGAAAAGGTTTGTGGAACGACTTTTTTTGATGGCTTGAAAGATTTTATTCCTGATTTTAAGGTAAAAAATAGAAAAAGTATAGATGGACAGAAAAATACTAATAACATTTTGACCAACAAGGAGTTTGATCTGGCTTATCATAATTACCAGCATTGGCGCCAGATGGAATGGATTGAAAGTTATTTTAACTATTTATGTGAAAAACAACTATCCGGTATTTTGCAGATACCTGGTCCGACTTTCCAAAAATTTAGTTTTAATGCCTTTCTTGAAATTCCCTGGATTTTCAAATTATATATTGAAAATACTGGTAATGAAAAAATAATTTTAGCAGATTCTAACCTGATAACTCAGGGATTAATTAAATTTGAAAAGATTGGGATTATTTTGGCAAGCGGTGCTGTTGAATATCCTAAGGAAAAAATATCTACAAATAAAATTAATAATAGAATTGTAAATAATCAAGATGAACTTATGAGGAAAAAAGAGATACGACAACATTCAGTTTTTCAGTTAAATCATATTTATTTTATTCCAATATCATCTGAGGCAATACAGAAATGTGAAACATTTCAACCTGGAGGATTTAAAAGTAAAGAGCATTTAAGGGAAAAGGTATTGCTAAATGTTTCTGAGACCAAAAATAGAAGTGAGTTTTCCCTCAAATTTTCTGAATGAAATCCGAGCTGTAGGTGTTTTTTTAAGGCAATAATCTTTTCTCTTAGGCTCTCAGCAAGCGCATGAGATGGCTTTCTACCGCTATTTTTGTGCAAAAGCGCATTTGCCCCGGATGTCTTGACTCCTTTCTTGAGGCGAAGTATTTGCCGGGTAGAAAGTCCCAAAGAAATTGCTGCCTGTTTGACTGTCAACTGCTTTTCTATCAGCTTAGAGATCGTCACATACCTACCAAGTTGTTTTTGAGACATTGGATAATATACCTCTTTATTCATAGTGACATTTTATCAAGATAATTAATAAGGTGACATTATCACAAAATAATCACATCCGGTAAAAAATATTTGACATTGTAAAAAAATTTTTTTATTATTATAATATACGGTCCACGGTCCACGGTGTGTAATAATCAAATAAAATAAATATACCCTTAACTAATACTAATATTTAAATACAAATCGGATTCTCCATTAAAATTTAAAATAATATTACAGGCCTTATGGTTTTAAGATAAACTAAATATAGAATTTTATAAATGGTATAAATTATAAATATTTTTAGTAAGGGAGTTGAATTTTTTGGAATTATTAGCCTTAGTCGTTCCATTCGTATTTTTTCTTATTATAGGTTTCCCTATTGCTTTTAATTTGTTGTTAAGTTCAATAATATATTTAATTGCCGGAGGATATCCTTTAACCCTGGTTGGCCAAAGAATGTTTGAAGGAATGAGTAGTTTTGCTTTATTGGCAGTCCCTTTTTTTATTCTAACCGGACAATTTATGCTAAAGGGCCATCTCTTAAAGTCAATGACTGAATTTATTAACTCATTTTTTGGTCATGTAAGAGGGGCGCTTGCTCTTGTTACTATTGGAACATGTTTATTCCTGGGAGCCATTGTTGGTTTAGCATTAGCTGCAATTGCTTCATTGGGTTCATTTTTGATTCCCATGATGAAAGAAGAAGGCTATTCACCCGCATTTAGTTCAGCAGTTATGGCTTCAGCATCATTATTAGGCCCTATCATGCCACCAAGCGTACTTATGATTTTATACTGCATGTCTGTTGGGAGAACTTCTATAGCAGGGTTGTTTTTGGCTGCAATAATACCAGCAATAATTATTGCAATTTCACAAATGATAGTTGTTTACTATAAAGCAAAAAAATACAATCTTCCCCATCATTCTAAAACGGGTTGGCCAGAAAAATGGACCCAATTTAAGAAATCTTTGCCAGCTTTATTCTTACCGGTCATTATCTTGGGTGGAATTTTTGGAAGAATATTTACTGTAACAGAAGCGTCTGCAGTTGCAGCTTTATATGCGTTTATCTTAACATTTTTTGTTTTTAGGGAAGCAAAATGGTCTGATTTACCAGAAATATTTTTAGAAACTGCCCTTACTTCTGGGTTGGTAATTTTACTAGCCGGAACAGCAACAGTTACCGCATGGGCTATTGCTAATGAACAGATAATATATATATTAATTGAGCCATTTTCGAATGTACCAACTTGGGTATTTTTACTTTTTGTAAATATTCTTTTACTTTTAAATGGCATGTTTATGGATGATTATGCTTCAGTGGTTGTTTTAGGGCCAATTATTGCGCCTATTGCTTGGAGATTAGGAGTAGATCCATTACACATTGGAGCCATTATATGTATTAATTTAGTTATTGGTTTGGCAACCCCTCCTTTTGGAATTGCCCTTTTTGTTACCAGTCCCATGGCTGGGGTGACGATAGAAGAAACTGTTCGCGAAGCAATCCCTCTTATTTTAGTTAGTATCGCGGTCTTATTGCTAATTACTTATATTCCCCAGATTTGTCTCTGGTTACCAAGAACTTTAGGTTATTAAGAAAATGTTAAAAATAATATAAATATTTTTTAGGAATCATGTTAAATTGACTAGAAAAAATTTCCAAAAAGAAGGGAGGTAACAAGTAGAGGGAAAAACTGATAAAGTGCCTAAATAAACAAAAAATATCTTTAAAAGGAGTGTTTATCAAAGATGAAAAATAATAAATTCTTATTAGTATTAATTATTTCTCTGATTTTATGTTTGCTAGTTAGTTCTAATGTACTAGCTGCACAAAGAGTTCGAATTTCTGTTTGCAATGCTCCAACACATCCTCAAAATATTGGCTTGGAAATTATGAAACAGTATGTTGAAGAAAAAACAGATGGCGAAATAGTTATTGCAGTTTATCCCAATTCCCAATTAGGAGCTGAAAGGGAATCTGTAGAACAGTGTACCAGTGGTTCGTTGGAAATGGCAACCGCATCTGCCGGGCCATTGACTACATTCAACAATAAATTTATGGTTTTAGATATTCCCTTTGCATTTGATAGTTATGAAGTAGCTTGGATGGTATTAGATGGTCCTATTGGACAGGAATTACTTGAATCATGTGAAGAAGCAGGTCTAAAAGGACTTGCTTATATGGAGAATGGGTTCCGCCATGTAACTAATAGTGTGAGACCTATTGAAACTGTTGAAGATTTTAAAAATATAAAAATAAGAACAATGGAAGCACCAATGCATATGGAAAATTTTAAATTATTAGGCGCTAATCCCACTCCTGTACCCTGGACTGAATTATATCTGACTATTCAACAGAAAATTGTTGATGGCCAGGAAAATCCATTAGCTAATTTATGGGAAACCAAAATGTATGAAGTTCAAAAATATGCATCTTTAACTGGTCATATTTATGATCCTATGCCCCTTGTAGCGGATTTAAAATGGTTTGAAAGTCTAACACCTGAACAACAGTCAATTATTGAAAAAGGTGCTTTATTGGGACAAAATTACAGTCGTTTTGTAAATAAAATAAGAGAAGAGCAACTGGTTGATCTATTGACTGCTGAAGGAATGGAAATCAATGATGTATCTGCAGAAGCAAAGGCAGAAATGAGAGAAATGTCTCAGGATAAGGTTGTACAAAAAATCAAAGATAACGCTGATGCCGATTTTGTAGACAAATGGTTGGATGCTATCAAATTAGCAATAGATGATGTTAATGCTGGTTTATAATTAAGATAGACTCTATCTAAAACTGATAACAGGGAGGGATACAAATGCCCTCCCTGTGCTATGTTTTAATTTTAGAATATATATTCATTTAACAATTAGAGGTAGAGGTGAATAATTTTGAAAAATAGAACAGGAAACTGGTTCTTTGATTTGTGTAATATTCTAGAAAAAATTACTTTATATATAACCATGGTTTTATGTAGTACTATGCTTATTATAGCCTGGCTTCATGTGATTAGACGATATGTCTTTAATAATGCCTTAACTTGGTCTGAAGAATTTTTGAGATTTTCTTTAGTCTGGTTTGCCTTATTAAGCGCAAGTATTATACATAAGAGAAGGGGGCATTTGGGTATAGTTATTTTCAGAGCCAGAATGCCAAAAATAATTAAAAATCTGTGTGAAAGATTGATGCCATTTCTAGCTACTATTGCTACTACGCTTACTACAGTTTATGGGATAAACCTTGTAATGAGGGTTAGAGAGCAGCTAACAGCAGCATTAAGAATTTCAATGTCATTACCTTATGCCGCAATTCCAGTGGCCTTTTTCCTAATGACATTATATGGCATTAGCCATATAATAGAAGATTTTCAAGGAATACAAAGGAATACAAAATAATAATGACAATTCAAATGCAAATTAGAAAATAACAAAATTAAATGGATATTATTTATGAATTATAATATTTTTGAAAAAAAGAATGTTATAACTTTTGTGGATCAATATGAAAAAGTTATGATAGATATAAAAAAGGACTATTTTGATAGATTATTAAGAATAAAAGAACCAGAAAAAATCAATTGGCCAGATGACTTTATAAACTCTATTAAAAATCCAATTAACTCAAAACCATTGCACGAAATAGCTAGCGGGGCAAAAAAAATTGTAGTTATTATTTCAGATGCAACAAGAGGGGTCCCGACCAATTTAGTATTTCCATTTGTAGTAGAAGAATTGGGCAAAGCTGGTATTGGATTAAACCAGATTAGTGTGGTAGTTGCCCTTGGCGTACACAGAAAAGCCACAGCAGATGAAATGAGGAATATGATTGGAGAAAAATATATCGATAAAATAGATATTTTTAACCATAATCCCTATGACAGAGAATATCTTGTTAACTTGGGTGAAACAAAATACGGAACACCTGTAGAGATAAATAAACTTGTTTTTAACGCTGATTTTAGAATAGCGATAGGAAAAGTTGAGCCACACGAATTTGCTGGATTTTCTGGTGGTAGAAAAACCATATTACCGGGAATATCAAGTGAGACTTCAATCAAGATTAATCATCGACCAGAAATGTTAATGAAAAGTGAATCTAGACCAGGAAGGTTGTATGATAATGTCATTCATTTAGATATGTTAGAAGCAGCAAAATTATTGAAAATAGATTTTAATATAAACTTTGTATTAGATTCTGAAGGCAATACTATTGGTTTATTTTCAGGAGATATTTTTGATGCTCATCAGGAAGCTGTCAGATTTTTAAAATCCTTTTGTGAAGTAAAGATAAAAAAAAATCCAGATATAATCATTACCACACCAGGTTATCCACTCAATATTGATTTTTATCAATCAATTAAACCCTTAATTGCCTTAGAACCTGTTTGTACAAAGGATACTGTTATTATATTATACTCATCATGCCCTGAAGGGTTAAACTCGCCAGATATGCTTTGGCCGTTTCAAAATTCAACCAATATCAAGGAAGTAATTGACAAGTTGAAAAGAAACTATAAAATCCAGATGGATCACGCTTTATTACTAACAAAAATTATAAATAAAGGAATTCATTTAATAGTCTACGCGCCAAATGTAGATTCAGAATTATTAAAAATGATGTACCTTGAACCAACAAGTGGATTGCAGCATGGTTTGAATGAAGCGTATAAGAAAATAAATAAAAAAGATGCTAGTGTTCTAATCTACCCTCAAGCACAAAGAACATTACCAATATTCGATAAAAGATTATAATTTTTTTAAAATGATTATTTATTAATGTTTTTATATAATTTAATTTTAGTTTCAAAAATATTTATAAAAATTTAAGGAGAAAAAAAATGTCAAAATACAAAATAAGTGAAGTTAAAGCTTTTGAAATATTAGATTGTCGGTGGACTCCAACAATACGTGCTGAAGTAACTGTCAATGATGATACAAAAGGACAGGCAGATACACCTGCTGGACGGTCTACTGGCTCAAATGAAGCAAAGGAATTACGAGATGGTGGAAAAAGATATGATGGACTGGGTGTAGAAAAAGCTATAAAAAATATTAATGAAATCATCGCTCCAGAATTAGTAGGAATGGATGTAACTGAACAGAGAAAAATAGATCATAAAATGATAGAATTAGATGGAACAAAAAATAAAGAAAAATTAGGAGGGAATGCCATTATTGCTGTGTCCCTAGCTTGTGCCCGTGCAGCAGCCGCTACGACAGACCTACCGCTTTATCGGTATATTAATCCTAATGCCCATATTCTACCGGTTCCACTATTAAATTTAATAAATGGCGGACGATTAACTTCTAACGACCTTGATATTCAGGAGGTTTGTATTTTCCCAATAGGGGCAAAATCTTTTAAGGAAGCTATGGAAATAGGATACGCAGTTAATGAAAAATTAAGACCTATAATTATAGATAATTATGGGAAAATTGCCGCAAACGTAGGAGATGAGGGGGGATTTGCCCCTCCAATCGTTAAGGTAAGAGAAGCTATGAATCACCTGGTTCAAGCAGTGCAGCAATCTGGTTTTGAAAGCAAAATTGTTTATGGATTCGACTGTGCGGCCACTCATTTCTATAATCCAAAAACAAAAAAATATTTATTAGAAGGTGAAGAAATGAGTAGTGAAGAACTTTTAGATTATTATAGACAACTGATAAAAGAATATCCTATTGCCACCATGGAAGATCCTTTTAGTGAAGATGATATTGAGGGCTTTGTTAAAGCAACCAAGCAACTTGGCATTCAGATTATTGGTGATGATTTCTTCTGCACTAATCCTGAATTAATTAAAAGTAGAGCAAAAT
>Ga0334899_1001903_pt1 | contig 18244 bp, 18 predicted proteins | sample GraSluR3_MG_FD_207219 | JGI IMG/M metagenome (GOLD analysis project Ga0334899, IMG submission 207219) | Sludge microbial communities from methane-producing bioreactor in Wageningen University, Netherlands - Granular Sludge_8_08-R3 | ecosystem: Engineered > Bioreactor > Anaerobic > Unclassified ...
TCAGGGCCTATGCGACAAATTCAGAAGGTACGGCCTATGGGGAGCAAAAAACTTTTACTACAAATGCACAACAAGCAACCCCTTCTGTTACATCTGGGGATGTTACCAATATCACTACCACCACAGCATCCTGTTCAGGGAATGTGACATCAGATGGTGGATCATCAGTAACAGTCAGTGGTGTCTGTTGGAGCACATCTGAGAATCCCACAGTAGCAAATTCCAAGACAACAGATGGTGCTGATCTGGGACCTTATACCAGCCATATCACCGGCCTATCACCTAATACAACCTATTATGTGAGGGCATATGCCACTAACGCTGAAGGAACAGCCTATGGGGAGGAGCAGAGAACTTTTAAAACGCTTCCTGTCTCGGATATCGAATATGGCTCATTTACCGATTCCCGTGATGGCAATGTGTATAAAACAGTAACCATTGGAGAGCAAGTATGGATGGCAGAAAACCTGGCGTATTTACCCAGCGTGGTTGGTCCGGGAACAGGTTCAACATCAACCGCACATTATTACGTATACGGGTATGATGGCACAGACGTAGCTACAGCCAAAGCCACTTCCAATTACACTACCTACGGAGTTCTGTATAACTGGCCTGCGGCACTGACTGTCTGTCCTGACGGCTGGCATTTACCCAGTGATGAAGAATGGACACAATTGGAAGAATACTTGATTGCCAACGGTTACAATTATGACGGTACTACTACACGTGATAAAATTGCTATATCCTTGGCAAGTGCTACCGGATGGAACTCTTCAACAGATACAGGAGCAATTGGCAATACCAATACCGCTTATGACGCGTACAGAAACAAGTCCGGTTTCTCAGCCCTTCCGGGTGGCTACCGTTACCTCAATGGAGCATTCAACGACATTGGGATCCAGAGTACCTGGTGGAGTTCTACGGAGGACGATACAGGTTACGCCTGGGGCCGCGGCCTGTTCTACGATTACAGCTACGTACGCATGTACCACAGCAGTAAGGCTTACGGGTTTTCTGTCCGTTGCTTGCGGGATTAAGATTAATTTATTTGATTATTTGTCTATTTGACTATTTGATTTTTTGAATTTTGGGGCAGTATAATGAATTACCGGTATATAAGGCGACATACGATTTGCTTTTGTCCATTTTTCAGTTCACCAGGGACTTTAACAGGGAGTACAAGTATACGGTAGGTGAAAGCCTGAAAAAGGAAACGATAGAATTACTAACGCTGATTTACCGTGCGAACTCAAAATACCAGAAGGCGGAAATATTGCAAACAGCACGTGAACAGATAGAAGTTATTCGTTTGTTGATTCGTCTTATGAAAGACATGACACAAATAATCCTCGGGAAATTTAGCGGATAGTGCCCTATCAGGTAACATTTTTTTCGTGGTAAAAGAATTGTCCCACTCCCCACCCCGGGACACCCGGGACACCCGGGACACCGTGGGACACTACCCATTCCACCACCAAACCACCTCCTGATCCCAACCGGATTACAAAAAGAAACCACAAGTATTTTATTGCAAATTACTTGTGGTTTTTACTTTAAAAATTCCCCCACCATATCCCCGTCTTAATAAATAAGCATCCCAAGAAAGTGTATCCAGGGATGCTTCATGCACACAAAAACAGACCTCATATGTCTGGTTTGCGTAACAAAGATAACCAATTCTTCATAATAAACATACAGTGTCTCACTCTAAATAACGGGACACCCGGGACAAGTGGGACAATAAACACTTTGTCTTTTTTATATATGCCGTTATTTCCCAATTCCAAAATCTTGTGTATTAAACTTGGCAGTTTGTCAAAATTATTGACGCATTTTTCAATGTGCTGATATCCTGTGATATAAAATAAATGATTACCTTTCTGATTATATAAAAGGGCAGATATGAAAAAGCTACTATTCCTTATTTTATTCCTTCCACTTCTATCGGTGGCACAGGAAGACACAACGGCAAGGCGGTATGAATACCTTACTTATGACGGCAGCAAATTTATTGTTACTACGTCACGGGGCAAAGGTTATATTGATGAAGGTTACGGTTTACGCAGACAATTTGATAGCAATATGCAGATTTTGTCTTATTTATCAAGTCTTGGATGGAAGATGGAAACTGCCGTATATAACGTTGGGCAACCGTCTCTTCGTTATTCACGCCCTCTTCAATATGTTTTTTCCAAAGACGTTACAGGTTGGAGCGAGGAAGCAATCGCAAACTTTGTGGATAAATTAAAACTTACAGATGACATACGCTGCAAAGAGCAGATTTATTCCAAACGTGAGCGTAAACGGTTTGATGCAAAAGCTAAGGAATTGGGTATAGATCCAATTCAATGGCCGTAGTTGGCTTTTATCTGGTTAAATTGAAATTTATTATCGATAAAATTAACCATATACCATGAGAAAATTACCGTTCCTTTTATGTACAGTAGTATTGGCGTTTTGCATCCCTGTAGATGCTTTATATGCCCAGAATTCCGGTAAAGAAATGAGGGAATTGTTGAAGTCTTTAAAAAATGAAAAGGAGATTAATTGCGTTATAGATATGTCACAAGTCATTATTCACGGAAAACGTGAAGCTGATTTTGTTTACGTTGAGGACATTAGCACGCCTGAAGATTGGACAACATTATGGGAAACAGAATACAAACCAAGTCTGATTCATGATTTTTTGGGTTCATTTAATGAACATATGTTTGATTTTGGTTATACCGTGAGATTTGGGAATTTTGAACAGGCTAAATACCAAGTAAGATTAGTGTTAATTAACGTCTCAGAAAAGGGTGATACAATTATGGATGCTTTTATTGAAGATATTCAAGATAAGGAAATATTGTATAAACTATATGTTGATGGCACAGGCGGTGTTTTTGGCTCAAAAGTTAATTTGATGAGTGATGGATTTAAAAGAGCAGGGGGTGAATTAGCACATCAAATGAATGTAATCTTTAAAAAAGGAAGACTCAGCCTATTTTATTAATATTTGAGTGGAAGTATTTATCTAGTAAATTATTTAAACGACAAAGCAAAAGGATATGATTAAATATTTTTTACCTCTCTCTTTAGTATTATTTACTCTTTTCGGATCTGTCAATTGTTCTTATGCCCAAACAAAAGAGGAACGTGAATTATTAAAGTCTTTACAGAATGAAAAAGAGATCAATGTCATATTAGATATGTCTCAAGTTATAATTCACGGGAAAACTGAAGCAGACTTTGTTTACATTGAGGACGTTAGCTCCGATGAAGATTGGAGTTCACTATGGATAAATAAATATCGGCCGAGTCTTTTTCGTGATCTTTTAGGGGAACTTAATTCCTCCATGTTTGATTACGGATACACTGTTAGATTTGGTAATTTTCAGCAGGCCAAATATCAAATAAGATTATTAGTACTGAGTATTTCTGAAAAAGGCGATACTCATATTAAAGTTTATTATGAGCGTGCTGAAGAGAAACAGATCATTTATTCTATTGTGGTTTATGGACACGGTGGCACCTTTGGATCGAAAGTTAATCTTATGGGAGACGGGTTTAAAAGGGCCGGTGTAGATTTAGCAAAACAAACAAAAAGAGTTTTCGAATGGGGTCGATAAGTATATAATAAATAGCTAGATACAATTATTACACCTGAAATAGTTATCTAAAATCATATTATATGAGAAAAATAATTTATGCAGTATTGCTCTTTATTTGTACGAGCACCTGCTTGTCAAGTTGTGTTACTCGGAGTAGGCTTATTGAAGCCAATAAAACAATTGATTCTCTCAAAAATGAAAATGCTCTTCTAATTGCAGAAAATGAAGAACTTTTAAATGGTGAAGAAAGGTTGGTTAAGCTGTACAATATGAATGTTTCTAAGGGTAATTATTTATCGGCTGAAGAAAATTATAATAATTTTGTTAAATACCATCCCGCATCAATATTAATAAAGGAATTGGAAAAAAGTATTAATGATGTTTCAAATAAAGCACAATCTCAAAGGGATAGTATTGATAAGATCATTAGGGACAGTATAAGACTTGCCAATATTGATGAATTGGGTGAATGGAAAATTGGTGATTATGTTAATGACTTTAATGAACCAACGGGAGAACACTATGTTTATCAAAGAATTCATGGCAGGTTCAGTAATTCTGCTACAGCAAATGGCGATTTGCTTGTAAAAATAGTTATTCATAAGGGGTACTCACGCTATGCATTAAAAGATATTGACATTGACGTTAACTATGATGAATATTGTAATGGCACTATCGATGAAAAAGGTTTTGGAAATTGGCGCCAGTACGATGCTATTAGGATTGTTTGTCACGATACTAAGAAAGTATATGTAAATGATCAATCTTTTAGAGATCTTCATGAAAATGGTACAGATAATTATTTTCTTATGCTGGATATCCTTAAACAGAACAATAAGATTGATTTCAAAGTACGTGGTGATTACAAAACAGTATATTATTACACAATAGATACAAAATATCTTGAAAACGCTTTATTGAAGGCGGGTATTGAAACCCTTTAATTATAATGTCCTTCAATGTAAATCAGTAACTTATAATCTTTATCTTAATAAGCATTATGTATACCTATAACGTTATATATGATTTTCAGATGAATTATAATCATAGCTATCGTATTCATCATGAACTGATTGATAAAAAGATTCCTATAAAAGTTTGTGGAATTGATGGGTATGTTGTTTTCCCAAGACTAAGAGAAGGACTAAAAGAAGGCCTATCAGAGGAACTTAAATATTTACCAGAGGAGAATTCGGTAGGTTATATAACAAATTCACTTGGTGATTTCTTTTTGAGCAAGTGTTTATGTCAGTTTACTTCAGAAAAAGAGCTTGATAAATCATTTCTAGCGATCTGTCAATCTTATGTTGATCGGTTAATTAATTTATTAGAGTATTACAAATTTGGTCGCTTTGGAATGACAAAAAGACTCCCTGTTTATGGCGGTCCTTATCTTATTGATTGTTATATGTATCAAGAAGGTGACGTTATATTGAAAGTTTTTCCAGATCCTGAGCCAATGAGAATTGGACAGATCGAAATCGGTCGTCAACCAGCACTCAGAAGAAATGAATTAAAAATATTGTTTGGACTTTGCATAAAAGAGACACTTGAAATAAATACTTCCCATCAGTTATACCGGCAATCAATAATATGGCTTAAATCCAAGATTTTTCATAATTGTATAATTTGTTGCTGTGCAGCTATTGAAACTATAATGTATAAACAAATTATTGAAAAGAGTAAAGCAAATGGAAACAATGAAAAAAACACATCTATGTTGCTGGATAAAAAGTATACTGGAATTGTATCTATGTTTGAGTTGGCAAAATTAATGGGTATTGATTATCCAACACCATTTGATTATTCAGGACTTGCAAGTCACAGGAATAATGCCGCTCATAGAGGAAAAGAACCAACAAAAGACGTTTGTCAAAAATATATTAATCATTGCAAGAAATTTCTCGAATTCTATAGAATACGATTCTATGAATAAATGATGTTAATGTATTTCTTTATGCCATTTCTTTTACACAATTAATTGCATAGTGCCCTTTATCTTATGGCCCCGTCATCACCACCTTTGTCCCCTTGTCCCATTTCCACAGCCCGGGACACCCTTGGACACTACCCCTTCCACCACCCAACCACCTCCAGATCCAACCCGGCCACCAGCAACGCAACCTCCTCCATATTGCCCACCCCAAGCAGCTTCTTCAGCTTCAAAAAAGTAGGGTGCAACAGGGCATCCCCGTGCTCCACAACTCCCTCGAGCTCCCCATAACCCCCTGGCTCCCCAGAACCCCCAAAATCCCCAGCCACCTCAACAGCCACATGCTCCTCGCGCTGCTGCCGGATCAGCAGGTCCGCAATGTCCACGTGATTGACTCTGTCTTCAAAAGAAGCCTCTTTCTCCAGCACATCCGACACCACAATATCCAGCCCCCTGACCCGGGATAACTTCTCTTTCCATTCCAGGTACCCGTCCACATCCGGAAACGCCACCACCTTACGCCCTTTCAAAACCTGCAGCCGGTCGTTGAGTTGAGACTTTCCCCCGGTGGCCAGCCAAATGTACTCCGGCCAGAACGCACTGCAGATCACCGCGGTTTTCTCACTCTCCACCAGGGCCACCGGCTTGAAAGGGTATTGCTTCAACAGATGCTCCCCGAACAAACACTGGGTCAACTCCCAGCCATCGGCAAGCCGCAACAACGGATCCGCGGACTGCCTCAACACCGCATGCACCCAGGTAATCTTTCCACCGACCTGCTCGTCCTTGATCCGGTGCCCGGTCTTTCGGTCGTATTTCATAATCTTCCCGGTCCGGCAGCGGCCTTCCTTATCCAGCTGGTAAAAAATCACATCCCGGTTCTTGGTCACGCCCAAACAGTACGTGTTGACCGCCTCGCAGGTCTTTTCCCCGCCAATCAGATTTTTCAGAAACAAGGTGAAATCGCTGTCAAGGGTAGGGTGTACGGAATTCTTCACAATATCCGCCGATAGGGTCCACAACCGTTTCTTGACCGGGTGTGGTACGCTGCGTTGAGGGATCCGGAAAAAGTTCTCCTTCCAGTCAGGCCGGGCAAAAGGGTGGTCCTCAAAGAATTGCCTGGGTGTATAATGGTACCCGCAACGGCTCTCGTGGTTGCACCGTCCCACCGCCTCATCCAACCAATCCCCGTTCTCGTCCACATAGCGCGTGAAACAGCGCTTTCCCCCGCAAGCGGGGCACGTGAACCGGCTCCCGGGTCCTTCATACGGTTGCAGGGCGTACGTGTGTCCCGCCCTCATCAGAAACAATGGTTCTCATCCATTTCAAACACCAAATCATCCCGGATCCCCGGCCTCCCATGAACCCGCACCGGCTCCGACTGTCCCAACTGTCCCAGGTGTCCCACCTGTCCCACATCCCCGGGTGGGACAGCCTCTACCGGGGCAATATCCTCCTTGTTTTTCTCCCGGGCAATGATCCGGTGCACCGAGGTCTTGCTCCGATTCACCAGGTCCGCGATTTCCCGCACCGATTTTCCCTCCCTGTGACACGTCAGGATGTAGGAACGCACCTGGCTTTCATCCTCCTCGCTCTTGTCCCTCAAATGTTCCGATTCCTTCCCGTACCCCTTGTGCAGGAACCGCACGTACCCGTCCTCGCTGGTAATCTCGTACACGATGACATTGTCCGAGTCGTACAAATACTCACCGGCCCGGACCTTGACCTGCTTGACAAACTTGATCCGCTTGTCTTGGGCAGATTGTCCGATTGCAAACACGTTGTCAAAGAAATTGTACAGCTTTTTGGACCCGGCCAGGTCGTTTTGGGTGATAGGGTTGCTCAGATTCCGTTTGGGCGTGTGGGAAATGATCAGTAGGGTAAGGGCGTGCTTCTTCTTCAGTGCCATCAGCTTCATCATGAACAACCCGGCCACATCCCCCTTTTCCGAGCTGTTGCACAAATAGGTCAAATTGTCGATGATCACGATCCGGGCACCGGTCTGGACGGCCGCGAACTCGATGTCCTGGATGATGGCTTCCTCGTAATGTTGTACGCCGATACGCTCCGGATCGATCTCCGCCCGGAAGAAATTGTCGGAAAACACATGCCGGTATCCCATCTCCCTGTTGGTGTACCTCAACTGGAACTGCTTCTCCGACAACTCGCAATCCACATACAGCACCTTCCGGTACCGGGAAATGTAATCCCCCATCTGCACGGCGAAAATGGACTTGCCTGCATTGGAATCCGCAAACAGGCAAGCCACTTCCCCTTCGTTCAGGAGCCCGTGGTACAGGTCCACCGGATCCGGCATCTTCAACGCATCCTCCACCGACCGGTTGGCCGTCTTGACCGAGAGCATGCCCACGTGCCGGCACTCCGGGTCGGCCGTAGCGTTTTTCTCCAGTTCAAAAGAAATCTTGTCTTTAAAACTACCGTCCGGCTCCATCATACCCGCTCCTTACGCGTTTTGTTGTTTTTCCGAGGCCCAGACCGGCTTGTTGTAGAAATCCGTAACGCCTCCTTCCATGATGGCCTCAATGTCCTTCCACCTCCAGCGGCGTTCCCCGCCGATCATCACCGGGTGCAGGTAATCGTACTTGGTATGCCACCTCCACAACGTGGTTTCACCCACCCCCAGCAACTTCATCACCTCTCTTTTGGTCAGAAGGGTTTTCGGATTGTACGGTCCTGTGGTTTCTTTGGTTGGTTTTCTTCCTCTTGTTTCGCGTTCCGGTTCCGGTTCCAGGTCTTCCATGAAGACACGAGCCGCTTCTACCAGGTCGCTTGCCTTTACCTGGATGATTGTATCGGGATAATCCAGGGCCAGCGTATAGATATCAATTCCCATGATGCTGATTTTTTTAGGAATTGCACCCCTCCCCACGCACCTCCAAGCAGTGGTTTTGTTCGGTGTTCGGGGCCTGAATGACAACTTGGATTTTATCACCTGACCCGAAACAAAATTCCATAAAAAAGAATGGAAGAACGAATTTTTTGTGTTTACGTAAACACACTTTCTTGTGGTAACAAAGGAATTTTCACGCAATCAGCACGTTATGCCTAACAGGCAAAGGGAGTGGTAACAAAAGTGGTAACCGTTGTCGCATAGCAACACAAAATGATGAAAACGTCAGGAATCGGAGAGGGAGTTCTCTATGCATTGAAAGAAATGCATGGCCTGTACCCAAGCCGCAGGAAGGGTCCCTTTGTAGTTGGGTTTCCGGAGCCTGGCCGGTTTGTAGTTTGCCGTTTTGTCGGTAATCCCGAAATGATTGAACACCGCCTTCAGGGTATTGTTGTACGTTTTGCACAACAGGTCGTTCTCCCAGGCAATGGCAATCATGGAAGCCATCTTTGCAATATGTAACGCCCCTTTTTGCTCGTTGAGGGATCGAAGGAATTGGTATATCCGGGCAATGCGCCTTTTATCGTAGTTCTTCCTGAAGAAATCGGCCAGTTCGAACCCCTTATCACCGGCCATAGGGTAGTGGCCCGCTTCTTCCTGCAAGCATATCTGGCAATGATTCGCCTCACACAACAACGAGTAGGTCATGCACGGCCTTTTGGCCATCTCTTGTTCCATGGAAGAATGGATCCGCAGTGCGTACACGACTGCCCATTTGTAGACCTCCGCCCGGAAATCCCGCAACAAAACGACAAAGTCCATACTGCAAAACGATTTTTCCAGGTGTGTTTCCACCTTCTTCATCGTCTTGATCACAAAATTCAAATGGAGTTTCGGCTGGACGAAATCCAATGCCAGTTCAAAATCGTTCCGCTCTATGATGAATTCATGCAGCTTCTCAAAGGTCCGGCCGGACAGTTCAATACCCACATCCTCTCCGTATTCGTACCGCTGCGGTTCCCGGAAATAACCGGCAATCTTCCGGTCCTTTTCCACCCAAGTCTCCGGTGTCAGCACGTTCTTCTGGACATACTGGGTGCACAGCACATAGCAATTCGCTATCACCTTATACAACCTGAAAATCACATTTTCCAGATGCCATACATCAAGTCTTGACAACCCTCCATCCTCCATGAAAGAACAGTATATAATGATCACCCCCAAAAAGCCGCATTCCTCAACACGTGACGGAACTTGACTCTTGAGAAGCCGGTTAAATCAGTATATAGAAAACTTGGTACAGGGAACAGTAGAATACCCGGGAACCAGTTTTACGGTACAAAATTCATTGCATCCCACACATCAACGATGTTCTGTTTTGCCAATGTCTCGTACATAACCTCATGCCCTTCGCCCCAGTACACGGCAACCATGTATTGCAGGAGAAATTGTTTTTCCGGAGAAAGCTTTTCGTACTCCCTCTCAACCACTGAAACCGGATTATTCACCCCCTCTCTTGAAATAACATCACAGATAGAAGCAACAATTCTGTCAACCAGCTCTTCAGCCCAAACCATTAAATGAGTGTCTTCAATCATAACCTGAATAATTTAGTGTTCACCCAAAATTAAAACACTCTCCCCACCCAAACAAACAAATCAGGTAGAATCAACTCCTTGATTATTAAAGTTTTTACGAATTGTCTTTTTTTGCCACAACCCACATCCCCAAGAAAAAATCAGATAATTTTTAGGACAAAAAACCTCCTGGTTTTTGGTGAGAAGTTAAAATAATTACGAATCGCTAGAGAGGATAGTTGTTTTATAGATGGTATCCTCATTGTCCTTGAAGGATACAAAGTGTTTCCTATCGCTGGTATCATTACCAAATTATACTATTTTTTGTAAATTCTCCCTGTGGTTTGAATTTATGGGAGTATAATAGTATTATAAATTTCTATTATCAATTTGAGCTGTTTTTGCCTCTATAGCAAGCTGTATAAGTCTTGATTCCAAATATTTAATCTGTGTCTTTGTTAAAAGTTCATCTTTACTTACGAAGAATATTAGTTCTTTAAAGTCTTTATTGGTATCACTAAGATGTTGTTTTAGTCTTGATCTAATATTTTCAGCTTCACCAATATAAATTTTCTCGTCAAATGCTTTGTCAGTTGGGTCACCTTTCAAACAGTATATACCTGGGTTTTCAAACTCTGGTCTGTGCATAATTTTATTAACAGATGCTCTTGGGCTATAAATAGCCTTTCCTACCCAATTTCCTATTTCACTAAGTCTCGGACCATAAGCTGTTCCGTCAATCATATAAACAGTCAATTTTTTACCCATGTTATGTGTTTTGTAGAATGTCTCTTATAATTAATGCCAACGGTTCGCGGTTTGGCGTAGTGGCGGTTTTTTTGTACAAAAGTTCAATCGAAGAACTGAACTTGAACCTACTACAAAACTGTCATACGAAGCACCCTCCATTACGCCAAATCGCTGTTACCAGCTGGCCTTCTGTTGTCTGTGTCTGTAAACCATTATCGTTGTTGGGTTTCAGTGTATTTGTCGGGTTAGTTTAGGTGTCGGGTGTTTTAATAATTTCGGAATGGGTGGCAAAAATATTTTGAAATTCTTCCTGCGTAGGAACAGATACACTCTTTCGCGATCTTTGGCTTGTGTGTTGTCTTGTGCGGCTTGCAAATGTATGTGGTTGACGCATGGCTATATATTAAATAATTTTTCAAATTCTTCCTCAAAAATTTGTTTTCTGTACTTCTCGTTGTAAAAAGGCATACCCCAAATATTGTATTCCTTATTTTCCCATAGTTGCTCAACTAAGTGGTCTGATTTTAAAACTTTGAGATACTTTTCTTTCCATTCATCATGCTCAAAAAGGTGCTGCCCTTTCGGTTCTATAAATATCTGATAGTGCAATGAAACTTTCTTTTTCTTATCGGTAAGGAATAAGAGAAAATCAGGTTCTAATGGTCTACCATCATCAAAGTTGTAAATCTTGAAATGCCTTTCGTTACGAATGAGATAAATTTCAGAGAATTTTGACTTTAACTTATCGTAGGTTTTGTTTATGAATTTGACAAAATATTTTTCTTCGGTTGTTCCAAAGTTTTCATTGTAAACAAACCAATCTTTATTGCTTAAATCAATTTTAAGGTCTTCATTTTTGGTTTCGCTTTGCCCTACACCATATTCTTTATCTTCACTATCACTGATGGCAATATTGAGTTTCTTGTCTTTGAACTTTTCTTTAATCATGTGTGGTTTAAACTCCTTAGTGCCTTTGAACTCGGTTTTATCTGATTCAATTACATGTGCAATATCCTGTAACACTTTAATTGTAGCGTCTAATTTTTCCTGTGGTGATAGGTTGGCAACCTGTTCTTTTGTTCCTTCTACTTCAATTATTACATTGCCTAAGTAATAAGGTGAGGTTATAAACTCTGTAACTGAATTTAGATTTGGCAAGTGCTTTTTTAGGTTGTTGAACTGGTAGAACTCTAACTTGTTTATTGCTTTTCTTACAACAGGAATACCGAATGAAATGAGGTTGTAATCTTTCTGTTTTCGCTCAATACTTGTATTGCTCTGCTTCTCAAAAGCAACTGTTGTTTTTGTATAGCCGGTTTTTAAAGAAACTTGATGTTTTTTGTTTATGAGGGTAGATGACAAGCTGAAAATATCTGAACGGTCATATTTTTTTTGTTCATTGATGAATACAAAACCTGTTTTGTAGAATGGGGTTTGCTTGAAGCTGTCTTTAAGTATTAAATCAACCTCTTTTGTTTCTTTGGCTTTGATACCGATTTCTTCAAGGGCTGTGTTCAACTCGTCAATGTAGCGTGGATTGTAGGCACTATGGTAGTAAAGCTCCTCACATATTCTTAATTCATTATCAAGGTCGGTATCAAATTTTCGTGTGTACGGTGAATGCTCCTTTGTCGTTTGGAAAGGACAATACCTTGCACCCCTTCCAATTAACTGTGCTTCTGACATGGTTGTTTTACCGGGCTTGCCCTTTTTAGCGTCTCTGGTATCGTATAAGCGAACAATATCAAAGAGATTGAGAACGTCCCAGCCTTCATTTAATTTATTCACTGCGAAAACTGCCCTGTATTCGTTTGCTTCATCTTCTAAAGTATTGACTGCAATTTGCTTTTCTTCACTTTCATCTTTGCTATTAACCGTGATACATTTTTCTTGTGAGAAGTCATTTTTTAACTCTGTGGCAAGATTTTCAAGTGTTATGTTGTTTTCATCAAAGTATTTAAATGCTTTTTTTATAACGGGGTTGGTATCACGTTTTTTGATTTTCTCTAAGTGTTCCGGTTTCAGATTTTTTACGCTGGTTATGAATTGCTCGTAGAATGCCTGACTTTCCTTTATAGTTTTTGATTTAAAGAGAATTACGGGCTTAATGCGTTTCTTGTTCTTCTCGAAAACTTTACGCCTGTATTGGCTTAAAACAATGCCCTGTAAAGCTCGGTCAATTTCTGAAAGGTCTGCTTGCAGAACTTTCACTTCTTTAGAGTAGCCATCAGTACGGAACTGTTTTAATGGATAATCAAAAAGCAACTTGTCGAAATACTTTTTACCAATTTCAGGGTCAGATAAATCGGCTGTTGCTGTGAACTCTAACAAAATGTTTTCGTTGTTGGCTCTGAAAATTTTATTTACAGTTCCTTCCCAACTTATTACTTCCTCAACTTCTTCCTTGCTTAGATCAGCCCCTTTCTTTGTTTCTGCATTGATGTGGTGGGCTTCATCAGAAATTAGGACAATGTTTTTATCTACAAAATCATCATAAGTGAGTAGGTTTTCTTTTGGTGTATTTAAGCGGGAATGTAATCCCTGAATGGTGGTGAATACAATGTTGATGTCGTCTTGATGTGCCACCTGAAAATTCTCTACTTCTTTGATACGAACATTTTTTTCACCGAAAGAAATGGTTTCGCTGAAAAGGTATTTTGAAGCATTTGCATTCAGGAAATTATCACGTGTTTTCTCAATAATATTTGAACTATTGACAAAGAAAATGAAGTTGCGATAACCTTTTTGATAGAGGTATAAAATACACCCTGCCATGACTAAAGTTTTGCCGCTGCCTGTTGCCATGTGAAAAAGCAACTGTGTTGGTTTTGTTCGAGACTTATCGTTGTTGATGTAAAATATAAATCTTGAAAATGCCTCTATCTGATATGGTCTTTGTCCGTAACCTTCACGAAGGTTGTCCAAAATAAATTCCGGTGCTTCTAATTGTAGAAGCCCCAAAGAAACTGCACCTGTTATCTTATCGTTGAGGGATTGCATTTATTAGTAAATTAAATTTTAAAACTCTGACAGTTGAAATCGGAATTGAACGCTTTCTCTATAATTTTGTAAAACTTATCCATTTCAGCGTAACTCAATTCTATAAAGTCTTTAGTGAACCTTTTCCCTGTGTTCTCCGTGCCACCAGAAGCCGTCTTTGAATGCAAATAGACAATCTTTTCCTTTTTATAATCTTCATGCCATGCTATTATGAAACATCGTTCATCACGGCTGCATTGTATCGAAAGGGTGACTTCGGGTTTTTGAATTTTTCGTTCAAATTGCCCAAATGTGTCAAATTTGAAGCTACCGCAACTATCATAGTAAGAAAATCTTTTTTCAAAGTCATAGAGAATTATTTCGCCTGTTGGCTTATAAATTATTACCCCATCTTCTCTAAAGTTTTCGACATCTGACGGCTTCATGAAAATTAAATCTCCAGCCTTTGCAGCGGCCTCGTTGAAAACATTACAGAATTTTTCTAGTGCGTTATTATGATGACCGTATTTGTCTGGATGATACATTATTTATAGAACTGGTTATTTAAAATTTTATCTTCCTGCGATATATTAAATTCGTTGTCGTCTATTTCTGAGTAGTTAAGATATAGATAGTTGTTATCTAATACTTCATTTAGAAATCTCTTTTTATCAGCAATATTTAGTTTCGTGAAATCAGTAAATGTTTTATTGTCATGCAATTTGTCATGTAAGTATGAAACAAATCCATTACTCTGAATTTCTTTATATAAAGAAATTAAATCCTTATCGGATTCTAATGCTTTAATTTTTCCCTTAAAATTTTGATTCAGTGAATACAACTCCAATTTGATGAATGAGCTACCTCCTTTCCAATTTATATCTTTATCTTTAGATATGCCTGTAGTGTCTCCTTTGATAACATTTTGTAATCTATTTATGCTATCATTTTCACCGTAATCAAGCTGTTCAATACCAATGAATTGGCGTTTCATTTTCATTGCAACTGCACAAGTAGAACCACTCCCTAAGAAAAAATCCATGACTATATCACCAGGCTCAGTTGCTAATTGAATAATCCTCTTTAATAACTTTTCAGGCTTTTTACCTGCCTTTAATTCAACATTGCCTTCTGTAGAAGGTGTAGCTCCAATATCCCACCAGAAATCACTTATTAACGTTCCATAATATTTTTTACCACCATCTATAACTATTCTATCATTAAGTGATGATAGCATACCCCCTTTATAAACTAGATTTACCCTACTATCTGCTGTATTATATTCTTCAACAATACCCTTTTCCGAATTTTTTTTTGCGAATGCTTTAAAAGTGTCGCCAGACTTTTGAATATCCGATTTTAAAGCATATATATTATCTGAATGACTTAAACAATAGTCTTGAAACTTCACATAGAATAATTGCTTTTGTTCATCGGTCAATCCTCTCATTGTTTCTTGTTTAAATTCATCTTTTAGTATTTTTTTGTAGATATCAGAAACGGAATATTTCCCATTCGTTTTGATAACTTCGAGGCGATAACTTTCATTAAAAGAAATCGCTTTCACATAAACTGGTTTAAAGCGATGTAAAGCGACATCTTTTGCATAATATAGGATGTGCTCTTTAACTTTGAAAAGTTGCTCTCCCCTCATCACATTAATTGCGTTAACTCCGCTTTCAGAGCCGTTCTTTACAGCAATACTTTCTTTAAAATTTTCTCTTCCAAATATTTCATCGCATAGAACTTTCAAGTATGCCATTTCTTTATCATCTATTTGAATAAAAATAGCACCGTCATTAGAAAGCAACTCTCTTGCGACCTCTAATCTATTCTTCATAAAAGTCAACCATGAAGAATGATTAAAACTGTCGTTGTATCTGAAGCTATCGTTTTCTGTATTGTAAGGCGGGTCAATGTAGATAAGTTTAATCTTGCAACTAAACTTTTTCTTTAAAGAATGGAGTGCTAATAAGTTATTGCCTTTTATTATCAAATTATCAGTTGGGGAGATTCTCTTTACTTTTTGTTTGCCTGTTTTGTCGTATAATGAAAAGTTCGTGAGTACTTTAGGATCAAGCAATCTGTCAACTTCGTCTGGTGCAAGAGTTTCGTTCCAAAAAATTTCGTCCCTCCCTGCGTCATCTTTTGTTTGACCGCCTTCTAATACACAATCTTTGTAAGGGAATGACAAAACAACTTCTTTGTTCTCTGTCAAAAATTCATCCTCAATAGAAAGTCCAATTTTGTTTTTGAATGATGTGTAGCTATCGGGAAGAAACTCCTTGTTGCTGACAAACTGCATGAATTTGATTTTGTCGAAAACCAATGTGCCGGAAACATCTTCAAAAAAGTGTTTTTTAATGGTTGGATTTTTGAGCAACAATGCAAGCAATCCTTTATCAAGTGCTAATCCCAACTCAATGATTTTGTTTTTCATGAGTTTGCCATCAACTACAAGCCGTTCATCGGCTGTAAGCAATTCTTTTAGGTCGTTTAGAAGATTCTGCATTTATCCTAATTATTAAATTTTAAGTTGTCTAAGTTATTAAAAGCTTTTGCTAAAATGGCTCTTTTTATTTTTTCTGAAGGGTCGGCTTGTGGGTGGGGCAAAACCAAATGTGCCATTTGTGGGTTGTGAATTCAAAATATTTTGTGCGCTGGGAAAAAATTAAAACACAGAAGGGTAGGCAATGAGTATCGGCATACTCGTTGTCCGTTTGTTATAATGTTTCTATGTCTGTGTTCACCTGTCAAAATTGTTTACTTTTTTATCGTTTATGTCAGTCGTTTTGATGTTGTCGTGTCATCTTTACGCTTGCTCGTAACGGTCACGTATATGAAATGTTTGTCATTTCGTAGCATAATTCTGTCCAGTTACTACTACTTTACAAACCGGCAGAAATGCTCAATAAACCACTGACTGCCAAATATTTTATATACTATGTTGGCAAACGTTATTCACTGTGTTTAATAACAGGAATAAATTACAAAGTTAATTCTAAAACTATTATTAAGGTTTATGTGATAACAACATAATTAATCCCCTTTTTTATGCTTGTGTGGCTTTAGTGATGGTGTATTACCTGGAGTCTCCTTGTTATCTCGTTGACGTCTGTCAGGTTTTCCTGTTGTTTTAGCAATCCTTTTTGGACCTGGTTTAATTCCCATATTCTTTTTTTTGTCAATTATAAAAAATTATATACTACAAGTCATTATTTTTTACTTCTCATTTTTAATCTTTTCTCAGTGGATAGAAAATTATTTATACAATGTTTAGTCTGCATATCAAAATCTTTTCCATCTGAAATCACTTTTGTCTTCATGAAGTACTCAGAATTACCATTTATTAAATATGCTCTTTTAAAATAATCAATTGCCAATAATGGATTTGCTTCTAAAGATTCACCCATTAGTTCATAGTGGTCAGCTAATTCAAAAATTTGGTCAAGGAACTTATTTATCTTATCTGAAAAATCGTCATCATACTCAATATATTCTGTTCTTATGAAGTCTGAAGGGATATCATAATCTGAGGATTTAATAACAATAGTCTCTTTACCAAGAGCATTTAATACTCCTATTTCATAAAAGATATTTGAAATTGTCGTTACTTTCATTTCTTTTGAAACTATCGCAATACCCATTGGTACAGCAAGCACTTGTTTCCAGATTTTATTTAAGAAATCCTTACCTTTTATATATGAATTTGCATCTAGTTCGACAATTTTTCTTTTCGATAACTCAGTCGATAAGTCAGCTCTAATTTTCTCAACAATATTTGGTAAAGGGAGACCAAGTTGAGTCATAATGAAGCAGCTTCTCGGCTCATATGAGATAAAATCTGTTATTACTTCTCTATCATGATTGTAATAAATCATATTAGTCCTTTTTCTTCCTTATTACTGGGACATTTTTATAAGGTCCTTCTGATTTCTTGGTAGAAACTATTTTACCTTTATCTCGGTCAATTTTTACGTACTTGCCAGTTCGTGGATTTTTTGTTTGTCCCATTCCCTTTTTTTGTGACATAATCTTTTATAGTTTATTTTCTTAAATTTACCATTTTTAATTTTCTAATTAAATGATATATTTCTGAGCAGTCGCCCTAATGTTTGCCAACGTGTAATAGATTCAATAAATGTGTATCTATACCCTCAAATTTGTTGGTATATATGCTTAAACAACATGTCTTATATACTTTTATGCATCACACTAAATTCCCCTTTTTACCCTCATCTAAGGCTATCAAAAAAAATGTGGACCATAGAATTTCCCTATGTCAAAAAAACCGACTTTATGTACGGGTATAAGAACAATGTAACTGTTTCTGAGCCAGAAATATGTAAAATTAACACTTATTCAAGAATTTTCAACTTTTCAGTGAGTAAAAAGAATGGGAGCACATCATTTTCTCTTCTCGAATAACATCGCGTGTACCAGACCCCTATTACTTGGACAAAAAAGTCAAACTGGTTGAGCTATTCTCGTATCATAAATTGGGGTTGACGAACAAATATACTCATTTGTTTGGTGATTCGTAAGATACTGACTAATTGTT
>Ga0334899_1001911_pt1 | contig 18170 bp, 16 predicted proteins | sample GraSluR3_MG_FD_207219 | JGI IMG/M metagenome (GOLD analysis project Ga0334899, IMG submission 207219) | Sludge microbial communities from methane-producing bioreactor in Wageningen University, Netherlands - Granular Sludge_8_08-R3 | ecosystem: Engineered > Bioreactor > Anaerobic > Unclassified ...
TCGAGCGGCATCCATAAAAGGAACTGCTGAATATCCTTTGAAAATTACATCAAACCACAACGTGATGGCACGGTGGATTACGATGAATATTGCTGAATATCCTTTGAAAATTACATCAAACCACAACTTAACGACACCCGTGCCAAATGCCTTATGGCTGAATATCCTTTGAAAATTACATCAAACCACAACTCTGAACTGAAAATGGACGTTGAAACCGCAGCTGAATATCCTTTGAAAATTACATCAAACCACAACTAACCCATCTTTTATGTTTCGCTCGATCTGCTGAATATCCTTTGAAAATTACATCAAACCACAACTAACCCATCTTTATCTTTTATGTTTCGCTCGCTGAATATCCTTTGAAAATTACATCAAACCACAACCACCGAGCAGGTCAATGTACCCGCGCTGATGCTGAATATCCTTTGAAAATTACATCAAACCACAACCAGGGGCACGAAACGGCCTGAAAACAGGGCTTTTACAGCCTTAAACAGCCTCAAAAAAACCTCAGTTCACGCTGCCTGGAAGCAGAATACATGCAATTTCTGATGCAAAGGTATGTACATTATGTCAAAGAACGTAAAGCCTTTCAAAACAATTCAAGTTGTTTCGGCCCTTCGGGCAGCGGACTGCTTTTCCTGCCCCAGTAATTTACAATATCACCATATTGCTTGTCCGTAACCTGCAATATGCTCACCTGGCCCTTTTCAGGGATCAGTCCCTTCACCCTTTTCACATGCACTGCTGCGCTTTCCTTGCTGGCACAATGCCGGATATACACCGAATACTGCATCATGCTGAACCCGTCTTTGAGCAGGTCTTTTCGAAAACGTGTTGCCAGCCTCCTTTCTTTTTTTGTGGTAACAGGCAGGTCAAAAAATACAAAGAGCCACATGATATGGTATGCATTAAGCCTGGTTTGTTCCATGCTGTCTGCAATTTTCTTTCTCCTATATAATTGCCGGATAACTGATCCGCCGGTCCTCTCCATTATAGCACCTGGCCAGTGATGCAGTAGTATTCGACAGAGCGATCATCAGCGGGCGTTTTTTCTTTCCGAACCACACATCCACCGACAGCACTTCCAGTAATTTCATCTTGATACCGGTAGAGAGTTCACCCGCATCGCCGAACTGATCATACAACATGAAAACAAGTCCGTCGGCAAACGGCCGGTAGGGTTCCATAATGTCATCGGCAAGGCAGAAAGCATTATAGCGGTTGTGGTGGTGAATGCCGAGTGTGGCCAGCAATCCGCTGCCTGCCAGTGCGCGTGCCACGGCAGCCCTCAGCACGGCATAGGCATAATTCAGCATATTGTTGGGCACGGTTCCGTATCGTTCGCGGCTGAAATCACTGCCAAACAACTCCGGCCAGTACATCCTGGCAGCCGCTCCCTCGCGGTTGTCCGTATCGCCGCTCTTAACATGTCCCGCATAATAGGCCACATGCCTGTACTCCTTACCCAGGCACTTCAGCAGGGCAGCCTGGTTCCTGATCTTGGCCTCTACGGTCTGCTTCCATAATTGCTTCTTTAACGGGATCCCCGCAGCAATCTGATGGCTGAAGAGCTCCTGCTGTAAATGGTGGCCGTTCAGGTTTAGCAGCATGGCATGCGGGTGATATGTCCGGTCGCAGTAAACCACCGCCACGTTGTTACCGACCAGTTCTTCTATCAGCGGCATGCTGATGCTGATCTGCTGGTTCTCCAGCACCACGAAGCCGAGGTCTTCCACCGGGGCCGTTTTAATTTCACCGCCATCCTTCAGTTCTGCCACCAACTGCCTGTTTTTAACGGTCAGTTGGCAGGGATTGGAAAAGAAGAGGGTACGTTTGAGCATTTTGTCAGTCTTTAAAATGAACAATTCCTGTTGCAGACATCGTAAAATCAAAGCCCTCAACCAATGCCTTAAACTGGTTTTGGTTAAGTTTACGTTGAGCAATATATGGTTCATCCATTCTGAAAATACCATCCTGTATCTTTAGTTCTTTACTTAATCGTGCCTCACATGTATGCCTGAGAACTATTGTAGCATATTCATTAATTTTCCCAGCGGTACTCTTAATTCTTTGAACACTGAGCCCTATCACTTTATATAATCTCTTTTGGATGTCAGGGAAGGATAACCGATCAATCTCATCAGAGTTATTTTCAATCAATAAAACCAATGTGCCAATTTTAATAATTTGTTTTATTGGAAATGATGATCGAGGGTGAATTTTAGGTACAATTTCATAATCCAGTTTACCGCAATAATACTGTCCGGCTTCTAAATAGTTAACTAAAATAAAATCTCTTTTAATTATACCTTTATTATTAACACCCTCATAAATTGCAATTAAATAATTTCTATCATTTTCAAAATTTGAATATTGTTTATAATCATGTAGTGACAAATCTCGGTGTTTCTTTATCTGTATAGGGTTGGTAATGTTGGATGCAATGCACCTCACTTTTTTTATCGGGGTGATTGAACCATTCTTGTTTTTGATATGAAACAGAGCAGATAGTTCATGCTTCAGATCATTTATCAGGCTATTAAGCCGGTTTATCTCATGCTCATCTTCGGAATTTTTAATTTGCTTATTTAGATTGTCAAGTTCTTTCTTTATTTCACCTTCTTTAGTTTTATCAACAGTGACGATTTCTCTAATATGAGGATCAACAATATTTTTTATATCAGAAGCAGTTAACGCATCAAGGGATTTCCTGAAAACGTATATTATTCTTTCTTCCTTTACACCATACCTATTATTTACCAATACTTTAATGGCACCATAATTGGTCTCCTTATGCAGGGCTCCCCTGACAGTATCTCCCTTTTGGAAAACTGGTTGCCCGTTTTCATTACGTTTTATTATACCTCTTGCCCGTAATTTCTTCTTTGATTGTTTTGAAAGATTATCAGGAGTGTAATGCGATACCAGGACTTCTTTTTCAACGCCAAGTACGTCAGTTATGAAAGTCGGCCATGGCACCTCAATTTTCGGTTTACTCTTGCTACCGGCCATTTCCGCCTCCTCCCAGTCGTGATAGAATTTAGCAAGTAACTCATAGTTTTCTTTTGTAATACATGCAATGGTGATGGCATCTATACAATGATGAATGTGGCTGACACGTTCCTTTTTCTCATATTCGGACTGAAGGCCCCAAGCCTTTCGAAAATCAGCCACTGTATTGCCTTTAACAGTATAGACCTTGTCAAAATATGTTTTTAAATATAAGCGGGCGTATTTAGTAATAATGCCTGTATCTACCAATTGGCTGTTTTTAAATCCATCGGACACATCTTCCATAATAAAACGATAGTACTTTTCACGCCAATAATCTCGTTCAAATACCAAGTAATGACGCTTCTGAATCAAACGATCTTTCATTTCTTTGTCAGCAGCATTTTTCACAACGCGTGTTAATGAGTGTACCTGTTTATCAAGTTCTTCGTACTTTCCTTTCCACTGCTCGATACGTGAAAGAATCTCAGAATGATTGTCCAGCTGCGACGGCATTTTATTTCTCTTTACCGACCTGTTAAACCTATTGCTGCATAATGTTTTATTTACCTGAGAATTATCAAGTGAAATACTCCGTGGGATTGTATGTTCAATATCATACGCAGGATTTGAACCGATAAAATCGCTTACTTTTATTTCTGAACCAGTGTATAAGCATTTATGATTTTGTTCTTCCCATAATTGATATTTTAATATATCATCTGATGAGGGTTCAATGTTTAGGCCATTTGCAATATAATGCTGTTTTATTAAATCGGCATATTCTTTATGAAGGGTTTCCCGGGCTTCCTGCCATCTCTTGAGCGCTTTTCGTTCATTCGCATTTTTGAGATCTCTTGCCATTTCAACATTAACACGTGTATTTGCATCAATAACATCGTTCTCTATTAACTCATTTATTAGTTTTCTTAATTGGTGCAATGAGCGCATTGCCATTGGATTCCGTATTGAAGAAACCATCGGACTTCCCAGATATAAACGTCCATCAGCCCGTCTTTTGGGAGGATCAAACACATCAATAGCAGAGGGATGATAAAGTTTTTCCAGTTTTTGGGCACTTATATTAAAGTTATCGGATATAAACGCTTTAACCTGTTCATCAATTCTTTGTATACTGGCAAAATCTCCCTTACCCCAATTCCTTTTCATCTGTGATTCAAACAAAGTGAATGCTTTGTTCTCTATTTGAGTTTTTCTTTCCTCCGGAAAAAATGAATATGTTTTTTTTCCATAATAGTTTTCAATTCGTGAATTAAGTTCAATTCTATATATTTCTTTTGCCTCCTCACTCCAAGTGGAATTGTTCTCCCTGTTATCTTTTATATATCCATTTACAATATCAATAATGCTTTTTTCTTGATTTTGACTGCGGATTATTTCACTGACTGCATCACTTATTATTCTTCTATTCTTTTCAATATTCCAAATTTCAGATGGTAAAATATCATCCAGTTTGGCCAAAAAAACAGCATGGGAATATATCAACCCCATTCTCAAAAAAGGTAAAATCTTTTTTATGGCTTTTAAACTCAAGGTTGAATAGTCTTTCTTCAACTTAATCTTCAAAAATTTATCGATTTTTTCTGTGGAGAGGTTTAATTTATCGCGTGCAAAATCAGCAAGCTTTTTATCAGAATCAAAAGAAAAAAGGACATGCCAAACATCGTTAATATCAATAATCCCCCTTCCCCCATTGGTTTTATTTAAGTATTCAGTCTTAAAAAGCATGTACTGATCACCAAAAATCTCAATAAACCTGGCAGAAACGGGGCAACCACTAACGGTAGTCTTTAAACTGTAATTAAACAACCAATCTTCAGGATTCTTCTTATTATCCTTGAAATATTTATACTGTTTTTTAGGTGCCAGGTTTTTTGCAATATCCTCAAATTCAAAATAATCTTTACTTTTCCTTAAAAAAAGAGGTAAAATTTTTTGTTTCTCTGCCTGAGTTAATGGCCGCAATTTGTCATCATCAGGCATTTTAATTTTTATGTTATTGATAAACGACAACATTCTGAATTCTTCAAATTCAGGCCTTGATACAGGACATCTTGGCTTGTTCTTCTCAAAAACACATTTCCCAACAAGTCCTTTTTGCGACTTCAATGGTCTTTGATAAAAAATTGCTTTTCCCATCTCACTGCACAAACCCTGAGGCAGATTTTGAAATTCACAAATTCGATTAAATTCAGCCAGATAGTGATCTTCACGATGAGTGTATGTGTCCCTTATTTTCTCACCTGCCAGGTATTTCTCGTAAAAATATTGTCCTAAGGTCCTATCGCCCTTCTCTTCATTAATTTCAGAAATTGCCTGCTTAACAATCCCTTCATTTTCATTTGTGCTTTCAAGCCGATTGCTATGAAACCCACGCCTTTGGGCCAGATGATAAAAAGCGCGTCCGATTTGATATCTTGCCGAAACGTTGTTTAAATCTAATTTCTCGGAAACAGCAAGATTTCTGAAATAATAAGGTGTTCTATTACCCTTTTCATCGGTGCGTAGCCATTCTCTGAATTCAATATTCCTGGGGTAAATCCCCTTATATCGCCATAGATCAAGCTCTTGATCCGGGATTTCCGGACAATATTGATATTTAACTAATACCTTTATAACATTTATCTTTCGCAGTTTTCGACGATACTTTAACCTTCTGGCACTGCGATATTTCGTTCGTTCAGCTGCTTTAGAGCTCTCATTCCCTTTCTCAATTTTAACACCCTCTTGAAAAATCCGGACACCCTTTTGCAACAATGTAAATTCAGAGTAATCCTTATCCACCACAGCCCATCCAATACTGTTTGTACCCAAGTCTAATCCTAATATTTTCATGATTATTGGTTTAAAAAATGATTTGAATGCAGAAAAATAATAAAAATTATTTGATCTGTCAAAAAAATTGATTATATTTGCCCTAATTACATCTTATCACAATAAGGCTTTATGCCGAAGGATGTAAATCCTATACTCCCGCTTAGGTGGGAGTTTTTTTTAACGCCTGACAACACCCCCCGCTACCCCATAATTCTTATATTTGGCCTGTAAAGCCCCATACCGCTGCAGCGGGGTTTAAAAAAATCATCTGCATCCCATGGAAAACATCAACGTCCTGCAAACCATCCTCATCGTGCTTGTTTCGGTATTTTCGGTTATCGGCGGCATTTGGGGATTTTTTAAGATCTTTTTCAGCTACCGCTCACGCTTCCTATTCATCACAAACTGCCAGATCCTGCACCGAAGCATCTGGAAGGATATCAGCAAACGCTATACCATCAAACAAAACGGCCCGCAGGACCATGCTTTCCGGCCACTGGTGCTACTACCCCACACCCTCAGAAAATATTCGAACATCCCCAACGGGGCAAAGGCCATCCTCGAATGTATCAATCCCGATAAGGAAAACAACCTCAAGATCATTGCCGAAGTGTACTGGATCCCCGACGACATGAAGCCCTGGAACACCATCAACCACCCGGTATTTTCACTGGTGCTCAGAAGATACTTCGGCATCGAACGCCCGCTCTACCAGGATGAAGACACGGCTAAAGGCAACTGGGTGAAGGTAAGCCACTCGCTTGAACACCTCGACCCCCTCCACCGCAGAGACGAACTGGACGGCAGCATGATGCACTGGGCGGTGAACAACAACATCACCTTCCGGTATTTCAACCCCTGGGCTACCGAAAAAGAAGACAAGTATACCCGCGAACCGCGAAAAAACAATTTTATTGAATACTGCGGGCTCTCCATGGTGCTGCGCAAAAGATCCATCCACCTCATCGAAAAGGAATAAGCCAATCATTCACAAGCCTGCCCTGCCCTCCCCTCCCCCCCGGCAAAATTTTGCCGAAGCCATTATATTTTTTATATATTTTTGAACTGACGTAAACAAAAACCCGACATGATGAAAAAAATACTTCTTCCGGCTGTCATGCTCATCGCAGCCATCACCCTCAAGGCCCAGCACATCCCACTGCCCGAAGCACTGCCGTGCTGGAACAGCCTCCAAACAGATCGCGGTACCGAAGTCTTCCTCCTCGATTCAACCTATGCCCACTTCTTTCCCGAAGACGGCGGAACCACCGACTCCTTGCTCAGGCACAAGCATTACGCAAAGTATTCGGAACGCGGACTTGTCACGGCCGATTCAAGCCTCGGCCTTTTCCTCGATACCACCCAGTGGCTCTATTCCCAGAAAAGGGAATATACCTATGATGATTTACAAAGACTCACTGAAAGGACAGAATACACAGGCACGATGGTGAGTAACATCTGGGTACCGAAATACCGCTATATTAACAACTATACAGGCAGTACCGCAATGACAGATTACGAGCTGGAACTACTGTATTACAGCCAGGCCTGGAATAAGCACGACAGTGCCGCGAACACCTGGGACAAGCTCCAGCAAAAGGAATTTGCCCACCGCTATATATGGGATCCTGATTCGGGAGCGTATTACATCCGTAACCACAGCCATTATGCCTACAATGCCCAGGGCCTGGTCACCGGCGATACGATATTCCAGTACTGGTCGACGGGTACTCCCATGTTCAGTTACCTGCGCGTATATACCTGGGATGACCAGGGGAACGAGCTCACCCACACGGCTTTCAACTGGGACGATATGGCCCTGGCCTGGGAAGAAGTGGAAAAGCACGTGAACACATACGACGGAGCAGGCAACATACTTACCAGTTTCAGGTACGAGTGGGACTATGACGCCGGCCAGTGGGAAAATATCGACCAGGGCTACTTCACCTACGATGAAGACAACAACATGCACCTTTGGATGTACTGGACAAAGGACGAAGATACGGGCACCTGGATGAAAGGGCACACCATGGAATTTTTCTGGAGCCTGCATACCATCGTCGGCATCGGGGAAGCGGTTCCCGGAGAGCTTCTCTCCGTTTATCCCAATCCTGCCGCCGGCCGGGTCACGATTACCTCCGCCTCCGGCGGCAACATGGACATATACGACATGAACGGCCGCCTGCAGTTTTCATTCAGGGCGGAGGCCGGCACCCTCAGTATCGACCTCAGCCGGCTGAAACCGGGACTGTACCTGCTTTGCAACGAAAACAGGAGCAACTGTCAAAAGTTGGTGATAAGGTAAAGCAGGGGAATGGTAATGCCTGCCTGCAGGCCATCCCCCTCTTTCATCAGCCGTTCAGCACCTCAAACAAAAGGTCTTTCGTTTCCTTGTTATAGACGCCGTTTACCGGCAGGCCGGTTTTCATCGACTGCAGCAGTTTTACTGCGTTCTCTGTCCGGGTCCCGAAGTCGCCGTCGCTGGTGCCGCAGTCAAATCCCGCTTCCTTGAGGGCATCCTGCAGGTCTTTCACCTTGTCGCCCTTGTCGCCCTTCTTCAGCACGGGGGCGGGCAGGCTGACGATGCCCGAGGGCACCAGCCGCCGGAAGCCCAGCACATTTTCGATGGAATATGCCGACACGGAAACCTGGTTTCCCTGGTTCCCGCCCAGGCAGTAGACCCTTTCGCCGTCGATGGAGAAGCCGAAGAAGAAGCCCACATGTCCCAGCCAGGAGTCGGGGCTGCCGCGCCAGAACACCACAATATCGCCGGGTTCGGGGGTATTGTCAACATTTTTTCCGCAGAGCAGCCAGGAGCGGGCATTGGCCTTTCCGCTTCCCTTGAGCCCGGCCTTTTTGGCCACCCAGTTCACGAAGATGCTGCACCAGGGGGTTTCGTCGTCATTCACCCAGGTAAAGCCCGCCTCTTTGGCATAATTCACAATGGCGGGGTTATGCGCCGGCCCGCTGATCTCTTTCTGGCCCAGTTCGGCCACGGCAATTTTCAGTAATTTATCCATAAATGATCGTTTTGATTGTTATCAGCGCGTATAATACATTTTTGCAAAATCGAAAGCGTTGCTGAACATGATCTTGTCGATGGCCTCATTTACCGGCAGCCCCATCAGCAGGTCGTCAATGCCATCCTGCAACGGGAGCAAGGCTTCCATCTCCTGCCTGAAATTACCAAACTCCCCGGCAGTGATGAAGCCATCACCGGGATTGATCATACCGTCGAAATCGGTACCGATGGCCAGCATGTTCCATACCTTCACCTTTTCACCGGCAGGCACCTTGTCGGCATTCACCACTGCCTTTACGATGCCAAGCAGGTTATCGATCATCTGTTGTGCCCAGAATTGCCGCACCTCCTTGCTGTTACGCTTAATATCAGGTTTTGTGAATTTCCGGTGATAATCGTGCATGGTTTTGTAACCCGACAGGATGCGCTCATCGAAATTCAGCCCCATGATACCATTTGAATGGAAAACCTCAAGGATCTCATCATCGCAGAGGTTGATGGCCCAGTTGTTGAAATTGCCTGAAGCCTTGTACTTATCCTCGGCCGTATCGGGCCAGATAATGGCCGAAGTCATGGTGCGATGCCCCGAATAGGCAGTATGGCTCACCACCACAGGGATCTTGTCGGCATCATCCTTCCCTTCGTTGAACTGCCGTAGCCGTGCATAATACTCCAGCCTGGCAGCCACGCTCATATGCTTGGTGTCGATGAGGATGCGCGGGCCATTGCCTTCAAAACCGTTCAGGCCCAGGAAACAATCAATCACCTTACGCCCTCTGTCGTTGATGGGCTCATTCAAACCAACGGCCTGCTTCAGCAGCAAACTGGCCGGCGAAGGCAGGCTCCTGGTATGCCCGCAAAATCCATTGTAAAAGTGATGCGACATGGATACGAAGAAAGGCGGGTGCTCCCACTTTTTAACGGACGCTATGTTGCTTAAGGTCTGTTCCAGGCTGAAACTGCCATTCTCAATGGACTTTTCATTCCCCATGATGAATGACTGCGCACCTTCGGCCGTGATGATAACCCCGATGGTACCCTCCTCCTGTAAAAGTGCACCCAGATCCTCGCCCGGCTTTACGATCACATATTTAAAGTCTTTCCCGTCAATACGGTGCGTTCTCCCATCCTCTTCCTTCAGAAAATGGTATTCTTTGGTAAAAAAGTCGAAATAACGATAATCATCCGCCTGCACCATGTTCACAAATTTTACGGGAACCCTTGAGATGGCTTTGGCGGCCACATCGGAGACCAGCCCCTTGCCCAGAATGCCGGGGTTGAACCAGCCCTGCTCGATTGGATATATGGATACATAAATGAGTTTCACCCCCCCTTTGGCCAGGGTGGTAAAATCAGACTGGGTGTATTCAGGGTATTTGCTGTCGCGCTGGCGATCGAGGGGAGGGTCGTAATCCCACACATTGTTGTTACGGTTTTTTCCGGCCACTTTAAAAGCAAAAGGATGCAGGCCTGAATGACAATGAATATCGGCAAATTTCGACATTTTGCTATTTTTTTGTAAACAATAAACAAACGGATCCCTTTGGAGTATTCATAACAATATGTTAAATCCCACCATCAGGAAACAAATCCGGGCTCCTTCGCCGCGTTTACCGGGTCAGCATCATCTTCTTCACCTCTGAGCCCGTTTTCGTGGTAAGCCGGTAAAAATAGATTCCTCCGGCCAGTGTGCCGGGATCCCAGCTCAGGATATGAAGGCCCGGACCAAAGGTATCTTCTGCCAGCACATCTATCTCCCTGCCAAGCTGATCAAAAACGGATATCTTCAGATGAGCCGGCTCGGTCACCGTGAAAGGGATCATGGTAAGGCCATGGTGCGGGTTGGGGTAGTTCTGTCCCAGCATGGCAGGCAGCCCGTTGCCGGTTGGCAGCGGCTCGTCGACCGACACCATGGCATAGGCGCATACGTTGTCGATGTAAAACTCCTGTCCGCCCACCAGCAATTGCGCTACCGGGCCTTCGATCACGCAACTGCTGGTATATCCCGACATGCTCACGCTGATGCTGAAGCCGGGTTGCAGCACGGCATCGGTCAGTTCACCCACAAAGACGGGCCCGCCGTTAACGCCGATGTTCTCATGCCCGCCGTAGTCGGCAAAGTCGAAAGTCACCATCTCAATGGGCATCCCGATCCAGGTAAAATCAAAAAGCAGGTTGATGTTCGAAATTTCCATGTTGTTGCCGCTGCCGAGGCCGCCGCCAACCGATACCTGGGCCTGTCCGAAATTGGTGCCCCCGGTTTCATAGATGAACTCCTCAACGGCCACATCGATGCTGTTCTGGTTAAAGATCACCTCACCAGGGCTGTTGATGCCGGCTCCGTATTGTGTCCCGACGGTCAGCGGCTCAAAGTCGACACAATTTGTGTAAAAGCCCACCTGCATGGGGCAGACATTATCAATGGTAAATTCCTGCCCGCCCACCAGCAGTTCCGTGATGGGATCAGAATGGCTGAAGATGGTGGCCTGCATGTAGGAACCCATGCCGGTGATGAAGAAGGTGAACCCGGGGGGCATCACAGCCATGCTGAGCTCGCCCGACCATATGGGAAACCCGTTAACGGAGATATTCTCGTCGCCACCGTAATCCTCAAAATCGAAGGTCACCCAGTTGGGCAGTTCCGCCAGGCCCGAAAAATCAAAAACCAGGTTGATGTTATCGGTCCACATGGCCTGCCCGGTGCCGTAACTTGCACTGCCGTCGATCACTGTTGCAGTACCGAAGGTTCCCCCCCCGCCCGGCCATTCAAAATATTCAACGCTCACGGGTATGTCGTTCTCGGTGAAGATCACCTCCCCGATGGTGTTGATGCCATTGCCGTATTCGGCCCCCAGCGGAAGCATTTCAAAGTCGACACAATCCGACGGGTCTTCCACCAGCGTGGCACAAATATTATCGATCATGAATTCCTGTCCGCCGATCAGCAACTCGGTGATATCACCGGTAAGCGTTGCCCGTTGGAAGCTGCCCATGTTCATGATGGCCATGCTGATGCCCGGGGGCAGGACGGCCATGCTGATCTCACCGGCAAAGACGGGCGATCCGTTCACCGAGAAATTCTCATCGCCCCCTTCATTTAAATAGTCGAAGCTCACCCTGTTGGGCACAAAGCCCAGGTTTTCGAAATGAAAGGCCAGGTTGATGTTGTTGGTCCACATGGCCTGCCCGCTGCCGAAACTGGATGTACCGTCCATAACCTCACAGTCGCCAAACATCCCGCCACCGCCAACCCACTCGAAGTATTCGACCGTAACGCTAATTTCCTCCTCAACCAGGATTTCATCCCCGATGGAATTTACGCCGCTCCCGAACATACTTCCCATAGCGAGGGTTTCAAAGCTTACGCAGTTCTGCGGAATCTGCGCAAGGCCGGACATTGCCATAAAAATGGCAGCACAGGAAAAAATAAAGATCTTTGCTTTCATAAAATTGGTTCTTAAAGGTGAATATTGGTTTTTGAACGCCCTAAGGTACGAAATAATGATCCGTAATTCAAGCCTGAAACTTTTTTTTGCCATCGCGGCCCATCGATGCCGGCCCGCAAAGCAATTGTTTTTTCCGGCAGATCTACCCCGGCAAGCTCAGTCAGTAGATACAAATTCAGTTTTTTAATGAATATTTTTTTGATTTACAGAATAATATTTATCTTTGCACCCCCATTTGAGGCTAAGAGTATTATTAAACAGCAATCATAAGAATATGGCGAATCATAAATCAGCGTTAAAGCGGATCAGGCAGATCGAAAAAAGGAGGATACACAACCGTTACTACGGCAAGACCATGCGCAATGCCGTGAGGAAGTTCAGGGCGATCGACAACAGGAACGATGCAGAAGAAAAGCTGCCCGGCCTCATCTCACTGATCGACAAGCTGGCCAAGAAGGATATCATCCACAAGAACAAGGCTGCCAACCTCAAATCAAAGCTGACCAGGAAAGTCAATTCCATGTAATGGATCAACCATAAAGATTTTTTTTTAAAAGTCCCTCCCGAAAAGGTGGGACTTTTTTCGTTTTCGGGTATTAATAGTCAGGAGGGATCATGAAAGACGACTATTGCAAGAACATACCCATCAGGCTTTGGGCCGAGGATGAGCGTCCGCGCGAGAAGCTGATGAACAAGGGCAGGCGGGCGCTGAGCAATGCCGAGCTGATTGCCATCCTGCTCGGATCGGGCACGCGGGAGATGTCGGCCCTGGAAATATCCAGGCGGATACTCGACGACACCCAGGGCCGGTTGAAGGAACTGAGCAGGTTATCGGTATCGGACCTCACAAGGCGCAAAGGCATCGGCCCGGCCAGGGCAGTCGCACTCATCGCCGCCCTTGAGATCGGCAACCGCACGGGAATGGAAGAGAGCCTCGACCGGAAAAAGGTGAGCAGCAGCCAGGATGCCTACGACTTCTTCCGTCCCCTGCTGCGCGATTCAGCCTATGAAGAATTCTGGATCATGCTGCTGAACCGCGGAAACAAGGTGCTGAGAAACATCTGCATCAGCCAGGGCGGCCTGTCGGGCACCGTAGCCGACCCCAAGAAGATCTTCAAAATGGCCCTTGAACAATATGCCGCCTCAGTAATCCTTTGCCACAACCACCCTTCCGGCAACATCACACCCAGCGAATCCGACATCCGTCTCACACAAAAACTCAAAAGAGCCGGCTCCTTCCTCGACCTGCCCGTGATCGACCATATCATCATCGGCGAGAACAATTATTTCAGCTTTGCGGATGAAGGTTTGCTTTAGGAGAGAGTTAGAGAGTCAGGGAGTTAGAGAGTCAGAGGGTCAGAGAGTCAGAGGGTCAGAGGGTCAGAGGGTCAGGGAGTCAGAGGGTCAGAGGGTCAGAGAGTCAGGGAGTCAGAGGGTCAGAGAGTCAGGGAGTCAGAGGGTCAGAGGGTCAGAGGGTCAGAGGGTCAGAGGGTCAGAGGGTCAGAGAGTCAGAGAGTCAGAGGGTCAGAGGGTCAGAGGGTCAGAGGGTCAGAGGGTCAGAGGGTCAGGGATATAATAATAACAAATAAGTGTTATGGTACAGATTAAAACACATAAAGACTTAAGGGTATATCAACTTGCCTTTCAATCTGCATTGGAAATTCACGAAATATCAAAATCATTTCCCAAAGAGGAAAGATATTCCTTAACTGATCAAATTCGAAGATCGTCAAGGTCAGTTTGTGCAAATATTGCGGAAGCATATCGAAACCGAAAATACAAAAAGGCATTTGTTGCAAAATTAATACTATGCGTATCGGAAGCATCAGAAACCATTACATGGCTCGATTTTGCCATCTCCTTTAATTATCTTGAAAATGAAAAGCATACAAAATTGATCCAATTGTATGATCATATTATCGGAAAACTTGTTAATATGTCAAGGCAGCCAGAGAAATGGTCATTTTAGGAAAATCTCGAATTCTCTGATTCAGGAACTCTCTGACTCATCATATCTACTGAAAAAGCTTAAATTTGAAAACAAAATACAAGTGAATGCAAAAACTCCTCACCATCATCGGCGCGAGGCCGCAGATCATTAAGGCAGCGGCGCTTTCCAGGGCCATCAGGGCCGATTTTTCGGATCGACTGCAGGAAGTGATCCTGCATACCGGGCAGCACTACGACGAGAATATGTCGCAGGTGTTCTTCGACGAGATGGGCATCCCGCCGGCCGACTACAACCTCAGCGTGGGTTCGGGAAAGCACGGTGAGCAAACCGCCGCCATGATCAAAGGCATCGAGGAAGTGATCGAAAAGGAAAAGCCCTCTTGGCTGGTGCTGTATGGAGATACCAACTCCACGCTCGCGGGGGCCATTGCGGCAGTGAAAATGGGTGTGCCCGTAGCCCACATCGAAGCCGGTCTGCGTTCCTTCAATAAATCCATGCCCGAAGAGATCAACCGCATCACGGCCGACCACTGCTCCACCCTCCTGTTCAGCCCGACAGAAACCGGGATCAACAATTTAAAACGTGAAGGGTTTCCCGTGGGGGAAGAAGGGCCATATTCGCCCGATCATCCCGGGGTGTTCCATTGCGGTGACGTGATGTACGACAATGCCCTGTATTTTTCCCGCGTAGCGGAAGAGCGTTCGGAGATACTGAAAAGAACAGGCATGGAGGGCAAGCCATTTGTGCTGGCCACCATCCACCGCGACCACAATACCGACAGGGCGGAGCGGCTGACGTCCATCTTCAGGGCGATCATAAAAATTGCAGAGGAAGAGAAAATGCCTTTCATTATCCCCCTGCATCCGCGCACCCGGAAGATGCTGGCCCGGCAATTGCCCCTGGAGGTGCTGGAAAGCCTGACGGATTCGCCCGGGATAAACATAACCGAACCCGTATCCTTCCTCGACATGTGCCTGCTCGAACAAAAGGCCGGAATGATCATGACCGATTCGGGAGGGGTTCAGAAAGAATCCTACTTCTACCACAAGCCCTGCATCATCCTCCGCCCCGAAACCGAATGGGTGGAGATCGTGGAGAACGGCTCGGCCATCATCGCCGATGCCGATGAAGACAGGATTTTAGCGGCTTACGATCATTTTATTGAGAACCCACCTAGCAAATTCCCTCCTGTATATGGAGATGGGAGAGCTGCGTGGTTCATATGCAGTAAGCTATCTGTTTAAAGACCAATTAACTCTATTTTAATAGTACCATCTTGTGGGTATCAACCCGGGAATTATTGACAAGAAGTGTACAATAATAGATACCTGTAGGTAAACTACTTAAATCGAATACTATTTCATGGGTTCCATTGTTTTCCAAACTCAGGTGAACCATAGGGGAACAAAGCAAAGTACTGCCAACCACTCCACGCATAAATCAGTATTTCCGCTAGGCCACCGGTTTCATCTCCATTATTATGGTCGGCAATCCAGTGCTTTAATAATTCAAGGCTGTTTAGCGTGCTATCCCAATGAATAAATGCAGTTGAGTCAATTTTGTTATGCATTCCCCGGTAATATTTATCATAGCCATGCATCCAATACAGGTGCATCAGCGAGGCACTATCCAATGCAGGGTCATCATAATCATCAAATGAGGGGCAACCATTTACTTTGATAATATCAAAACCACTTTGTTGCATAGTCCAGGCAGTGCTATCCCCATCATTCAGGAAATTGTATGTAAAAAATGGATGATATAGGTTTGTTAATGTATCAATTGCGTCACCTGCACTAACATCGCGCAAACGATTAATCTCATAAGTAAAACAATACCAAACTTCTGACGCATGTATACATGAGCCAGTCCAGAGCTGATCAAACACAGGAGGCATATATTTAAGTTCATTGTTTTTAACAACATATGGCAGAGAGTCAAGAGCTGATTGGGATGTCAAAACCATAACCGGGACTGTAGTCTCCATTTCGGGTGTCATGGGTAAAGCATCACCAGCAATCCATGGATCGCCATTGGGATCGGGGTTTACATTTACAATCTGAGCATACAAACTTATGCTCAATAGCAAGAGAATTAAAGATAAAAGTGTTTTCATCGTATTGGTTTTAATGGATTATTTCTTTATAAATCTGCCATTTATTCTTTTACAATCAGCAATAACTGAAATAATATAGAATCCTGAAGGAAGAACACTTACATCTATCATTAATTGAGAGCCTCTGGAAAAAACCTGCTCCTGCTTAACAACCATACCTTGTGCATTATGTATGTATACTTCGTATTGATACTCCGGTCCGTCAGGTAAGTTTCCTACAAATAATCGCTCATCCACAGGATTCGGATATAAGATCAATGAATTTTTGCTTGGTAAATAATATTCTTCAGCAATTGAAACTGTAGAATTTATAGTCCGATAAAGAGCATTTGATGCAAACTCTGATGTAAGGTAAAGATAGCCAAGTTCATCGTCGGTCATAAATCCTTTTGGCCCAAGGAAAAGGCCTTCTTCAAAATATTCAAAAGTTTGGCCATTATCCAGCGAACGAATTACCTGGCTAGATGAAACATAAATATGGTTCACACCATTAACTACAACATCCTCAACCTGTGGACCAACAATAAGGCCCTCCCACTCATCCTCACCATTTCGCAAAACATATAAACCCGGGTGCATTATGTCTCTTACACCCGCAAAAACATCGCCTTCGCTATTCTCAGCCAGTGACGACACCATATGATTAAATAAGCCGGAAAGCTCCCAGCTATCGCCGCCATTGCTCGATTTATAAACTCCTCCCATATCCGGAAAATAACCTGTAAGGGCAATATACAAATCGCCTGATTGAGTTTGCAGAATATCCAAAATATACTCACTACTGTTCGATGTTATAAAGACAGTATCCCAGTTCATTGTATTATCATATGAGCGCAGGAGCCTTGCTCCCTCTTGTTCGAAGCCAACAAATAAGGTATCAGGTCCAGGGGAGTATATTGCTGATATATTTCCTAATCCCGGAAAGTATAAACTATCCCAGGTGTCGCCGGAATCATGTGAAACCATAAGTTGGTCAAAGCCACGTTTGCCAATAAAAATATCTTCATACCAGCTTATTTCTATGGGATTTGTTTGTAATTCACCATTATCAAAAACTAAATCCCAGCTAGCACCATTATTACTTGATCGATACACACCACCGGGTGCTCCATCATTTGCTGCTCCTAAAAATATTTGTCCGGCATCATTAACAGCTATAGAGTATATATGAATGCCATTCGGTGTGTTCAGTTCTTCCCAAAAATCCTGGGCAAACATACTCAAGCTGTATATGGATATGCAACTGATAAGGACAAAGCGCTTTAAAAAATGAAGTAACATCAGTATATTGGTTTTTTAATTCTTTAAATATACAAATATTTATAATACATGGCAAGAGTTTCGGCCTCCATTTCTGGTGTCATGGGCAACCCATCGCCGGCAATCCATGGATTGCCATTGGGATCGGGGTTTACATTTACTACCTGGGCATGTATGTATATGCCCGTTAGGAGGAATACTGTAATTAAAAGTGTTTTCATGGTTTTGGTTTTGTTTGCTTAGTATTTTATAAACCTGCCCGTTTGCTTTGTATTTTCGGTATTAGCCTCAATGAAATAAAAACCAGGTAATAGTGGTGCTACATCAAGCATGATATTATTTGAACCTGTTTCCTCTTTCGTTTGTAAAACCAATACACCTAATGAATTATAGACCCTGATGTTGTTAAGGTCATTCTCATCGGATATCATTTTGAGGAATAATTGCTCTCTAACCGGATTTGGATAAAGGATCAATGATGGTGCTGGTGGCCTTTGATATTCTTCAGTAATTGAAACTGTAGGGCTTATGCTTCTT
>Ga0334899_1001912_pt1 | contig 18167 bp, 19 predicted proteins | sample GraSluR3_MG_FD_207219 | JGI IMG/M metagenome (GOLD analysis project Ga0334899, IMG submission 207219) | Sludge microbial communities from methane-producing bioreactor in Wageningen University, Netherlands - Granular Sludge_8_08-R3 | ecosystem: Engineered > Bioreactor > Anaerobic > Unclassified ...
AAGCCATCAGGGAGTAACCCAATACGTGCTTAATATTGATAATGGAGATGAAGGTGATTTTTCGGTGGAAAATATTCCCTCATCAGGAACAATCTATGAAACAAACACTTTTATTAGCAAGTATTACAACTTTTTAGATTTAAACAACGATAATAATATTATTTCCTTGAAAACTAAATCTAGTTCTGATTGGAGTAATGACGACAATGACGGCGAACTTAGAGAAGGAAAGAGAAAGTGGCAAATTACCGCTTTTGCATCTGGCGGACTTTCTGCTTCAACCGAAAGAACTCTTTTTGTTGATCGGACAGCGGCCAACCTAGAATGGCTACAACTAAATGGGATTGATTTTTCAAGTGGTCTCTCTACCACGAACCAAACACCTACCATTTCTGGCAGAATTAATGATCCTCTTAAGGGTGATAAACTCGATAATTACGTGGCTAGTGGACCAAAAAAGGTTGAAATTGAGATCAACCGATTGCTTGATGATGATAATTATCAACCACATAGTTTGACCACACTTAATTTGGGTGATATTTATTGGAGTGGAGGTGAGCAGCAAGATCAAATAATTACTGATAATAATCAACAGCTAGCTGATAAGCATGCTCACTTTACTCACCAGTTGAGCGACCCGTTAGCTTATGGCTTTTATGTTGTCAAGGTTAGAACCTACGACAAAGTTGGTAACTCTAAGGAAACCTCGTTTAATTTGGAGGTTAAAGAAACCTTGACAGCCAGCAGTGATGATATTTCTAATGAAGGTAGTGGTACTGATGAGTCTGGAGATGAAACCTCTGATACTAGTGCTGGTGATGGAAATGATCAACAAACAGATGAACAATCTCAAGACACCGTTGAACTTGAGGATTGGCCAGGTACTTCCGATGATGGTGACGCTGCCGCCAGTGATGATCAGTCAGATGGTAGTGATGACTCAGACACAGCCGGTCCTCTTACCCCAGAAAAAGCTAAACAAATTATTTCTGACATAATCGATAATATATCGGATCAAATATCAAATGCTATTAGTGACATTTACCAAAGCGTTGATACCACCGCTAACCTGATTGGTAGTATATTGCCGCTTCCAGCTAACTCAATGTTGGACTTTTTAACAGAAGGTTTAAGAGATGTCTACATAGCCTGGGCAAAGCAGCTTGAAAAACTTGATCAGAGTCATACCACAATTGATGATATTCGTTTTAATGAGATCGGTCCTGATTATGTGGTAATAAGTTGGAAGACCAATCATTATTCGCAGTCAGTGGTGAGAATTATTGATCCAGACGGTGAGGTTAGAGAAGTGGCTCTTGATGATAAATTTAAATTTCACAAAGTAAGGTTTGATCAGTTGCAACCCAACACCACTTATCAATTAGAAATTTCCAGTACTGGACAAAGTCAAGCCAAAATTACAGGTCTAAGTTTTACTACAACCGATGGAGAAATAATTTATGATCAAATGGATGGTGGAAACTGGTTGTCCGAGTGGTGGCACAGATTAGTTTGGCAAGTCTTAACAGCTTGGAATATGATTTCCTTGTGGTGGCTTTTACTTCTTTTGCTAATTGCCACTTTAGCTTATAAGCGCACCATTACCGGAGAGAAGGTTAAAAATACTACTTAGTTGGTATCTTTTGGATCTTTATTAAACTCTTGAGCTAATTGTTTAATCTTATTTCTGTATTCTCGAGATGGTTTGGGAATCTCGTCACCAATTTTATGGTATCTACCTTGGAAATAGACTAGCGGCTGTTTTTCCGAAGCTGTTATGACCTTGATTTTTCCAATTAATAATGGATGATCACCAAGATCAACAGTTTTGACCAGCTCGCACTCGGCATTTAGGCTAGCGCCCTGAACCATTAATAAATTAGCAGATTCTGCTTGGTAAAATGAATAGCCTAAACTTTTTAATAATGCTATTTTATCAATCTCTTTACCAGTGTAATTTCCGGCTACGCTGGAAATTAAATTTTGATCTTGTGCGCAAATATTAACTCCAAAGGCTTTTGTCTCATGAATATTTTGGGCAGTAGCTTTATGAGGCCTAATACCCAGTGAAATCATAGCGGGTTCAAATGAGAAAATATTTGTCCATTCGCAAGCCATAATGTTATGACCAAATGATCCATTGCTAGTGATTAAGCCAACATTGCTAACGGCCTTTTGTAGTCTCGGATCGCGGCTTGATAAATTCATTTTAATCCTTCTATCTTTAAGGCATTATAACAAAGATAGGTGGCTGGCTAGTATTTTTTATATGTTCAGTTTAGACTGAAGTCATATGACACTTGCAGAATTTAAAGTCAGACGATGCAATAACAGAAAGCAGTTGTTAGCCAAAATTATTGCTGATTTTATATCCTGCGATCCAATCGCTATCCATTTGTTTGGTTCGGGTGCTAAGGGTTTTACTGACGAGTTTTCTGATATCGATATCTGGGTTACTTTTAGTGATAAAAGTATAAAAGGGTTCTTAAAAAAGCAGCCAACTGTTTTGAATAAAATTTCGCCAGCACTTGTTAAACACTACTCTAAAACCTGGAGCCCAGTGGGTGGAAGTGCCACCTCAATTATTTATGATATCAATGGTGATTTAACTGTTGTTGATTGCTATGTTGCCAAAAAATCAGAAACAATATTAAAACCGGAGGCAAAGGTAATATATGGTTTAGATAGTTTTGCTAGGGGAGAATGGAAACTCAATCGACATATTAATGATAAGTTAAAAGACACTCATACAATTAAAAAAGATATTGATCTTTTATTAAATCTAATTTTTATTAGTTATAAAGGCATACTTAGGCAATGGCCGGATGACTCTTTTATAACCAACTTAAAAGGTCTCCACCAAAAATTTCGTCAAAGATATCCTGACAAATTGCCGATTAGACAACTACATTTAAGCTTTGCCTCAAATGAACGTCTACTGAAGGATTTAAATCAAATTGCTAATAAGAGGCAGCAGGCAGCCATTAGAAAAATTAGTCAGTACGCAAAATTAATTGAGGCTTTGTATTTTGGTGGGTGAGATTGTGAGCCCTGGCAATAAGTATTGCCAGGGCGTTAGTGTGTTCGCAGGATTGATGTGTTGGCCTGGAAGTTTTGTGGTTGTCAATAATTTTTAGATTATTATCGTAATTGAGATATAAATCGTTAATTACTTTATTTTTAAACTCTTCATCTACTTGATTGAGTAATAAACTACACAAGAGCCCTTCGGCTTTTAAATCTAAACTAAGTGAAGTGTAATGATTTAAAATTTGAACTTGGATTTCCGAAGCATAGCCTTTTAGTTTTTCATCTGGTTGCTTAAGATAAAAATGAGAATCGCAAATGATAATATGAGTTAAACCATAGAGATAGTTAAATTTAGCCTCGGCTGTTATTAGCTGTTGAGATAAAAATTGTTTTTTGACAAGATTAACAAAACTCCACTTATTTTGATCAATTTTTATCGGCAAGTTATTAAGATAATCAAGATAAAAAATTATACATAAACTATGAGTGCTGGATTCGTTTAAGAATTCTGGAGAATTAATTAATTTGTGATGTAGTTGTTCAACTTGTTGTTGATTGAGAGAAAAAGATTGATTAAAAAATTTTAGATAAAAACACTCTCTTAAAACGGTGTAAAAATATACTAATTCGGGGTTTTGACTCCAAACTTGATAGCGTTTATTCTCATGCGGATAGTGCGCTTTTTTGCGCCTAATTTCTTGTTTAATCTTTTCCAAACCATAACGAAAATTCTGATTAAATTCATCGACCAGATTTAGCCCATAATAATTTGTCTGCTCAGCTATTTGAATTAAAAACTGTTTATTTCTTTTATCTTTATTGCTTAAATATAATCTGTATAAAAAGTGACGCTGATGAATAGGGTCTAACTGGTCTATGTTTGACAAATATGATTTCTGAATTTGGCTAGCAAGTTTTTTAAATTTAGAAGTCATAGAAATTGGTTCAGAACAATCATACTAATCTTTTAATTATATATTGAGTGTTAAAGCGATATAAGACATTAAACCATTAATTCAAAAGTGCCAAGGGATTTGGATAAAGCTTGATTAGCTTGGAGGGTAGTATCAAAAATATCTTTTATCTTCTTAAACGTCCTGACATTTCATTTAGTTCAACTACCAAAAATCGTTCTCCGTTACTACTGTGAGCGGGAAACGATAAACTGCTCGAACCTAAGATCTCTGGTTATGTCTGAGCTTGAACTCCAGCTTCAACTTCTTAAAGAACACTTAGGTATTAAGAGTTTTTATTACTATCTTAGGCAAACTTAAAATGCTCTCTGGCAATAAATTCCCCATTCGAATTTTGAATAACCATATCTATTTGCTTAACACTTAACTCTGTTGGAACAAAAAACCTCTTGGTTTCCTGAACGGCTTGGGACAATTTGGTCTTAACACATCCCAACGTAATATGTGGAGTAAACGTATCAAAACATGGGGGTTGCCGTATTTATTCCTGTTATTAATCTGTGGTTGGTTATATTCTCTCCATGGTTGCCAATAATCTTCTGTACGACAACCTTCTCTATAATCAGCAAGTGCTTCCACAATCTCTTTTTCTAATTGCCTCAATGGATTACTTAATTCACATTGAATATAAACTGCTCTGTGCTTAAAGAAATCAATAGAAGCCAGCTTAACAGAGAAATGTTTCCACTTTTCTGCTATCCGCTCTAATGAGCGACTTGCCTTCTCAAGATTAGTCTTTGGGATATCGATATCATATAAGTTTATGTGTGGGGGATTTGATGTACTGAATTCATAATTGCTCCCGTATTGTTGCTTAAGAATTTCACTCAACTTAACAATTTCAGGGTAATAGCTATCTTCAGGTTTGATGTCTATACCAACACCAATCCAGACGCATTCTTTTGAAGTTGAGTCATTATTATACATTTGTGTAACTTTATGTTTATTTCTGTAACATCTGGAGCGGGGGACGGTACTCAGCTCGAACCTGTTTGATCTGGATGACTATATCAAAGAATATCTTAAATCAAATCCAGAACTGCCATTTGGTTCTCAGTTGTATATTATTTTTAGAGAACTCATCACCAGCGATTTAATTTTACAACTTAAAGAACTCAAAAATTACCTTAATATTAAGAATTTCAAAATTAACTAACTTATTCTTGTCTATTTTTTAACTCTTCATAAATCTGTGTTAACTGGTCCAATCTCTCAGGTTCAATTAATTCTCTTAACTCAGGTCTTAAAAATTCAAGAATTTTAGGTCCAAAAAGAAGTACATTATCTTCTGCCTTTTCTCTCATAGCCTCTATTTGATCTTCTTCACTTTTACCATCCAGAGCCTTCAATTGCCCAACTTGAGCAATAACTCCTATTGCATGCCCATATTGAGCCGGTAACTCACTTGTAGATCCGGCTTGAATATCTTTAATTTGTTGATCTAATTCTTTTAGCATATTTGTTGATATATTTTGTATCAGTTAATGTAAATTAGTGTTTATTTCTGTCACTTTATGAGCTGGGGACGGTACTCAGCTCGAACCTGTTTAAATATATCACTCCAGATTTAGTGCTTCAGCTTAATGCTCTAAAAAAACACTTAGGTATTAAGAATTTTAAAAGATCTAATAATTGAATCTCTACTTTGGTTGAACAGTAACTTTCACTCCGGGTACAGAGCTAGAATTATCTGTATATGTGATGCCTTCAGAAGTCCAGTTTAAATCGGTCTTGCCGTATTGGCCTCTAGAAGTAGATATATTTGATTTCACAAGGTGGTCATTTGTACCATCTCTATTAATAATATAGAGATCCAATTTATCAGTAACATCAAGCTGGCCAATGTTATCTATTACTGCTCTTAGGTATGCAACTTGGATACCGTCAGGACTCCAAACTGGACTCACTAATGAATAGTCACCCACCTTAGCATTTCCTGAACTGTCAGTTCCTATTACTATTAATTTCATTTGCGATCCATCAACATTACTTGTCCAAAGTTGAGTTGCGGTAAAGTTCTTACCATCGAGCCAAGCATGGTGTTTGCCATCAGATGAAATTATTTTTGTGGCACTTTTCATTTCTACATTACCAACTTCAGACTCCATAGGATTTTGCGTAGGTGCAGGAGAAGTCGTTACCGCTGTTGGTGATAAATTAACTGAGGGTGTAACTCCTGTTTGATTTTGGTTAAGTAGATTCTGTGGTTGATTGACGGAAAATTGTTTCCCTAAATAGTATCCGCCAAAAGCCGAAACAGCAGCACTAACTAGAACAGTTAATAACATTGGTATCAACAAATTTGTTTTTGTTTGTTGCGGAGTGGAAATTTGATTAATAGGTACTGAATTAACAGGAGGAGTACCTGATGAGTTGGCGATTGGTTGATTTTCCATAATTAAATACTATCAGTTTTCGAAATGTTTTACTATGTGATTTGTTGGTGATTTATGTAAATTACTGTTTATTTCTGTCACTTCTGGAGCTGGTGACCGTACTGGGCTCGAACCTAAGACCTATGATTACCCCAGAATTGGAATTCGAGATAGACGCTCTCCGGCAACACTTAGGTGTTAAATCACTCCTCTCAAGTTAGCAGATCTCACCAATCAACTCAAACTATAGTAGTAATTGACTTCTTCGGTATCAACAAACTCACCAGGGTCTTCTCTTCTTGAGTAAGGAAGTGAGGATTTCTCTACTGGCCCATAGTTACCAGACTTTGTTCGTTTCAGAAATTTCAACAAAACAACCTTCTCTTCCTTCTGTGCGATTTTTCTTTTTGTATTTTTTTTCATAAAACCGCCTTTATTTTAATTTAGCACCTTTTTACCAACTTGTCTTTCAATATCGTTTCTCATACCGGTCAGGTCAATCGTAAAGCCACAAGAACAAACGAGCTTGTTGTCTTTAGGGAAAACCGTATTTCCTTTTGCTTTCATATCTCTATCTATCTTAGGATTATTAACAAACTTCATATATAGCTTGTGTTTAGTCTTACATTGAGGGCATTCAACTCCTAACTCTACGACGTCGGCTGTTTTAGGGTTTACCTTAGGTGGTGCATTTACCGCGGTTGCATTGCCAAATATCTTCTCGTCTTGAGTTGCAAATATCTTGAAAGTGTTGCTACTACCGTAAAGTAGTCTAATCACTGTTTGTATTCTGTACACAATATCGCACAAGTTTTTATCGCTATCTATTTTCTTAATTGGTAAACCTATCTTTTCTAAGTCATCAATTTTGATTGAACGTCCATGACTTCTCCATTTATTATGATTAATTAAAGATTTGACAACTTTCTTAGCTTTTGACTCCTTTTGTTTTTGTGTTAAGTTTTTCCCATTATGATTTAAATTCTTAAACATATATTCCGGGAGCCATTCAACTACCAGATCCTCGGCGAAGTTTAACGAATTATTCACCCCAGCCAACTCCCCAGGACTTATCTGAGCAACCATTGTTGCATCAAAGGGATTAAGTTTCCCATTACGATTGGCCTGTTTATGTTTTTTCTTAACCCAATCCATGTAGTCATATGCAGATTGTTGAGAACGACCAATCTTAACTTGAGCGTCAATTGGCCCAAGACTCCCACTTTTTGTCATCAAGATTTTATCTGCAGACAATGCCATAATTGTGCCAGCACTTTTCGCTTCTCCACTGACAACGAAAGACACTTTTTTAAATTTGTTTCTAAGGAATCGAACAATTTCCTCTGCCGCCTCGCCGCTTCCACCTGGTGTCTCAATGTAAAAATCAAGGTTTTCTGAGGGTACCGACTTAAGCATATCGAAAATTGTAAAATAGTCATCCATGCTTAGGGATATTTGAGGAATTGGCTTACTTATTGCTCCAGAATAGACAATCAAAAAAGAATTTCGGATCTTGTTGTACTTTTTTATTAATTTAAGAAGTTCCTTTTCTAAATCTTGGGAACTCATTCTTTTAGCTATGTATTCACTCATTAATCCCATATTAATCCAATTATACATGAGGAAAGCAAAAAGACTTACGCATTTTTCCTTCTTTTTTCCTCAACCTTTTTCTTGATTACATGTTCAAACAAGTTAAGTAACGCAGAAACTTGTTCAAATGCCTGCTCATCAGTTAATTCAACTCCATACTTTTTACGAGCAATTTCCTTAAATTCTTCAAGTTCTTCCTTGGTTATTATTGGATTATCAGACATAGGTTCGAATCCCATCTACGGTGTTATACATTTCAGGCAAAGCAAATTTAGTGGCTCGAACTCATATTTTGCCTGGTTTTATGGCCAAAAACGAAAAAACCAGATGTTTGTCCGGTATGGAGCGGGAAACGGGACTCGAACCCGCGACCTTCTGCTTGGAAGGCAGACACTCTACCAACTGAGCTATTCCCGCTAGTTGTTGCTATTTTTCAAGTCTACCAATTTATTTTACAAGAAAAATAAATTATTTGTTATCTATTTATATTTGGCCAGTCAATTAGAAATGCGGACATAATTGTTTGAATACTTTCATATTCCAGCAATAGATCTTGATAATCGCTATGTGCTTTTTCAGCTCTTGATAGCTTATTATCTAAATACTCAAAAATGAGTTTTAAATAATTTCCAATCTTTTCCAGTTGACCTCTGTTTACCGGAGAGGAGCCAACAACATATTTAACATCCTGAAATTTTGCAATAGCTAATAGCATTAAGATTGTTAAAACTTCACCTTCATTAATATTTTTTAAGTGTGCATTTTTTAGCTCAAAAGACAAACTTTGCTCCAGGTCTGTTATATGAGGATTGTTAAGAGCTGCATTAATTGATCTAACCAAAATAATATTTTTAGCACTTTCCATTGCCAGCTCACCAGTAATGGTTCTCTGCTCATCCAAGTTATTAATACTCATAATCTTACGGAGGAAATTATAACACTATCATCTGGTGGAAGGGTAAAAAGTTCTTGAGGATACGCCAGATTCCTGACGAACTGACTTGGCACCAAGCCATATTTTTTCAAGTGTAGCAGATTTTTCCAGATCATTAGTTGCTTCAGGATTAACTTCATTTAAAACTGCCTGAGGGAAGCCACATAATAAATGATACATTGTATTGTAAATTAGTGAGCTTAACTGGTTGAGTGTAAGCCCATTTAACTGTTGGCCATCGATGTGTGTAATAACTTTCATTGCCAGTAGTGCTTCAAAGCAGAGGCTGCCAGCAATATTAACCGGCTGAATATTTGTAAGCACTTGCGTTATTATGTTGTAAGTATCTAACAAATGGTCATTAGTTAATAAATCTTTAATTAATTTTGGATTTAGCTGATAAGTGTGTTTTTCTTCAATTACTTTTTGACTGGTTGAGGATATTAGAGCGGTAGCAGTTTCAGAAACGTAATAGCATTTGCCAGTTTTTAAAAATCGTTGGTAAATATTGTGAAATGTTTGTTTGATACTTTCTAAATTATTAGGTCGAGATAGAGTTTCATTTTGAGTATCTTGAGCAATAGCTGCTTGAATTGGTATCCTTTCTTGGCTGCTCTTATATTCATTTAGAGCAAAACGTACCTTTTCCCAAGCAATTATTCTGGTTTCATTTGGAATAACTTCTTCACCACCTGGCGCCATTAAGAAATTAATTGGCTGATTATTCCTACCTCCCAGCATTACATCTTGAAGAAATTTGGCCCGCACCTGATTGCCTGAAGCCAGCAGCACTATTTTAGGATCATCAGGATGAAAATTTGGTTTTTGGCCGCTTTCGACAAGTATGTTTTTTTGCTTCATAAAAAACAAAAAACTCTAGCGGTGATGCTTGGTGTCACTCTAGAAAATATTTCTAGATGCGTTGCTTGGATCAAAACTAGAGTTTCCCCGTTTTGAACGATGTAGCTAATTTAATCTATGACCATTATTTTGTCAATATAGAAAAATTATAGGATTACAAGCCGCAAAAACCCATTTTCGTAAACAATAAATTCATTAAACCTTTCGTAGATTGGTGATGTCAATCCTCAAGATTTTGTAATTTATCTATTTATCGAGAAACAATATTAGTTATCCAATTGGTTGAAATAATCCATGGCAAGCTTTTTTATTGCCTCAATATCATCGGTGAGTTTAACATTACCAACTTCATTAATAATTAAGGTCATGGTTCTATAAATATTTCGATCAGTTAGGCTATTTTTATTAACCAAATTAATGAGTTCTTCTAATATTTTGATCAAGATAAATTCTTTGGCAATAGGATTATTTTCTAGGTTTAACCTAGCAAGCAGTTGTGTATAGGAATCATAAGTTGATAAGTTTGATACCTGCTGATTTTGCCCGGCCTCAAAAAGACAATTTCGCAATAATAAAGTTGATTCTGGGAAAAGTTCTTGAGACATATAGTTAGTTGACTTGAAGCGGTTTTGGGCTATTATGTTGAGTCAAGCTTAGAAAGCTAAAGTGCCGAGGGAGGGAATCGAACCCTCACTCTCTTGCGAGAACGAGATTTTAAGTCTCGCGCGTCTACCAATTCCGCCACCCCGGCAGTCAATGTTCAAATTATACCTGAAAAAATCAGGTCTGCTTTGACAATAATTTTACTGATCTTTATTTCTGGTGATTTGTTCCTGCCTGCTTTTTAATAACGTATCATCGGCAACAGCTTCATAGACCATTGTACCGGCATAAATTAAAGAGTTGCTACCAATCGTGACTCCAGGCATAAGCGTTGCGTTAGCACCGATTTCAGTGCCTTTAGCGATCAGCGCACCTAATTTAATTTTATCTGTAGCTAATGATCCGCTAGTTAATTTAAGCTCAACGGGTTGGCGGTCAAAACGCAAATTAGCCGTGTGAGCATTAAATCCGAAATGAACACCGCCCTCTAAAACAGAATCGCCAATGTAGGCGTGATGCAGATCACAAGCCGCCCCCACGTAACTGCGAACAATCTCGCTGCCAAAGCCGATGACGCTGTCGCGTTCGATCATACTTTGTCTAACCAGGGCGTGGTTGCCGATAATAGCGTCTTCGCCAATATAAGCAGGTCCTTGAATTACGGCTTGGTCCATAATTTTAGCTCTGGCACATATTTGAACATCACCCTTAATCACAGCGCTACTTGCCATCTCGGCTGATTTATCGATTGATGGCTGCATTGATCGTAAAAAATAATCTGCCATATCCAAGACGTGATAACCAAACTTTAATTTTTGCCAGGGACCATCATAGTGGTAGACCTTTACATCGTGCTGCTTCATCAGTTCCGATAAGGCTTGTTCATAGATATCATCTTGCAAACTTTTCTCTTGCGCCTCAGTGACGAGCTCAATAAACTTTTTGGGATCGGAAAAGTAATGGAAAACTAAATTTGCTAAATTACTGGGCATATTTGCTGGTCCAGGCTTCTCTTTAATACCGGTAACACTGTTACCCACTAACTCAAAGTAGCCCAACGGCTGATAAGTTTGGGTTTTCATACCGGTAACGATGGCGTATTGATCAGAAATATTTCTAATTAGACCAGCAACTAACCGATCGTCCACCATATCGCCAGCATTCATCACTAGAATGTCTTTATCTGGTAATAAATCCTTGACCGCTAGCAGGGCGTCACCCATACCTTTTGGTTGAGTTTGTCGTTTAAGCTGAATTTTTAAATGAGAAAAATCACCGGCCAGTTTGGGCTGTAGCCAAGCATGGTTGGCTGAATTAGTAGCCACGATAATATTGGTTACACCAGCTCTGCCAAGCATTGTAATTGTTCGGTGTAGTAAAGACTGTCCCATAAACGGAAACAAAGTTTTATCAGTTGCAAACGGTAAAAATCTGGTCCCAACTCCTCCGGCTAAAATAACGGCTGTGATATTGGTCATTTCTTCCTCTCTGGCTTATTGTTTGGCTGCCAATTCGGCATTGGTGTCGGTTGGTTTGATAAACTCGATGTCTGATTCATCAATCCGGCGAACCGGTTTTTCGTTCTTCTCTTCTAAAATATGGGCGATCATACCGCCAACCCTAGCCAAAGCAAATAGACCGTTACCGGCTTCAGGCGGAAAACCTAAGTCAAGAAGTAGAGCAGCTATCGCACCATCAATATTAATCACTAAATGTTTGCCAGTTTGTTTATAAAACTCTTCCTGAATTTTCATCATTACGGTTTGATTTTCGGTAGAGAGGTGATTGTCTTTGGCGATACTAAATAGCTGGTCTGTCCGAGGATCATTGTGTTTGTAGTGAGGGTGTCCCAGACCAGGTATGCGCTTGTTTTGACTTAAATAATTCTCCACCACTGCTGATAGATCTTGATTTTTTGCTTGCGAAATTAATTCAGCAGCCCCTGATATGGCCCCACCATGATAAGGACCTAAAGCCATCACTCCACCAGCCAAGCTGTGTAACAGGTCATTACCGGTACTAGCAATGACGCGAGGTATGAAGCCTGAAGCGGGACTAAGTCCATTATCAATACTGGCTACTAGAATCGCGTTAAAAACCTTTTCCTCACTTTCAGATGGTTCGCTGCCAGTAATCATATAAAAGACCGCACCAGCAAAAGAAAAATTTTCTACCAATTCAGTTAGTGGTTTAGAGCGAATGTGATGAACCCCATCAATTTCGCCGCTGACTTGAGTTTGAAACTTTAGATTTGGCATACAGCACCTTATGTTTTGGCAATTTAATCTATTGATTATCTATAATCGATTGTAAAACAGAATTGCCTGACAAGCTAGTTGCTTGAAAAGAAACAATAATTAATTAGTGGTCGCTTTGATCAATCAAAACCATTTCCGTTTCATAATGCTGATGATTATCGTCATCAATATTATGTGTATGCTCTGGTTGGAGATAAATTGCTGTCCAGACCAAGCCAATACCACTCAAAAATAAAGCCATAACTAACCAGGACTTAAGATTTGATTGGTGACCCTTAATTTCAGGTATTAAATCACTGGCTGACAGATAGATAAAATTGGCGGCGGCAATTGGTAATAAGTAGGGAGCAATTGAGCCGATTTGAGTTTGAAAATAGTAGCCAGTTAAAGCGCCCAAAATTACTGTTGTGGCGATTATAAAGTTCAAACTAATAACCTTTAACCGGCTGAATCTGGCTAGTAACAAAATGCCAAAATCGCCAATTTCTTGAGGTATTTCGTGAAAGGCTACGGCCAGTGTTGTGATAAAACCAAGCCAGGGATCAACAATAAATGCCGCAGCAATAACTAGGCCGTCTAAGAAGTTATGAATAGCATCGCCAATTAGATTAAGATACCCAACCGAATGATCAGGACAATCAACATTATGACAGTGGCTCCAAGCGAAAATCTTTTCTAAAAAGAAAAAGAAAATAATGCTGAATAAGGTAATCTGAAATACTTGATCAATGGGTAAGACATGAGCTGCTTCTGGCAATAAATGCAAAAATGCAGCAGCCAACATTGTACCGGCTGCTAAAGCAATTAAACCTGGTAGAAAACGTTTTACTACCTTAATGTTATTGGCCATTAACCAAGCTGTTATAAGAGCAATTAGACTGATCGCTGAAGTTGCTAAAACAATTTGCCAAATAGTTGGTGCTGAAGATAAATAGCTGATTAACATTTAGCGATTATAGCAACTCAGTTGCAATGAGCAAGCTTGAAAATAATATGTGGCTGAATTAACTCACCTGACAAGTTTAATTGTTTTTAACTTATCTACTTCTTTGAATGGATATTTATGACGAACGTGCCAAACTCCAGGTGATTCTGAGCTGTCAAAGTAAAACAGGGTTAATGAATCAACAATCATCTTTAATTTAAGATTAAGAGCCCGAATCTCATTTTTTGTTTGTTTGAGTTGGTCCAGCGGTACTCTCTGGGCGACCGTTAAGTGTGGATAAAATCCATTTTGTTTAGGTAAAAAAGCAATATTTTCTTCTAGCAGTCTAACAATTTGCTTAATGGGTTCACTTTTTTTGGTTTCTAAAAAAACGGTACCGTATTTAAGTTGTCGCCAACTGCCAATCATATTTAATTCAGTGGTAAATGGTGTCAGATTCTGAGTAAGTTTAACAAGTTTTTCGTTTAAATATGCTTGATTGGGCATTAAAAAAGGCGGGATAAGTGTAATGTGTGGTGGGCTAGTTAAACGTTTGTGAGGATGATATTTAATTTTTATTTTGGTAATCAGCCTATTTTCTGGTTCTGGCAAAGTCAGTCCAATAAAATACTTTGTAAAACTTGAATGAAGGCTAGTTGGTTGGTTAGTTTTGGGCATAAGGGTTTATCGATAGCTTTAAATATAGCGTTTTAATAAAGGCAAATAAAGGTAACGAGATTAAAATTGCTAATAGTTGGTGTCAGAAACAAGTATGGGTTAAACTACTCACAGGAGAACATATGGGAAAAAAACTACAAACCTTAAAAGGATTTCGGGATTTTTTACCGCCAGAAAAAAAAGCGCGGGATTTTGTGTTGGAAAGAATTCTTGAGGCTTTTAGACAAAGCGGTTTTGAACCCTTAGAAACACCAACCCTAGATTACAAAGAAAATATTATGGGTAAGTATGGTGATGAGGCAGATAAATTAGTGTATGAATTTGTAGATAGAGGTGGTCGAGAAGTGGCAATGCGCTATGACCAGACAGTACCCACTGCCAGGGTTATTGCTCAATATCAAAACGAATTAACCTTTCCCTTTAAGCGATACCAAGTGCAAAATGTTTTTCGAGCCGACAAACCTCAGAAAGGAAGGTATCGAGAATTCACCCAATGTGATATTGATATTTTTGGTAGTTCAAGTCCTTTAGCTGATGCCGAAATTTTAGCTACCACTTATCAGGCTTATCAATCTGTTGGTTTTGAGACGATTGAGTTGCGGCTTAATGATCGACAGATTTTGTTTGATTTATTAGCCCCTTTTAGTAATGAGTTACTGACAACAGCCAACATTATTCAAAGCATTGATAAGCTTGATAAATTAGTACCCGATCAAGTTATTGAGGAGTTGGTTGGTAAAGGTTTGACTCAGGATCAAGCCAGTAAAGTTATAGATATTATTAATCAGGCAGAGCCGTCGAAAAATTTAAAAGAGATTATATCTTTAGCTGCTCAGTTAGGAGTACCTGAGAATGTTCTTAAGTTTTCTCCCAGCATTGCACGAGGTCTAGATTATTATACTGGGATGATTTTTGAGATTGTTGCACCAGGTTTTGATGGGGGGAGCTTGGGCGGCGGCGGCCGCTATGACAAATTAATTTATGATTTAGCAGGAATTGATATTCCGGCCGTAGGTGTGGGAATCGGGTTTGATCGCACGGTTGAGGCCGCCGCCGCCCTCAATATAATTCCCCAATCAACTAACTCGGCCGAGGTCCTGGTAACGATTTTTGATGATAAATTTTTGCCTAACTCACTTGAAGCAGTTAAGAAATTAAGGCAGGCAGGCATTTGTGCTGAGCTTTATGTTGACGATGCTAAAATCGGCAAACAACTCAAGTATGCCAGCCGGAAGGAAATACCTTTCGTGATTGTTATTGGTGATGAAGAAGTTTCTAAAGAGCAGGTGGCCTTAAAAGATTTGGTTTCTGGCGAGCAGACTAGCCAATCTTTAGAAGAAACAGTGGCAATAATTAAGAGGGCATAGGGACGAACTATAATCAGGAGACAAACCAGCTCTTGATCAAAAAGTAACTAAAAAGTCGGGATGACTGGACTCGAACCAGCGACCTCGTAGTCCCAAACTACGCGCTCTAGCCATCTGAGCTACATCCCGAAGCGATCAGCATCAAAAATCAGACTGACTTGCTTATTATATTGCATTTGCGAAATCTTTCATCTAACATTTGTTAATGAAACGTTCTAATGTAGCAGGAATTAATTTTGCGTTACTCACCTGGAGTGACTTAACCTCTCTAACCGGTAAGCTGGCCGAAGAAATTCAAAAAGATAGCAGATTGATACAGTACGATCGAATTGTTGCGTTGGCCAATGGTGGTTTAACCATGGTTAGATACCTCGCCGACCACTTAAATATCAAGACCATAAATCTGTTGCAGATTTCAGCCTATGACAGTGTAGCTCAGCAGATGCCAGAGCCGGTGCTGTTGCAGCCTTTAGCCATCAATGTTTCAGGTGAAAAAATTTTAGTTTTTGAAGATATTGTCGATTCAGGTGCAACTCTCAAAGTGGTTGACAATTATTTTGCCGCCTTAGGAGTAAAGGAATATAAAGTAGCGGCTCAGATACAAAAAAGTAAAGCGGTAAGATCTGCTGATTACGTTGGCGAAGAAATTGACGACTGGATTATCTTTCCCTACGAAACTTTTGAAACCATTAGAGATTTAAATAATCAGTGGCAGGCAAAGCACCTACCCGAGAGTGAAATTCGTGAAAACTTAAGCGTCATTGGTTTTAATGAGTCAGAAATTAATGCTGGTTTAATAGGTGCTATAAGTAATTAGTTTGTGATTAACACAATTAGAAACTCGTATATTTTTTCAGGCGTTACAATAGCGTTGTGACCATCAAAGGCAAACCTTTTACCGTAATTTTGGTTGTTTTACTTTATTGGTTATTAAGTTTTGCACCTTCTTGGTTGGATCATAGCTTCATCAAAACACTAGAGCTTTTGAGAACAATTGGTCAGTCTAAGGATGAAAGCCTGGTAGTGATGCACCCGGCTAGGAAGATACAAAGTTTAATAGATATGAAGAACTACTTAATAAATCAAAATGATTATTCACTTAGTGATATCGCTATTTTTGCACCGGAGAGATCGTCCAGTTCACCTCTAACCACTGATCCTAGTATCTTAAGAGCAATTAGTTATCCGGTACCGGTTGTAAGAGATAATATGAAGCCAGGCCCTTTCTCACTGGTGGTAATTACTCAGGAATCTGTTGGACAGAATTTTAAGTCTCTTCAGGCTAAGTTCTGCAAGAGCAGCGAAATTTCAGTGATGAACTGTTCTTGCCTTGAGAATATATCTTGGCTACCAGCCAATAATCAGGAGGTTCTATGTTGGTTGCTGCCCTAGTTACCTTTATTTGGCTTTTAGGAATAGTTGGATTTGGATTTTTGATCAACCAAAAGATGTTTAGATTTAACTTACCTCGCAGTTTTGTTTTGGCATATCCAACAGGCTTGCTTGTAATTGGAATATCTGCCTGGAGTCTTTGGCTAGCCAACGTCCCTTTTCATCTTATATATAGCGGTTTTTATATAGTCGTGTTAGCCAGTCTGTTTTGGTTGAGTAAACAAAACCATTTTTCGATTAGGACCAGGTTAATGTGGTTTGAACAATTAAAAAAATTGGTTACAAAAGCTGAGATGGGATATTTAGAGATAATTATGCTGTTGATCATATTTCCGGCCATTGGATTAATTGTACTTTGGCTACTACTTACGTATCCTGTTGTTTGGGACTCGTTGGCTTTATATGATTTTCGTGCAAAGGCAATTGCAGACGGTTGGCAGCTGGCTGATTTTGGGCAACAATTCCTTGGTCACGCTAGATTTGCTGGCTATGATTTTTCTCATCCTTTTGGCGCTTCAATCTGGCAAGCTTTTCTTCATAAAAGTGGTTGGGAAAGATCAGGAATAGTATATATAGCTTGGTTAATATCACTTGTACTTTATGCCAGAATTATTTGGTCGAAAACCGGTGTTTGGCTAATATTTTTAATGATGCTATTTGCCACCAAACCTTTGCAAGTAGTCTGGACACAAGTTTATACTAGCTTGCCAAATACACTAGTCTGGCTTACTTTATTTCTATTTATTATCGATACACAAAAACAAGGACTTATCAAACCGTTAAGACCGGCAAGTTCTATAATCAATTTAACTTATAAGCTATTTTTAATAGTTGGTATTATTTTTACGCGCGTGAGTGAACCTTTTTGGTTAATAATGTTTTTATGGGTATTGTTCTTTGATATTTATTATCTTTCTGCATATAAATTCTCTAAATACAAGCTGTTAGCCGTAGCCTTCTTTTCACTGGCGATACCACTAATTTGGTTTAATCAATGGCAAAGTATCCAATTAGAAGTTGTGATAATTAATACCAGCACAACCTCAACTACCGCCTTATCTAGCTATGATTGGTCCAAATACGCCGGTATAAGCACGATCTTCAATCACTCAGAGTGGTGGCTGCAGGCAATGACTGTGTGGCTAGTTAAAAACCCAGCCAGTTCATATTTAGGCTT
>Ga0334899_1001913_pt1 | contig 18164 bp, 12 predicted proteins | sample GraSluR3_MG_FD_207219 | JGI IMG/M metagenome (GOLD analysis project Ga0334899, IMG submission 207219) | Sludge microbial communities from methane-producing bioreactor in Wageningen University, Netherlands - Granular Sludge_8_08-R3 | ecosystem: Engineered > Bioreactor > Anaerobic > Unclassified ...
ACTTCTTTTACGTTTACAAAAAACTTCTGTTTGAGTTCGGTATTGTCGAGCAACAGTCCAATCAATTCTTCGTCAAAGTTCTGTGCTTTGTTAAGCACAACCCATTTTTTCAGTTCTCCGTTATCTGCCACGAAGTTGGGTTCTTTCTTGAGTTGTTTCTCCAGCGTTTCGTATAGTTTCATTTAATTCAAAGGTAGATTTAAGTTTCAAAAATACATTTTTCAGGTCATTTAACCTTCTGTTTTCCATAATTCCTGTCAACGAGCTATTAAGGGTGGCGGGTGAGCTTGAGTGCGTAGGCAAAATGAAGGCTCTTTAAGCTGCGAAGCGGTCGCACGTGCGCTGGGGCAGCCAAATGTGCCTGAGCGTGTGATGGCAATCAATCAAATTATTCTAACGTTTTTATGCAGCAAATTTTCCTATCTATCTGGTTCTCTTCGCTTGTGCTCAACATGCTATAGATTTACCTCCTCGGCAAACACAAGGAACCACTTACGCTTAATTACCTCGAATCGGAACTCAACGCTAAAGCCCGAATTGTCAATCCATGATTTTTGGGTAAACGATCTTGGTTGCTGGTCGTAGCTAACGTTAAATACCGATGTGTCGACCTCGAACACAGGAATGGTAAGTGTTGTCCAATTCTGCAATGTCCAATCTTGCTCACCCGTGCTGTCCACCTTTTTCCCCTGCAAAGGAAAATGTATGCGAGAGTGCTGAAAAGCTGTATCGTTATGAAATTTTTGATAAAAACTCTCGAAGCTTTCTGTCCGACTGAATATACGCTGTGTTGTACACCCGCTCCACAAAAAGGTTATCATGGCAAACACAACAAACACAAATACAATCTTATGCTTTCTCATTCGTCAAGCTATTAAAAAGGTTAACGTACCTATCCACAACAACACTCCATGTGTAATGTTCTTTCACTCTTTCAATACAACGTTCTGCCATTGCATATCGTGCAATACCATCAGCATTCCAAGCTTCATTTATTCTCTCCAGGAGATCTTCAGGGCTGTTAAAGAAAAATCCGCAGTGGTTAAGAGTCTCGCGGTTATAGACATTATCGCTGGCAACCACCATACACCCAGCGGCCATGGCGTCGAGCAACGAAGGGTTTGTTCCGCCCACGGTATGCCCATGGTAATACACCCTACAGTATTTACGGAGGGTATTGAGTGAGGATTGGTTATACACTCCACCGGCAAAAACAACATTTTTAAATCCAGAGAACCGTTTCATTATCGCCTTACCATATGGTGTTTCAAGCCCTCCAACCACCACTAGCTTCTTATTCAAAGCATTAAATGCTTTGAGGGCCTGTTCAATCCTGTTCTCGGGTTCAATCCTAGCGATTAGTAGTCCATACTCCATGGGCCGGAGGCTATGTTTTTCTAAAACAACATCATCTAACCCAACCTCGTCATCATTAGCTCCGTAGGGTATGTACACCGATTTTTTGTTGTATTGATTTATTAGGTAGAGCTGGATAGCCTGGCTATCGGCAACCAGGGTGTTGCAAAACTTAACGGCTAGCATTTCTGATAGCTTTAGCATTGAACGAGCAAAAAATCCCCACTTTTCCCTTTTCCACTCCAACCCGTCCATATTCACAACCAGATGGTGTCTAAACCTTCGCGAGAAGAAGGGTAAGAAAATAGAGGGGCTATGCCCGCAGCAAAGAGCCACATCAAAGTTTTGATGCTTTAGGTTGTGCAAAGTGGAGAGGTTGTACTGAACCCTTTGCAAGTTCTGGGGCAATAGCCCAAAAACCTTCACCCCAAATCGAGCTACCGATTCAAAAGGTTCAAGGTGAGCGGTTGTTTGGTGCGGCTGAAAAACGGTTACAGCAAAGCCTTTGGCTGCTAACCTAACCGATATATTCTCGGCAAAGGCTTCGAACCCTCCATAAGCATTGGGAATACCCTTAGTACCAACGATAGCAATTTTCAAGGACTAAACGGACTCTAGGTTTTTATCGGATTTTGGAACGGTAAACATAAAGCTGCTCCCCTTACCAAGGGCGCTTTCAACCCAAATTTTCCCTCCATTACGCTCCACAAACTCATGGCATAGAATTAGCCCCAAACCGGTTCCCTTCTCCTGTGAGGTGCCAATGGTGGTTGGGTTTGAATCGATCTTAAATAATTTTTTTTGATCATACTCGCTAATGCCAATACCGTTATCAGCAATGGTTACTAGCCAAAACTCGTTGTAAGGTTTAACCGAAACAGAAACGATACCATCTACAGCGGTAAACTTTATGGCATTGGTTAGCAGGTTACGAACAACTGCCGTTATTTGGTTTGTATCAACAAATGCAATGCACTCTTCGCAAAGCGACATCTCGATATTAATGCCCTTGCTTACAGCATTTCCGTCAAGCAGCTCAACGCTATCCTTAATAATATCTTTGAGGTTAACGAATTGTGGTTTAAGGGGCATCCGGCCGGTTTGCACCATCGACCACTGAAGCAGGTTCTCAAGCAGGTTGAAAGTGCTATTTGAGTATTTATAGATTTGTTTAATGAAGTTCTTGAGGCTTTCCGAATCGAAGGTTTCGAACTCACGGGCCAACAGCTCGCTTAACCCCAAAACGGTGCTGAATGGGTTTTTTAGATCATGTGCAATTATGGCAAAGAACTTATCCTTGGTGGAGTTCAATGCCTCTAGCTCGGCGCGCTGTTTTTCAAGCTCCTTAGCTTGATTCTCAATCTCAATGTTCTTCTGGGTAAGCTCGGCTTCCAGCTTATTGTAATCCCTAAGTCTTAACACAAGGGCCTTAAGCATACCCTGTGAGATATGGGGAAGTTTTTCAATTAAAGTGTAAAACACCCTCTGCTCGAGCCTCAGTAGTTCGGTGGGCTCAACAGCGGTTACGGTTGCACTGCGGGGGGTTGAATCAACTAATGAGTACTCTCCGAAATACTGATTCTTTGAAAAATGAGCAAAAATATGATCGCCAGAATGAACCTTCACCTTACCCGATACCACAAGGTAAAGGGAGTAGTCCTTCTCGCCCTTACTGAACAGAACCTCATTGGTTTTAATTGATTTTGGTGTAAGCGCCTCGGCCAAATCGACAAGTAACGTACTATCGAGATCTTTAAAAATTGAGATAGACTTGAGCAGCTTTAACCTAGCGTGTATATCACCAGTAGATTTAATGGTCATTAGGTATCATGGTGTTGTATGGTGGTTAAGTTAATTTTAGCAAGGGTATTGCTCAAAAAGCTCTGGGTTAATCCTCAGGCAAAAGCAAAAATAATTAAAAAATGATAGTATTCTGATTTTTTAAGGCCAAATCTGCTTTTTGCTCCAATAGAGCATTTAATATAGTAATAAAATGAACAAACTGTGCGTTCGATATCCTATTTTTTGCTATGTTTAAAGCTTGATACCATAACCCAACAACCATCCTTGTTATGAAGATTAAGCTCAATGTTCGACAGAAAATATCCGTTTTTGTTCTGGGCGTGGCCTTGATTCTGTTTGCAGTAACCATTGGCTATTTCTCAACCACATCGCAAAGGGCAGCACGAAAAAACCTCACCAGCCTTACCATCTCGTATACCGACCATTACGCTATGGTTATTGAGAGCTGGCTAAATAGTGATATTGCAGTAGCCCGAACTATGTCAAGCACATTTCTTGAGCATAAGCAGCTACCCTTTGAGCAGTGGCGCGAGCTAATCATGGGTATGTATCGACAGGTAATGATTACCAACCCCCATTTTGACGCCATATGGGATAGCTGGGAGCTTACCTACCTCGACCCCAACTGGGACAAACCCTACGGTAGGTGGCTCCACATTATCACACGACAGAATGGTAGGCTTGTGTCTAGGTACGAGCAGCGAAGCATAGAGGGCGACCCCGCTGCTTACGGAGCGCTTAAAGCCTCGGGTAAAGAATCGGTTATTGAACCCTACGTTTCTGACTTTCAGCAGGGAGGATTAATGACCTCGCTTGTGACCCCCATGAACATTAGCGGTCGATTTATAGGGGTAGTGGGTATCGACCTTTTTCTTGGCCGATTTCAAGAGCTTATAACCAGCATTAAACCATACGATGAAGGAAACGCATTCCTAATTTCCAACCAGGGAACATTCGTAGCACATGCCGATACCAGCATCTTTTCTCGCAAAATACAAGAGGTATTCCCCAACCTTGAGGAGCAACAGCAAATAATGCATAGAATAAAAAGGGGGCAAAAATTCAGCTTTACGCACAAAGACGAAGCGGGCGAAAGCTACTTTTACAGCTTTAGCCCAATTGCTGTTGGAAGAACAGAAACCCCGTGGTCTCTGGGCATGGCAATACCTGAGCGAACCATCCTAAAGGATGCCAACAAGAGCTACAACACAGGGCTAATGGTAGGGGTAATCGGCATGATCGTACTTGTGATTACTGTCATCCTCCTTGCCGACAGCATAACCAAACCCATAAAGCATATCACCCGCCTGCTAGAGGATCTTGCTCACGGTAGAATCGATCGGGGTATGCACGTGCAGCTTAACACCGGCGATGAGGTTGCCCGCATGGGCGATGCGCTTAACAAGTCGATTGATGGGCTACTGGCCAAGACAGAATTTGCCAAAAGCATTGAGGAGGGCAAGCTCGACTCGGAGCTTACCCTTTTGAGCAACGAGGATGTGCTGGGCAAATCGCTACTCGATATGCGCGAGAGCCTAAGAAAGGCAAAGGAGGATGAGCGGCAAAGAAAGGTGGAAGATGATAAACGGCGCTGGATAAATGAAGGTTTGGCCAAGTTTGGCGATATTCTGAGGCAGAATAACGACAACCTATCCAGATTAAGCGAGGAAATAATTAAAAACCTAGTATGGTACCTAAAGGCCGATCTGGGTGGTATTTTTGTGAAAAACGAGAATAATACCCCTGTAACATACGATTTAGCTGCATCCTTTGCTTATGACAGGAATAGGTTTCTCAACAAATCGTTTGAGCTGGGCGATGGGCTAATTGGCACATGTGCCGCCGAAAAAGGTACGATATACCTAAAAGAATTGCCCGAGAACTATGTGGAGATAAGATCAGGCCTTGGAACCACCAACCCAAATAACGTGCTAATTGTCCCACTGATTATAGAGGGTGAAGTGATGGGCGTTACTGAGATTGCATCACTCAAGATACTCGAGCCATTCGAAATTGAATTTGTTGAAATAATTGGTGAGAGTATTGCATCAACCCTTCGAACCGTTAGGGTTAACCAAAGAACTACCGAACTTCTTCAAAAATCGCAGGAACAAGCCGAGGTAATGGCCGCCCAGGAAGAGGAGATGCGGCAAAACCTTGAGGAGCTGCAAGCCACGCAGGAAGAGGCTACTCGTAAATCGATCGAAATGGAGGGCATAATTGAAGCATTAAATGCATCGGCCTACGTAATGGAATACGACTCCAAAGGAAAGATCATTAACATCAACGATGCGTACCTTGACCTGCTCGGGTTAAAACGGTCCGAAACCATTGGCACGCATCACTCCGATAATCTGGTCCTCACAGAACAGCAACGTATGCATTACGAGGAGTTTTGGTCAAACCTGCGCAAAGGTGAAGTTCAAAAACAAACTACCCGTGTGAATATGTCTGGTAAAGAGTTTGTTTTCCTCGAAACCTATACCCCAATTAGAGACGCCAATGGTAAGGTATACAAAATTTTGAAGGTGGCAACCGACATAACCAACGCTACTGACTAAAAGCAGGATTAAACTCATGCGCCATACCACTACCTTTTGCTATTTTTTGAACAGATTAGCCCCATTGCCCTGAGTATACTCCGTTCAATTGCTACTGTCGCCAGAGATGCTTGGGGTCTAGTTTTGACCACTGCTTACTGCACCCTTTAGCATCTATGCCTTTGGGGTTTCATTTATTTGCTGTGATATATCACCACACGTCAATAGAAAGTTGAGTTGCACACTATAGTATTTTAACTACATTTGGGGGCTATTAATATATATTTACCTATTCTTTTTTTATGAAGCATTTAGTTTACAGGTTCTTATCAATTGCAATTATTGCTGCTCTCTTTTCCCTTTCAAGTTGTAACGAAGAAGAAAACACCCTTCCCTCACTAACCTCAACAGAGGTCTCAAACATCGAAGAGGATACTGCCATTCTTAAAAGTGCTGTCGACAGCGATGGTGGTTTGCAGGTTACTGCACGCGGTTTTTGCTGGAGCATTTCAGAGTATCCAACGCTTGAAAACAACAACGGCTTTACCCAAGAGGGTGAGGGTGTTGGCGATTTTACAAGTACAATTTCCCAACTATCACCCAACACAAGCTACCAAGTTAGGTCGTATGGAACCAATATGCTGGGAACAGCATATGGTGAGATTCAAACATTCTCAACCTCAATGGCATTGCCTGCGGTTTCAACCGTAAGCGTTTCTTCAATTACTTGGAATGCAGCCGCGGTAGCAGGTGATGCAACTTCGGGAGGGGGTGGCGATATTACAGAGCGTGGCTTTTGCTGGTCAACAGCAGAAGAACCCACAATTGACGACGAAAAGCTACAGGAGGGCGAAGGGCTGGGAGAGTTTTCTCTTATTCTCGAAGACCTTACTCCAGAGCAAACTTACTACCTAAGAGCCTATGCCATAAATGCAAAAGGTGTTGCGTATGGCGAAACCATTAGCTTCACAACCCTGAAGGCACCTCTAAGCGTACCCGATAATCACCATATGCTACTGGGAAATCCCAGCTCTGCTACCGACAATATTCTTAATGCCAACGACTACCTGATGGTAAAGAATCAGTACCATCTATCGTACAACAACACAACTCGAACAGCAAACTGGGTTAGCTGGCATTTGAACACCAGCTACTTGGGTGATGTAGGGCGGCAAGGTGATTTTAGAACTGACTACTCGCTACCATCCAGCTGGTACAGAGTCTCCAGCACATCATATTCGGGTTCTGGTTTCGACAGAGGACATCTCTGCCCCAGCGCTGATCGAACAGCTACCGTAGCGGCCAATTCGGAAACTTTTCTGATGACCAACATGATGCCACAGGCACCCAGTAACAACCAAGGTGTTTGGGCTGCCCTTGAGACCTACAGTAGAAACCTTGCAAAATCGGGAAAGGAGCTATACATCGTTGCTGGGCCACACGGGCAGGGTGGCGCTGGATCTAATGGATATGCTGAAACCATTGACAATGGTAATATTAGAGTGCCAAGCACCACTTGGAAAATAATTGTGGTGCTTAACAATGGCGACAACGATCTAGGGCGAATAAACACCAACACCCGAGTAATTGCCGTTATCATGCCCAACACACAAGAGGTAGTTGGCACAAAGTGGTACGATTATAGGGTTAGCGTTAATGATATTGAGGAGCTAACAGGCTTCGATTTTCTATCGAATGTATCAACCAGCATACAGGAGGTAATTGAGGCTGTGGTGGATAATGTTCCGATTTAGGTTATAAACAGGCAAGCGATTTTATGAATGCAATCGGTAAAGTTCTTTCAATAAAACAGATGAATTGTATTGTTAAGACAAAGAGGCCAGTCAGCCTCTTTTTTTTGTTTATTAATGTTCAATTTATCTCCATTTTAAGCAAAACAAAATGTAGTAGTTTGGCATAAATAGCTAATTTTGAAGTGACACATTTTTTGCTAACACCTCACTCCCTCTATAATGCTAGACACCAAAGACCTAGAAAAAACCTTATGGGCTACCGCCGATAAGCTCAGAAACAATATGGATGCTGCCGAGTACAAGCACGTTGTACTTGGACTTATCTTCCTAAAGTACATCTCCGATTCATTTGATGAGCTATACCAAAAGCTTAAGGGCGACCCCCTATCCGACCCCGAGGATAAGGATGAGTACCTTGCCGAGAACGTGTTCTTTGTTCCCTCATCAGCACGGTGGCAGTATCTACAATATGAGCGTGCCAAGCTACCCAGCATTGGTAAGGATATCGATGATGCCATGGAGGCCATTGAGAAGGAGAACCCTAGCCTTAAGGGGGTACTACCAAAAGACTATGCCCGACCCGCCCTTGATAAGAAACGGTTGGGTGAGCTGGTTGATATGATTGGCAACGTGGGCTTTAACCAGAAAGGGCATAGCAGCAAGGATTTGCTTGGCCGTGTGTATGAGTACTTCCTTGGTATGTTTGCCGATGCCGAGGGCAAGCGTGGTGGTCAGTTCTACACCCCACAGAGCATTGTAAAACTGCTTGTGGAGATGCTTGAACCCTACACAGGTAGAATATATGACGGTTGCTGTGGCTCAGGAGGTATGTTTGTGCAGAGCGAGAAGTTTCTCGATGCTCACGGGGGAAAGATTGGCGATATTGCAGTATATGGACAGGAGAGCAACCCCACCACCTACAAGCTGTGTAAGATGAACCTTGCCATCCGTGGTATTGATGCCAAGATTGAGCTGGGCGATACCTTCCACGCCGATAAGCATAAGGATTTAAAGGTCGATTACATAATGGCTAACCCCCCGTTTAATATATCCGATTGGGGAGGTGAGAGCCTGCAGGATAGCCACCTGTGGCGTTATGGAATCCCACCCGTGGGCAATGCCAACTATGCTTGGTTACAACTATTCATTAACAAGCTTAACCCAAGCGGAACGGCTGGCATTGTGCTGGCCAATGGCTCAATGACCACCAACTCGGGCAACGAGGGAGAGATCAGAAAGGCAATGATACAGGAAGGTGTGGTTGACTGTATGGTTGCACTACCCACACAACTATTCTTTAACACACAAATACCCGCCTGCCTATGGTTCTTGGCAAGGAACAGGAAGAATCATAAGTTCAGGGATAGAAGCAACGAGATACTGTTTATTGATGCCAGAAAAATTGGTACAATGACCAGCCGAAAGAACAAAGCCCTTACCGATGATGATATTGCCAAAATATCCAAAGCATACCACTCTTGGAGAAATAAGGACGGCAAGTATGAGGATGTAGCAGGTTTTTGCAAAGCAGCTACCATTGCCGAGGTGGAGGCCAACAACTTTGTGCTAACGCCTGGCCGATATGTGGGCACCGAGGATGTTGAGGACGATGGAATCCCCTTTGAGGAGAAGGTAAACGCCATTGCAACGGAGCTAAAGGAGCAGTTTGAGCAATCCAATGAGCTGCAAATCAAGATAAAGGAAAACCTTTTCAAGGTTGGAATAAAAATTTAAGCAACCTTTGGTTTTGTGGCGATATTAGAAAATATTGATTACTGAAGTATGGCAAAAATCAGCGTAAAGGATACTGAAATAACAATAATATCTGTTGAGGAGAGAGATTACATTTCACTAACCGATATGGCAAATGCCAAGGAAAGTCAAAGCCGTGCTGCCGATATTATTAAGAACTGGTTGAGAAGTCGTTTTACTTTAGAATTTATAGGCACTTGGGAACAAATAAACAACCCAAACTTTAAAGTGGTCGAATTTGACCACTTAAAATCACAAGCCGGATTGCCAAGCTTTGTCCTGAGCGTTTCGGAATGGATAGAAAAAACTAATGCTGTTGGTATTATAGTTAAAAAAGGTAAGTACGGTGGAACTTATGCCCACAAAGACATTGCGTTTGAATTTGGTTCAGCCATTAGTGTTCCTTTTAAACTATACTTGATTAATGAATTTCAAAGGCTTAAAGAAGAAGAACAGAGTCAGCTTGGCTGGACCGCAAAGCGGGAACTTGCTAAATTGAATTACCACATTCACACCGACGCAATTAAACAAAACCTCATCCCGCAAGAACTTTCGGCAACACAAACTTCAATAGTATATGCCAATGAGGCCGATGTTCTTAATGTTGCATTGTTTGGTATTACTGCAAGACAGTGGAGGGATGCAAACCCTAATGTAAAAGGTAACATTCGTGATTATGCCACTATAAACGAGCTTATTTGCCTTGCAAATATGGAAAGCATAAATGCTATGCTTATCAACGAAAACATACCTCAGAAAGAGCGATTGATAAAGCTTAACAAGGTAGCCATTCAGCAAATGATTATCTTGCGAGATGCTGATAACCGAAAATTGCTGAAATAGTTTTTTTTAACAACAAGGTTTATGTGTTACAACTGTCAACTAAAAATATTTTCTATAAAAATTTAAGAAACATTTTGGTTTACATTTCCGTTTATTTATATAGTTTTGTAAACCAAACACCACTACTATGAAACGAACCGTTGGCAATAGAATAAAATCGGCCAGAACCCTTGCTGGGCTATCGCTCCGTGAGCTGGCCAGCAGAATGGAGGGTATTGTTAGCCATAACGCCATTAAAAAATATGAGGATGGCCTAATGATGCCTGATAGCAAAGTGATTATTGCCCTAGCCAATGCCCTAAACGTTAAGCCCGACTACTTTTTCCAACCCTACACTGTGGAAATTCAGAATATTGAGTTTAGGAAAAAGAGCCGAATGCCAAAGAAGGAAATAAACTCCATAAAGGAGAATGTAACCAACTCCATTGAGCGTTACATCGAGCTGGAGCAATTTCTCAATATCCCATACTCTTTTAACAATCCTCTTAAAGATTTTGTAATAAACAATGGCGATGATGTTGAGGAGGCAGTTAACCACCTGCTAACCCAATGGAAGGTAGGATTTTATGCCCTGCTCAATGTAATTGAGCTGCTTGAGGACAAAGGTGTAAAGGTAATTGAACTCGATACTAACGAAGATTTCGATGGCCTTTCGGGCTGGGCAAATGTTAATATTCCTGTTATAGTGGTAAATAAGAATTACCCAAACGACAGGAAGCGTTTTACCGCCCTGCACGAGTTGGGACACTTACTACTAACCTTTAGCCCCGATATTGAAGCCAAGGCAAAGGAAAAACTATGCCACCGCTTTGCTGGGGCAATGCTTATGCCCAAAGAGACTTTTATTGCTGAGGTGGGTGAGCACAGGACTAATATTAGCTTGCCAGAGCTTATTGCCATTAAGGAAACTTATGGTATATCCATTCAAGCAATTATGGCAAGGGCTAAGGATTTGGGAATAATTACTAACGACAATTTCATAAGATTTAGAATTTGGCTCAACCAATCACCCGACAGGAAAAAAGAAAAGGATTTAGGTAACTTCCTTGGCCGTGAGCACTCCTCCCGCTTTAGGCAGCTACTTTACCGTGCAGCCTCCGAGGAGATAATCTCACTTAGTAAGGCAGCCAATCTCGCCAACAAGAAGCTGGCCGATTTTAGGGATGAATTTTTTACTATCTAATAATATAATTATGAATATTTTTCCAGAAGATAGTACTATCGAATTTAAAAGTTTGAAAAAGGCAATCGGTCAAAAATCCGATGTAGAATCGCTTGCAGAAACTTGTGTTTGCTTTGCTAATGCACAGGGGGGAGCTGTTGTAGTTGGCATCGAAGACAAAATGAAAGAACCACCTCCAAACCAAAAGATTAATGTAGATGAGATGAATAAGGTAATTAGCCGTTTAAGAAGTTTAACGGACGGAGTTGGAATTGCTAATCCAGTAATTCATCAACATCCAAACGGAGGTCAATATTTTTCGTTTAAAGTGTTACCCTCGACACGTCTTGTTGCTACAACCTCAACGGGTAAAGTTTTTATAAGGATTTCCGACAATTGCTATCCTGTGAAAAGCGAGGAGCTAACAGACCTTGCTGCTGAAAAAAATGCATTTCAATGGGAACTTATAGTCGCTCAGAAAATTTCACTTTCTGATGCTGATAATTCTCAAATAGAGCACTTTATTAGTAGTATCAAAAAATCTGACAAAGTATCCGACTTTATAAAAGAAAAATCTACTAGAGAAATCCTTGATTTCTATCAAATGATTTCATCGGAAGGGATTCTAACTAATCTGGGTGTATTGTGGCTCGGCACACCAACACAAAGGGCACGTTTAAGCTATCCAATAACTTTTCAATACATTGTTTATAATGAGAATGAAGAGAAGATTAGAAAAAAGAATTGGCATTTTCATTTACACAACCCAATGCAATTGTTGCTTGAAATAGAAAAGGAAGCGGTTGAACTAACATACTCTACAGAAATAAGCAATGGTCTTTTTAGGGATAGTGTAAGGAACTATCCTAAAGAGGTTATAAGAGAATTGTTGATAAATGCAATTGCCCATAAAAGATACACAAGTTCTGGCGACATTTTTTTAGAGGTATACCCTAACAGAGTGGTGTTCACAAATCCAGGCGGACTGCCAATTGGTATATCTAAGGACAATATTTTACACGAACGCCAGAGAAGAAACCCACATTTAATACAAACCCTTCACGATTTAAAATTAATGGAGGGAGAGGGCTCTGGCTACGATTTAATTTATGAAAAACTTAGCCTTGATGCAAAACCGTTCCCTATCATTGAAAGTAGCTATAATAAAATGGTGGTTACGGTATTTTCAGGGGTTATTGATGAAGAATCTTTAACTGTGATTGACTACATCAGGAAACACTTTACATTAACACAAAAAGAGGCTATTACTCTCGGTGTTGTGGCTAGTAAAAAGAAAATACTTTCAACGCAACTTTCCTCTTGCTTACAGCTCAACCAAGAAGATAAACTTAAGTATTGGCTTGGTTCATTAATTGACAAAAATATAATTATTACAAGAGGAGTAAAGAAAGGCACTGAGTATCTACTCAACCCCGATGTCTTCTCTCAAGCCAAACTAAACTTAACCCCAAGTTTAAAAACCATTGAGCCCCACAAGCTTGAAGCGTTAATCCTTGAAGACCTAAAATATAATGGCAGAAGCAAAATGAAGGATATTAAAGATCGCTTAAAGGAGGTGTACCCCGATGATATTCAGAAGACTGTTTACAGGATGGTTGACAAAGGAATGGTCACAATATTTGGAGCGAATAGAAACAGAATGTATGAACTTGCCAAAAAAAAATAAATGAAAAATAAAACCTTAAATAAAAACACTCATGCCGCTGTATTTCATTGCTTTACTTTATTTTGTTCCTGTAAACAGAAACAAAATAAAACCTCATTTTCTCTAACCAACAACACAACCAACCCGCTATGAGCCACTGGAAAGAATATAAATTGGGGGAAATTACTGACATAAACAAGAAATCGGTTGGCAAGGGGTATAGTTTTGAAATTATTGAATATGTTGACACCTCTTCTGTTACTGAAAACAAATTTGATAACCCCCAAATAATTCCATTGGTTGAGGCTCCCAGTAGAGCAAAAAGATTAGTTGATGAAGGCGACACAATTATCTCGACAGTAAGGCCAATTCAAAAACACTATGGTTTTATTAAAAATTCAAAGCCCAATACTGTTGTCTCTACAGGATTTGCTGTAGTTTCTCCTAAAAAAATTGACCCAAAGTTTTTATACTACTTTTTAACTCAGGAAGAGATTACTGTTTATCTAAATACACTTGCAGAAAGTGGCACAACAACATTCCCTGCATTTAGGCCAGAGGAACTAGCAAAGCTAACTATATGGGCACCTGAAAGCATTGAAGAACAAACCGCCATCGCCTCCATCCTCTCCTCCCTCGACCAGAAAATTGAGCTCAACAACGCCATTAACCGAAACCTCGAAGCCCTTGCCCAAGCCCTGTTTAAGCAGTGGTTTGTGGAGTTTGAGTTCCCAGTTGACCAGAACGGCAACTTCTCTCCCCTCACAGGGGAGATGTCCGAAGGACAGAGGGGTTACAAGTCGTCAGGTGGTGAAATGGTGGAGAGCGAGCTGGGGATGATACCAAAGGGGTGGAGGGTTGGAAGTATTTATGAAGCCTCAGATGTTATTTATGGAGCACCCTTTAAATCATCACTTTTCAATCAGGAGAAGAAAGGTTATCCTTTAATTAGAATAAGGGATTTGAAAACCTATGCCCCTCAGTTTTGGACAGAAGAAAATCATCCCAAAGGAGTAATAATAAGAGCAGGGGAGTTAGTAGTTGGTATGGATGCAGAGTTTAGACCTCATATTTGGCTTGGTGAAGAAGCATATTTAAACCAAAGGCTTTGTCACTTTAAACCAAAAGGTTACTTTACAAGATTGTTTGTATGTGAAACTATAAGGCCCCAACTAATGTTCCACGAGAACTCATCTGTAGGTACAACAGTCATTCACTTAGGTAAAAAAGAAATTGATTCGTTCAAAACATTAATCCCGCCTAATAATATTATTCATGGTTTTGGAGAAACTACAGAACCAATACTTGAACAAATTGTGAATAATTCTAAAGAAAACCGAAACCTTAAATCGTTAAGAGACACCCTTCTCCCCAAATTAATATCAGGGGAGTTGGAGGTAAAAGATGTCTGAACTATGATTTATATGATTATCTGATGGCCTATGATTAATAAGAACTACAAGTACTCGGAGCTTACAGGGCGTATTATTGGGTGTGCCATGCGTGTGCATTCTGCCTTGGGCAATGGCTTTCAGGAGGTCATTTATCAAAGGGCAATGGTAATTGAGATGGGCGACGAGGGCATTAAGTTTTCACGGGAGCACGAGATGCCCGTTTACTATAAAAACCAGCATATTGGCACACGTAGGGTCGATTTTTTGGTCGAGGAGAAAATATCTGTTGAACTAAAAGCAGTGATTAACCTTGAGGATGTGCATCTTGCACAGGCAATTAACTACCTTGAGGCATACGATTTAGAAGTCGGGCTACTAATTAACTTCGGAGCAAGAAGCCTTGAGTATCGAAGATTGGTTAACGGTAAGTTTAATCAGCAAAGCCAAGGCAACCCAAAAATCAGGTAAATCAAGAAAATCAGTGTAAATCAAAGTTCAGACAATGGTAAACGTAATTACAGAGGACAGCATTGAGCAGGTATTTATTCAGGAGCTAGTAGCCCTTGGCTACACCTACCTCCACGGTGCCACCATATCTCCCGATGGTAGCCAGCAAGAGCGTGAGTTCAGCGAGGTGGTGCTTAGGCAACGCCTGCAAAATGCCATTGCAACCATTAACCCCAACGTACCAGCCGAGGCACAGGAGGAGGCGCTAAGAAAGGTGCTTAGGAGCGATAGCCCCAGCCTGTACCACAACAACTACACCTTCCACCGCTACCTCACCGAGGGCGTTGAAGTGGAGTACCGAAAAGGCAATCGGATTGTGGGCGATAAGGTTTGGCTAGTGGACTATAGTAACCCCGAGAGCAACGAGTTTCTGGTGGTGAACCAGTTTACCGTTATAGAGAACAACCACGCCAGCGGGCGGGCAGGCACCAACAAACGCCCCGATGTAATCCTTTTTATCAACGGTCTGCCCTTGGTGGTAATTGAGCTAAAGAATGCTGCCACCGAGGATGCCGATATAAAGGCAGCCTTTAACCAGCTGCAAACCTACAAGCAGGCCATTCCCTCGCTGTTCCACTACAACGCCCTGCTCATTGCCTCCGATGGCTGGGATGCCGTGTATGGCTCACTCACATCACCCCGTCAGTTCTTCCTGCCTTGGAAATCCATCGATGGCCGTTTGGTGGCCGATGAGAGCATCCCCCAAATGGAGGTGCTGGCCAAGGGCTTGCTCAACAGGCGTGTGCTGCTCGACTTGGTAAGGCACTTCACCATTTTCCATAGCGATAAGGAGGAGATCAAAAAGATTGTCCCCCGGTACCACCAGTACTTTGCCGTGAACAAGGCCGTTGAAACCACCAAGGTTGCCACAGCGGAGCATGGCGACAGGCGGGCTGGCGTTATCTGGCACACACAGGGTAGTGGCAAAAGCCTTACCATGGTGTTCTATGCTGGTAAAATTGTGCTATCGCTCAATAACCCAACCCTTGTGGTGCTAACCGATAGGAACGATTTGGACGAGCAGCTGTTTGATACCTTCTCGCTCAGTCAGGACTTGCTCCGCCAAACACCAGTGCAGGCATCCGACAGGGAGGATTTAAAGAGGTTGCTTAAGGTATCATCAGGAGGAATTGTTTTCACCACCATACAGAAGTTTTTGCCCGACACCATTGAGAGGATTGACCTTGGCAATGGCAAAACCAAGAGCATCAAGGGGCAGTATGAAATGCTATCGGACAGGAAAAACATTGTGGTTATTGCCGATGAAGCCCACCGTAGCCAGTACGATTTTATGGATGGCTTTGCCCGACACATGAGGGATGCCCTGCCCAACGCCTCGTTTATCGGCTTTACAGGTACACCCATTGAGAAAACCGACAAGAACACACAGGCCGTTTTTGGCGATTATATTGATGTGTATGATATCCAGCAGGCCGTTGACGATGGGGCAACCGTTAGGATATACTACGAGAACCGCTTGGCAAAAATCGACCTAAAGGACGAGGAGAAGCCAAGGATTGATACCGAGTTTGAGGAGCTAACCGAGAGCGAGGAGCTAACCGACAGGCAGAAACTCAAGGCTAAATGGGCACGGTTGGAGGCCATTGTGGGTAGTGAGCATAGAATACAGGAGATAGCCAAGGATTTGGTAAATCACCTTGAGCAGAGGATATCGGTTCTTAATGGCAAGGCCATGTTTGTTTGTATGAGCCGTAGGATATGTGTGGAGCTGTATGCTGCCATTGTAAAACTCCGTCCCGAGTGGCATTCAGATGATGATGACAAGGGCATGATTAAAGTAGTTATGACAGGCTCATCGTCCGACCCCCTCGACTGGCAAATGCATATCCGAAGTAAGGAGAAACGGAAAGATATTGGCAACCGAGTAAAAGACCCCAACGACCCCATAAAATTGGTGCTAGTCCGCGATATGTGGCTCACAGGTTTTGATGCCCCCTGCCTGCACACCCTATACATCGATAAGCCCATGAAAGACCACAACCTGATGCAGGCCATTGCAAGGGTTAACCGTGTGTTTAAGGATAAGGAAGGCGGTTTGGTGGTGGATTACATTGGCATTGCCTCCGACCTAAAGAAAGCCCTATCGGTTTACACCGAGAGTGGCGGAAAGGGCAAGCCCACCTTCGACCAGCAGGAGGCAGCCGAGGTAATGATGGGCAAGTATGAGGTGGTAGCCCAGATGTTCAGCGAGCAACCCACCGATACATCATTATCCAAAGGGTACAATTACAAGCGTTTTTTGGGGCTAACGCCCAAGGAGAAGCTGGCATTTCCCATTGATGCTGCAAACTATATCCTAGCCCTAGAGAATGGCAAGGAGCGATACCTAAACGCTGTTACTGCCCTAACCAAGGCATTTGCCATATCGGTACCACACCCCTACACCGAGGAGATAAGGGATGAGGTTGCCCTGTTTCAGGCCATCAAGGCAAGAATAGTTAAGGTTACCCAAAGCACCAAGAAACTCTCCGACGATGAGATTGACACCGCCATAAGGCAAATCCTCTCCGATGCCATTGTTACCGATGAGGTGGTAGATATTTTTGATGCAGCAGGGCTAAAGAAACCCGATATATCAATCCTCTCCGATGAGTTTTTGGCCGAGGTAAAGGGAATGAAGCATAAGAACCTCGCCCTTGAACTGCTCAAAAGGCTCTTAAAAGACGAGATAAAGGTTAGGATGAAGGTGAACCTTGTGCAGTCGAAAAAGTTCTCAGATATGCTCGACGATGCCGTTAAACGATACCAAAACAACCTTATCACCTCTATGGAGGTGATTGAGGTAATGATAGAGCTAGCCAAGGAGATAAAGGCAGCCGACCGCCGAGGCGAGGAGCTGGGGCTAGATTTTAGGGAGTATGCCTTTTATTCTGCCCTTGAGGTAAACGATAGTGCCGTTAGGGTACTGGGCGATGAGGTGCTAAGGCACATAGCACAGGAGCTGGTTGAAACGGTAAGAAAAAACACCAGCATCGACTGGACAGTAAGAGAGAACGTGCAAGCCAAGATGAGGATTGCCGTTAAGAAGATACTCAGGAAGCACGGCTACCCACCCGACCTACAGGCCAAAGCCACCGAAACGGTGCTGGAACAAGCCAAGATGATGGCCGATAGGCTATCGGAAACCGATACCAAGCAGTACCCTTTTGCTGATAGTAAAAAGGACTATGGAGTGGCTGCTGAGGGGGAGTAAGTTTTTTGGGTGCTAAATAGGCATTATTAAGGCCATTAAACTAAATCTAAGTAATAAGAATAATATAATGTCGTATTTTGTTGTTTATTTGCAATAATATTCGTACATTTATCTCATTATGAGATACGTAACACTGAAAACAGACGAGGTTGAGGCTCTCGAAGAGCTTCACA
>Ga0334899_1001922_pt1 | contig 18033 bp, 21 predicted proteins | sample GraSluR3_MG_FD_207219 | JGI IMG/M metagenome (GOLD analysis project Ga0334899, IMG submission 207219) | Sludge microbial communities from methane-producing bioreactor in Wageningen University, Netherlands - Granular Sludge_8_08-R3 | ecosystem: Engineered > Bioreactor > Anaerobic > Unclassified ...
GTAAAGTGAAACTTCCGCCGCAGAAGCGGTTGTTATTTGAGACCTCTACCGGGAGGGGTCAGGTTTGCCTTTATAAAAAAAAGAGCATTGTTTAAATGCTCTTTTTCTGTCTATTCGTCTTTATCCACCACGCTGCCTATTGCCCACTTGGCAAGCTTAAGTTTTACCCTGTCTGATCCGACCTCAACCACAACGATGTCTTCCTTGACGGATATTAGCTTGCCCATTATGCCCCCAATTGTTACAACCTGGTCACCTTCATTGAGGTTCGCTCTCATCTCCCTTATTTTCTTTTCCTTTTTTCTCTGAGGGGCTATCAATAAGAAATAAAATACAACCAATAGTATTATTGGCAAACCGAACGATTGAATAAACTGCTCCACCTGCATTCCTCCTTTAAAATAATCTTCCCCTTTATATTCTCCAAAAACCTGATAATTCCTCTATAATTACTTTTTTGTTTAGTATCCGTATCTTTCAAAAAATTCATCCCTGAATTCTGGCAGTCGGTCCTCAAGTATTGCTTCTTTTATTTTGCCCATAAGACCCAGTGTAAAATACAGGTTGTGGTATGTGGTCAGCCTTAAACCCAGTATTTCGTCAGCTTTAAGCAGATGCCTGATATACGCCCTTGAGTAATTTGTGCATGTGCAGCAGTCACACTCCGGGTCAAGGGGAGAAAAATCCTCGGCGTAAACAGCATTTCTTACCACCACCCTGCCCCTTGATGTCATTGCGGTGCCGTTCCTTGCAATCCTGGTCTGTAGTACGCAGTCAAACATGTCTATTCCCCTTATTACTCCTTCTATCAGGGCATCGGGACTGCCGACCCCCATCAGGTACCTCGGTTTGCCGCCGGGCATAAGCGGCACAGTTTCTTCAAGCATGCTGTACATAATATCTTTGGGCTCCCCCACACTTAATCCTCCCACCGCATATCCGGGAAATCCCAGCGATGTTATCTGCCTGGCGCTTTCCTTTCTCAGGTCCTTGTAAACCGAACCCTGAACAATTCCGAACAGGGCTTGGGTTTTAGTATTCCTATGCGCCTCCAGGCACCTTTCGGCCCACTTTGCCGTAATCTCCATGGAATTCCTTGCGTATTCATAATCGCACGGATATGGAGGACATTCGTCAAAGGCCATTATTATGTCAGCTCCTAGGGCATTCTGAATTTCCACAGCTTTTTCCGGGGATATAAAGTGCCCGGACCCGTCAATGTGAGAGCGAAAGTGCACGCCCTCATCGCTTATTTCTCTCAAATCTCCCAGGCTGAATACCTGAAAACCACCGCTGTCTGTAAGTATCGACCTGTCCCAGCTCATAAAGCTGTGCAGTCCGCCCGCCCGCTTAATGAGTTCATGCCCCGGACGCAGATAAAGATGATATGTATTTCCCAGGATTATTTGTGCTCCCACGCTTTTCAGTTCTTCGGGCGTCATGGCCTTTACGGTGCCCCGGGTACCCACCGGCATGAAAACAGGGGTATTTATCACTCCATGGGGAGTCTTAAGCTCCCCCAGCCTTGCGCCCGTCCTTTTACATTCCTTAAGTACCCTAAACTCCAGCGCCATACCAACCTCCTGTAAAAAACCTTCATATAATTAACATAGCGTCTCCAAAGCTGAAAAACCTGTATTTTTCTTCCACTGCCACCCTGTAGGCCTCCATGACGTTTTCCCTGCCGGCAAAGGCGCTAACCAGCATAATAAGAGTGGATTCGGGCAAATGAAAATTGGTTAACAAACCGCCAATTATTTTAAAGCTGTAGCCGGGGTATATGAATATATCGGTCCATCCGTCCCCCGCCGTTATTTCCTTTCCTGCCGCCGCCGTTTCCAGGGTCCGGCAGCAGGTGGTCCCCACCGCTATAATTCTGCCCCCATTCTGTATCGCATGGTTAATGGTCCGGCATGCAGTATCTTCAATACGGTAGTACTCGGAGTGCATTACGTGGTTTTCCACTTCTTTTGTTTTTACCGGCCGGAAGGTCCCCAACCCCACGTGTAGTGTGATGTATGCGGTTTTTACCCCTTTTCGTTCAATGGTGTCAAGCAGGTCCCGTGTAAAATGCAGCCCCGCCGTCGGAGCTGCAGCAGACCCGTCTTCCTTCGAGTAGACTGTCTGATACCTTTCCGGGTCGTCCAGTTTTTCCTTAATATAGGGCGGAAGCGGCATTGTACCGAGCTCTTCCAGCACATTTTCAAAAACGCCGGAATACTTAAAGCTTACTATTCTGCCGCCGGCAGGGGTGTTTTCCACCACCCGTGCAGCCAGCCGGCCTTCTCCGAATACAAATTCTGTACCAATTTTAGCACGTCTGCCCGGCTTAACCAGCACTTCCCACAGGTCCTTTCCTGTCCTTTTCAATAAAACAAATTCTATTCTGCCTCCGGTTTGTTTCCTTCGCCCGATAAGCCGGGCGGGTATAACCCTCGTGTCGTTTAATACAAGGCAGTCTCCCGGCCTTACGTATTCTGTCAAATTCCTGAATACCCGGTGCGTTATACTTCCCGTTTTTCTGCCAAGTATCATAAGCCGGGACATATCCCTTTGGTCCAGGGGTTTCTGTGCGATCAACCCTTCGGGAAGGTCGTAATAAAAGTCCTTCGCCTTCAAAATATTTTCATTCCTTCCTTCACTGTACAACACAACCCTGATAATAGTATTCTAAAATTTCCTTATGGCTATACCCCGCCTCGGCCATTCCCTTTGCGCCCCACTGGCTCATGCCGAGACCGTGTCCCCAGCCTTTTCCCCTGAATATAAACCGGGTGGGGAATTTGTTTATGGTTGAATGATTCCTGCTGCTTCTTACCGTCAGCACATCAGGGCCATCATCCAACGTCTTAATACCGGATGCATTAACCGCTTTTGTATGGGCCGCCGCAACCTTCTGTACCTGCTGTCCCACCTCACCCAGCACAAACAGGTCGGCATCCGTATCTACGGTAAACAGGGTGCTCTTTAAATCATTATACCCGAAAATCGCCCTGCTTCTCTCCTTCTCCAGTACGGTACTGCCCCTTGAACCCTGTATGGTCAGTGCCAGGGACCTCCCGGCCGGCGTATAGCTTTCAACCTGTATATCCTGAATACTACCGATACTGATACCATGCTGTGCCAGTACCGTACTTATCTGCTGGCTTGTATAAACCCTCTCCCAGCTTTCATGGGGAGACCCGGAATCAAAACTGTCATCCACCGCTTTTATGTAAGGCAGCGAAATACTCCATACGTTTTCGGCATTTTCTGTATGACCGCCGCTGCTGGCATGGTAGAATGCAGTAATGGGACTGCCCTCATAATATATCAGTTGACCTACGGTTTCATCCACCGCAGCATTGGTAGACGGGCTCTCGCTGTCAAATCCACCGTAAACCTGGCAGTCCGTTCCAGAGCACACGTCAAAACCCAGGGGACCGTGCTTTCCAATATTTACCACCGCAAAATTTCTTGCAGCCACCGCCTGGGCTTTAAGCGCTTCCATATGCCAGGACGGACTAACTTCCCTCGGTACCACTCCGTACAGATAATGCTTAAGAGGCAGGGAATTGACAACCGTTATGTTACCGCCGTTTTGCCTTTTAAACTCAATACTGCCTCTGAACCTTTTGCCGTCCACTCTTATTATGCCCTCATCCAGAGGCCTGGCAATAAAAAATTCGTCTCCGCCTTCATACATAAATACTACCTTTCCTCTTTGGTCATTGACCTGCAGCCGCCCCTCATACGGATAAACCGGATATATGTCGAATTTCCCGCCAATCCTGTCTGCCAGTTCGCATTTTTTACGCTCCATTTCCTGAATGCCGGTATACCTGCCGGTCCATACCCTCCATCCGTTATCATAGGCGATATATCCTTCCAGACCCTTATTAGATATTTCCTGCAGCAAATCATATGCTTTCTGCAGGTCGGCACAGGGCTCAGAAATCTGCAAATGATAGGGCCCAAAGTCTACATCCGAAGGAGACCCTGTCCCCTGTCCTACCTCTATAAGCAGCCCGTTTTTATCGGTAAAAAAGCTGTCCTTTCTTACAAAAATGCCGGATTTGCCGGTATGGGTGTAAAGACTTATAAAACCGCTACCGGTATCATATCCGAATTCTATCCCGCTGTCCGAACCAATTGATACTGCAGCCGGGGCTGTGGTATCAAATTTAAGTCCTACCCTTATGGTCTCCTGAGCGCCGGCCTCTACCCCGGGTGCAGTGCAGGTAAATATAATTACTATTACAGCAAGCATAACTACCATTTTATTTCCCATAAACAACCCTCCCGTGCATTGTACATTCTAAATAATTCGACAACAAACCCTATACTCCTTTTTATTGCTTATATTTTCGACCCTATGCAGCACCAACTTCTTAAAAGCTTGTATCAACCCCAAAACCGGATACGATATACAGCGATTATCAGTGAACAATTCGTATTACGTGGCTAATATTCAATTCTGCGTACGTATACTTTGGTTTTGGGTTAAAATATAGCTAATTGATTGTAATGGTCTGTGTTTTCGTATAAAATAAACTGTGGCAAACCCAGGAGAACAAAAAGGGGCTGGATATATGCAGTTAAGAAGAGCATTGGGCACCTTTGTGATAGTAATAATTGTATGGTTTCTGTTCGTTGGTGATATAAGCAGTTTCGGCTTTCTGCTGGGACTTGTTGTTGCCATATTTGTAAACATTTTTTTTGCCAAATCCATTAACAGGTATATTTCTCCCAATATTCTGTCAAATTTGTTTGTGGGACTTTTATATTTGCCACTGTTTATGTTTGAAGTCTTCCGGGCAAGCCTGAAACTGGCTCACTTCACCCTACAGCGCAACCCCGGCCCAAAGCCCGGCATTGTTGCTATCCCCTATAATTTAGAAAACCCCGTAGCCATCACTATGCTGGCTGTTATGATAACCCTTACCCCCGGTACCCTTGCCCTTGACCTGGATGTTGAAAAAAAGCTGATTTATATTCACTGGTTCCATATGACCACTCAGAAAGAAGACAGAATAAAGGAAGAAAGTATTTTAGACCTGGAACTATGGGCAAGGAGGATTTTTGAATGATTATCCCAATATTAATAATGTGCTTGATTCTAACCACTCTTATGTGTCTGTACCGGGTAATCAAAGGCCCAACCGTATTTGACAGACTGATTGCTGCAGATGCGGCCGGTATTATGGTGGCGGTAATAATTCCACTGCTGGGATATTACTTTGAACAACCGTTCCTGTACGACATAGCACTGGTATACGGGCTTTTGCTGTTTTTGGATATGCTTATTTTTGCAAAATATCTGGAAAAGGGAGAAATACTCAAATGAACATCCGGGAACTGCTTGGAATTGCTTTGTTTGTAACAGGTATATTCTTTATGTTAGTTACGGCTTTGGGCATGATACGGTTTGAAGACGTTTTTATGAAATTCCATTTTGGCTCCAAATGTCTTACCGCAGGTGCTATCTCAATATTATCCGGCGCCATTCTGTACAAAGGTATGGCTGACGGAACCGGTAAAATTGTAATAATGCTTGTATTTCTTGCCATAACCAATCCGCTGGCTTCCCATGCCCTGGCCAAAGCAGCATACAGTAAAGGTGTTTTGCCCAAGAATCTGAAACGGGATGACTACGGAGGGAATTATGAATCTGTTGATTAGTTATATATACTATGCTTTCTTGCTGCTTCTTGTCATTACGGCTGTTTACTCGGTTATTTCAAGAAACCTGTTGTGTTCTATAATTTTTATCTCACTGTTTAACCTTTTCATGGTAATTGTGTTTCTTCTGCTTCAGGCACCGGATGTGGCCATGGCAGAAGCAGTGGTTGGGATGGGGTTTACCACTGCACTTTTTACAATCGCCATTAGCAAAACAAAGGAGGAGGAATAATGAAATACTTCTCTGCCTTGCTGATAGCAGTACTTATGCTGGTTTTATTCATTTCTTTGCAGGAGATTCCCTTAAGTCAAAACCTGATGCCGGTTTCTTCCCACTATGTTGACTCGGGTGTCAAGGATACCGGTGCAACAAACCTGGTTAATGCAGTACTGTTTGATTACAGGGGTTTTGATACTTTGGGAGAGGTAACGGTTATATTTGCTGCCGCCGCCGCTTTTAAGATGCTATTTTCACACAGAAGGATATTCTTTTTCCGGTACGGTATGTCTCCCATAGTCAAAACGGGTATGGCAGTATATTCACCCTTTATATTTATATTTGGGATTTATGTGATAATGGCCGGCCATATTTCACCGGGGGGAGGCTTCCAGGGAGGTGTGATACTTGCATCCTTAAGTATATTGTTAACCCTTGTATACGGCCTGTGGTACAAGGTACGCCAAACCGTACTGTCTCCGGCCATAAGCTCCAATATTGAAAGCATGGGCGGAATGGTCTTCATATTTATTGGACTTGCAGGCATTTTTAGCGGCAACTATTTTCTTTCCAACCTTGGGGCGGGTTTCTTCGCAGGTATACCGGGAAGCATGTTCAGCGGAGGAAGTATACCCCTTTTGAACATCGCAAGCGGCCTGAAGGTAACCGCCGGCCTTTCAATTATCTTCTATTCAATTGCAGGGGGTGAATAAACTTTGAAACCTACTCTGATTTTTGTACTGCTGATAATGTCCCTGGGGCTTTACTGCGTGCTGGTAAAGGATAACCTGATAAAAAAGGCTTTGGGTATCAATATTATGGAGGGAGCGGTATTTCTGTTCCTAATTTCGTACGGTTACAGGCAGGGCGGTTCACCCCCGATATTAACCGGTTCTGAAACAAATATTGTGGACCCTGTTCCCCAGGCCCTGACTCTTACCGCCATTGTAATCGGAGCCGCCACCACCGCCCTGATGCTGGGTATTATTATAAAAATTTACAAGATCTATGGAACCCTTGATACAAATGAAATAAGGAGGCTAAGGGGATGAATCATTTGCCGGTTTTATTGATAATCAATCCTCTGCTCGCGGCATTTAGCCTTTCCCTTTCAATCCCGCCTGCACGAAAGAACTACAAGATAATAATCGGCGTTTCTGCCGTTATCCAGTTTGCTCTGAGTATGGCAGCGCTTTTAACTTCTCTGCAGCAGCCTGTTCATTACCATGTGGGCGGCTGGCCGGTACCACTGGGCATAACACTGATATTGGATGTCTCTTCGGGTTTTATGGCGGCATTTACATCCATATTGTTTACTGCTGCTGTCCTTTACAGTTTCGCTTATATCGGGAGGGGAAAAGCCAGGTATTATTATGTACTGCTTATGATATTGTGGGCCGGTCTCACCGGAATGGTACTTACCGGCGACCTTTTCAATATGATTGTCTTTATAGAAATAGCTTCGGTAACAGCGTATTCCCTGGTAGCCTTTGATGAAACCTCATTTTCGCTGGAGGCTTCAATCAAGTATATGATGCTGGGTACCGTGGGCACCATTCTGATTATCCTCGCCACAGGTATAATATACAGTTCGGTTGGGTCGCTCAATATTGCAGACCTTTATAACCGTATCCAGGGTATTCCTGAAAAACCGCTGAAAATTAGCATTGCACTCTTTGTTGCAGGATTTGGTGTCAAAACCGCCCTTGTTCCTATGCATACATGGCTCGCCGATGCCCATTCCTCTGCCCCGGCGCCTATAAGCGCCATTCTTTCAGGGGCCTTTGTAAAGGTGGGAGTATTCGCCCTTTTCAAACTCATGTACAATATGTACGGGTGGAGCGTACTTACATCCCTGGGAACAGACCAACTGCTCATTAATATTGGTGCAGCCACCGCGCTGATCGGTGGAATAATGGCAGCAAACCAGGCGGATTTAAAACGCATGCTTGCTTATTCCACCATCTCGCAGGTGGGTCTGATAGTCATGGTTCTAAGCCTTGGTACACTGCAGGGATTAACAGCCGGGTTTTTCCATATGTTCAACCATGGTATCGCCAAGGGAGCCCTGTTTCTGTCGGTGGGCTCAATGGCAAAAAGGGCAAAAACAAACCGGATAACCGGTTTATCCGGAATTGGTCATGATATGCCCCTCTCGTATTTCGGTTTTACTGTGGGGGCCCTTGCAATCGTCGGTATCCCGCTGCTCAACGGTTTTATGAGCAAATGGCTTATATGCTCCAACCTAATACAAAATGGACATACTTTACATGGAATAGTACTGATTATAGTGAGTATTATAGGTGCATTCTACTACTTCAGGGTGCTGGAACGCCTTGCTTCACCCGCAGGTCCTGACAAGAAACACCGCGAGACCTCATACGGGATGTTTGTGCCGGTTGTTACACTGGCAGGGCTATGTATTATAACCGGTCTGCTGCCCTATATACCTTTAGTAGTAATTGAAAGGGCTTCCTTGGATTTTTTCAGCTATAACAGTATCATAACCGGCATTATTGGCGGATTTTAATACAATGAATTCCGTGGAGGTATCATATATTGATTAAACCCGCAGTTTTACTGGCACTATCAGCTGTTACAATATTATTACCGGTACTAACCCGTAAAAGAATCTTATACCCATTTGTTTTCGGGGCTGTCTTTGCAGCTGGCATTTTTGTTGCAAAGGAAACAGTCCTTATACCTTACTGGTTATACCCCTTTGGGTGGCAGGTACGTATTGACGCTTTGTCCTACTTTTTTATAGTGCTGCTTACATTTCTCGTCTTCATGGTGGCACTGTATTCGTACGCTTATATCGATAAAAGCGATAATTCTTATTTCGGCTGGCTGGGCCTTTTACTTACGGCATGCCTTGGGGTAATTGTATCGGCGGATTTTTTGAATTTTTTCTTATTCTGGGATCTGGTAGCCTTTGCCCTGTATTTGTTGATAAGGAAGAACCAACCCGAGGTTGCACGGAGGTATTTTATAATCCAATTTTCGGGTGCAGGTATTCTCCTTTTGGCAATCATGCTTAATTACGTAAATACCGGGCACCTTCTGCTGGGCCCTGTGTCGGGGAGCCTTAAGATTTTATTCATACTGGGGATTGGAGTAAAGGGGGCAATCTGGGGACTTCATTTCTGGCTTCCGGAAGCTCATACCAAGGCTCCTTCATCCATAAGCTGTCTGCTCTCTGGTTTTGTGGTAAAACTCGGTATATACGGCTTTATAAGACTGCTTCCGGATTCCAATCGTTTCTTTCTTGTTCTCGGAGTGCTTATGGCGCTGTACGGTGTTGTATTTGCTCTTTTCCAGCATGATGCAAAAACGCTGCTTGCTTACCATACCATAAGCCAGCTGGGTTATATTATAATGGGCTTGGGCTCGGGTAACATAACAGGTCAAACAGGAGCACTGTATCATTTGTTCAACCATGCCGTATTTAAAGGGCTTTTGTTTCTGGCTGTAGGCGCGGTGGGGTATCGACTGGGTACAAGGGACCTTAGAAAAATGGGATATCTATACAAATCCATGCCGGTAACCACAATAACCTGCCTTGTGGCGGCGCTTTCAATCGCAGGAATCGCCCCCTTTAACGGCTATATAAGCAAAACATTGATAAAAGAAGGATTGTATGATATAAATCTAATTAAGAATTTGATAACGGTAGTCAATTACGGGACGCTTTTATCCTTCAGCAAACTCATGTATTACGGTTTTTTCAACAGGCCGGAGGAATTCAAGGAAAAGAACGCATCGTTAAAAGAGGTCCCTGTGAGTATGTCTGCCGCCATGATGGTTTTGGCGCTGGTATGCCTTTTTACCGGGCTGATGCCCGGGCTGCTGTTAAACAATACTTTGCTGCCGGAAATACCAATAAACTTTTGGTCGATTAGTAAACTATGGTCAAACACCCTTACACTGGCCGCCGGATTGTTAATATTCTATTTCGCCAGAAAAGTATTACGGCCTAAATATAAAGTAATTAACGATATTGATTATTTTTACCGGTTGATACTGCCGGCCTTTTCCCGGACAGAAACAATATTAAAGGGCCTTCATACCGGTAACCTAAATCACTATCTTATATGGTATTTTACATTTTTAACGGTTATTGTGTTATTAATTATATAATTTGGGGGGAAGCATAATGCAGCGTGTCAACAGAAAGGTTGAAAAGGCGGTATTATGGCTTGAAATAATACTTGCTACCTTTGTAATAATGAGCGTAATTATCGGAGCCATTGAACTGTTTCAATACGTAAGGAACATACTGTATTCACAACCGCCGGATATATATGAAAACTTCCGCGACTTGCTTGGGTTTGTACTTCTTCTTGTAATAGGGCTGGAACTGGCTCTGATGCTGATACGCCATACTCCCGGCAGCGTTATTGAAGTAATGCTTTTCGCAATAGCAAGAAAGGTCCTGATATATACTACCCAAACCTACGAATTCCTGATCGGAGTGGTTGCCCTGGCAGGTTTGTTTGCTATAAGGCGTTTTCTTTTTGTTCCCAAGATGGCGGAAATTGACGGTATTGTGCTAAGTGCCGCCACATCGGTAAAGGATGTAAACAGGATTGTAGGCTGTCATATACCCGAAGATATAGCAAACACATTGGGTGGCGTTATAGCAAGCCTTGCCGAAGTCAATGAAGAACAAATAGAAACGGGTAAAAACTTCCATATAGCCGATGTCAACCTGCAGGTGGCTGCCGCCGTCGGAGGCGTAATAGAAAAAATAAAGATAGATAAACTGGATACAATGCACAAGTAGTAAAAATTAATGCAAGTAACATTATTAAAACCGGCTATTTCGGAAACTTTTCCGGACAGCCGGTTTTGTAGTTTGATTTTTATTTTCTGTTAAACAGCTGCATTATTATGTCTTCGATTACCCCGGGTTTTCCCCTTATACCGCTACTTTCGTTTCTGTCCCTGTTGTCACGGCCGTTATTGTCCCGGCCGCTGCTATCACGGCCGTTATTGTCACGGCCGTTATTGTCCCGGCCGCTGCTATCACGGCCGTTATTGTCACGACCGTTATTGTCACGGCCGCTGTTGTCACGACCGTTATTGTCCCTGTCGCTGTTGTCACGGCTGCTGTTGTCACGACTGTTATTGTCCCTGTCGCTGTTGTCACGGCTGCTGTTGTCACGACTGTTATTGTCCCTGTCGCTGTTGTCACGGCTGCTGTTGTCACGACTGTTATTGTCACGGCTGTTATTGTCACGGCCGCTGTTATTGTCACCGCTGTTATTGTCACGGCCGCTGTTATTGTCACCGCTGTTATTGTCACCGCTGTTATTGTCACGGCTGTTATTGTCACGGCCGCTGTTGGCATTGCTGCTGTTGGCATTGCTGCTGTTGGCATTGCTGCCGGTGTTACCTCTGCCGGCCCTTAGTTTTTTACTGTTTTTTTCAAAAAGCCTTTCCAGTTCTTCGTTGGTCTTGCGGGCTTTTTCCATTATGCTGTGCAAATCGCCGCCCGCATTTTTTATGACGGATACAATGGATGAATTCCTGACTTCTTCCATATCCACATCCAATTGATCATCACTGGCCTGAAGAGCTATAATGTACTTCCCGGCTGATATCCCGACCTTTCCGGCTTCCTCTCTGATACGGTTGGTCGCCGACAGTACCCCGGTTTCAACCGACATCTCATTCTTTTGTACGGTTCTGTCCAGGACTGCCCAAACCTTCTGTTCAAGGTCCTTGTTCTCTTGGTCCTCGATAACGGTAGCAGCTATAACAGCACCTTCGTCATCCGAAGCCATATATCCTAATTCATTGGCTTTGGTTAAAAAATATTCAATCCCGTATTCTATGTCCCTGCCTGTAAACTTCGCACCCTCCAGTAATATGGCTCCTTCTTCGTTCAGGGGCTGCACTGTAATTATCTTGTCCTGCACATTTATCGAAAACTCGGTGCTCGGGTTTATATCCAGTGTGACATATGCATACACAGTTTTGTCCATAAACAACGTATTGGCTATAACAGGAACCATAATGGCAATTAGCAGTACTGCTGCAACAGCAGCCCACCTTCTGCTGCCGGATAATACCCATTTATGCGCAAAGCCTTCCCTGGTGCTGTTTATATCGATCTCCTGACCGATATCATATTCACCTTCCGGCAGAAAAACCTTAACAAAATCGCTGTCCTGTGTCATTATAACAGCTTTTCTGCCTGATATGCTCATTATAATTCCCCTGGACATATTCACACACCTCTATCCCTGTATATAACTCCTGAGATATTCATATTCTCCCGACAGGACCAGTACAATGGCAATAATATACTTCCTGTTTCTCTCGAGAGTTTTTCTGCTGAGACTTGTCTTACCAGTCATTTCAGCCAACGGCAACTGTCTGTTTTTCATTAAGAAGTTCAAAAGCTCCGGACAGTCCGCAACAATACGCGCCGCCTCCACCGCCCTTGCCCTTGCATCCTTTTTCTTGGGCGCAGCATTTACTAGGCTGTCAAATGAAATACCGAATTCCCGCAGTGCTTCCTGGTAATCCTTAATCTCCATTTTTCTGTATTCCTGCTCGGTAGTCTGCCTGTACATATCCAAAGAAACGCTGTATTCTATATAGGGGTTTTCGTCTTCCATCTTCTGCATGGATACTTCCGAAACCTTTTTGTTCTGTTTGCTGTAATAGTCCATCAGCCGCCTTCTGATTACTATCCTCGCGAAGGCGAAGAAGGAAGCTCCCCTGGTGCTGTCAAAGCTGTCAATCGCTTCGTTGAATGCAAGCAGGCTTATACTGTATTCCTCGTCAACGCCGGGGCTTATGAACCTGTTTGTGAACTCGGATGCCGTCTTCAATATGAATGGGGCGTATTGGGTAATTATGCTTTCCCTTATTTGCTTGTCGTGTTTGGCTTTTTCAACGAGGGCTGTTACTTCCTTCACACCCCACACCTCGCTTTATATATTATTCTTATTTAAGACGGTTTTTTTGGGGGTAGGGTTCCATTTATCTGCGCAATAGTAGGTTTAAAATCAAAGTCAGCACCAGGCTGGCTATTAATGAGGTTGCCAGGGGAAAATAAAAAGTGGTTTTGCCCCGGTGTATAACGAAATCTCCCGGGAGCCTTCCCAACCCCAGCTTGTTAAGTAGCATAAGTCCGCCTCCGACAAGGACCATTAAAAGCCCAATAATCAGTATCGTTCTGCCTATGGAATCAAACCCCATATTATCCAACCCTCCTTACTTGGTCCTGCCCATATGTTTGTACGCAAGGGACGTGGCTACCCGTCCCCGGGAAGTCCTGTTTATAAATCCCATCTGCAGCAGAAAAGGCTCGATTACATCCTCTATTGTTATGCTCTCCTCGCCAACAGCCGCAGCGATTGTATCAAGCCCGACGGGGCCGCCGTCGAACTTGTCTATTATAGTACCCAGTATCAGCCTGTCTATATCGTCAAGTCCTTTGTCGTCAACTTCCAGGAGGCTTAAGGCCTCTTTTGTTATTGCGAGGTCCACCGCACCGCTTGCCCTTATCTGGGAGTAGTCCCTTATTCTCTTTAGTATCCTGTTTGCTATCCTGGGCGTTCCCCTTGACCTTGTGGCAATTTCCCTTGCCGCTTCCCTGCTAATGTCTATATTAAGTATGCCGGCGGAACGGATAATTATCTTCTCCAGGTCACCAACGCCGTAGAAATCCAACCTGGATATTATTCCAAACCTTTCCCTGAGCGGAGAAGTAAGCATGCCGGCCCTGGTTGTGGCACCCACCAGAGTAAACCTTGGAAGGTCCAGTCTTATGGACCTTGCGCTGGGACCCTTTCCTATGATAATGTCCAGCGCATAATCCTCCATGGCGGGATATAGGATCTCTTCAACACTTCTGTTCAGACGGTGTATTTCATCTATAAACAACACATCATTATCCCCGAGATTTGTAAGAATTGCAGCCAGGTCACCGGTCTTTTCTATTGCCGGACCGGATGTTATCCTTATACTAACGCCCATTTCGTTAGCAATTATGCCGGACAGCGTGGTCTTCCCCAGCCCTGGGGGGCCGTAAAGCAGAACATGGTCAAGAGATTCGTTCCTTTTCCTGGCCGCTTCAATAAATATAGACATTTTTTCCTTCACCTTGTCCTGACCAATATACTCCGCAAGAAGTCTTGGTCTAAGGCTAGCTTCCATGCTGCCGTCTTCGCTGTTAAACCTGGCAGAAATCATCCTCTCTTCCATGTTTTATCTCTCCCCACCCTTCACGATTTTAATCCCTTAAGGCATAGTCTGATAAGCTGGGCCGTATCGGCTTTATCATCCTCTATACCGGACAATACCCGGTGTACATGCGCAGCATCAAAGCCCAGTGAAACCAAAGCTTCCATCGCTTCCCTCCTGCTGTCCGGACCTTCGTCATATATGTACCCTCCGTCAAACCTTTCCAGTTTATCCTTCAGTTCCAGTATAAGCCGCTCCCCTGTTTTCCTGCCTATCCCCGGTATCTTCATAAGCTCCTCCACTCTCCCGTCTACCACAAGGCATGCAAAATCCGCCGGCGACATACAGGAAAGCACCGCTATGGCCGCCTTCGGGCCTATACCGCTGACGGTAATCAGTTTTTCAAACAGGAACAGTTCATCTTCTTGAATAAACCCGAAGAGTGATATGGAATCCTCCTTGACTATCATTTTGGTATGCAGCCTTACCGCTTCGCCTGTCCTAACCTGCCCGATCGCAACCGTCGAAGTGAAAATCTTGTACCCGATACCGTTAACGTCAACACATAAAAAATCCTGGCCTATTTTTGCCACTCTTCCCTTCATGAATGAAATCATAATTTCAACTCCTATCCAGTATAGACTGCATTTTGCATGAACTACCGTGACACAGCGCCACCGCAAGGGCATCCGCAACGTCGTCGGGACGAGGTATATCCCCGAGATTAAGCAGAAGCTTTACCATAAGCTGTACCTGTTTCTTCTGTGCCCTGCCGTATCCAACCACCGCCTGTTTTACCTGCAGCGGCGTGTACTCATGTATATCCAGCCCCGCATTCGCAGCGGCAAGGATGGCCACTCCCCTTGCCTGTCCTATTATCATGGCGGTTTTGACATTCTTGTTGAAGAACAGCTCCTCCACCGCTGCGCACTCTGGTTTGTATTCATCAAAAATCCGTATAAGGTCATTGTAGATGCTAACCAGACGTTTGAATGTATCCTGTCCGGCTTGGGTGGTTATCTGTCCATAATTGACCGGCTTGAAACTGCCGCCTTTCTTATCTATAATACCATATCCGGTAATGGCAATCCCCGGGTCTATTCCAATTATTCTCATGTGAATTTCCCTCCTATACAGCCGCCCATACAAACATATATTCGACATCAAGCCGGGTATTCCTCTTATTTAAATACTAATAAAAAAGAACAGCAGCAGCTGCCCTAAATTAATACTTCAATTCTGTGTTCCAATAACTGACTGATATTCCGGCATTCCTTAAAGCAAAACATTAACTGCCCAGATCCTCCAGGTATCGGTTTACTTCTTCCATACTGTCAAGCAGCATGCCTTCCCTTAACCTCTGCTGGTCCCTGAACCTCAGTATGGAAACGGGTATATCGGTAATATCAATCATAAGTTCCCTGCCGCCGTCAACCGTCTCGTAAATGGCAATATAACCATTCTCCTCTTTAAGTATATAATGCCCCGGGCATGCACCGGCTACCTGCCTGTATAGAATAATTTCGTCGGTTTCAAACTTTTCCACTTCCCAACCGGGGTATTGCTTCAGTATTAAATCCTCGCTCAAACCCACCATGGAGCCCGGTATTTCCCGCCGTTCAACCACAGTATGCCCGCACTGCGAATAATAACTTTTGAATATAAGCCTGGTAGCTGCGGTGGTTTTGGGCCTGGAAACATAATCTGCCACTGTATCATCACCGATATCCCGCCGTGTACTCTCATCAACCGTTTCCGCTGCATCCGGTCTCTGCATCCCGTCAGGATTTTTTTCATAGGTAACCAGGTAGCCTATACCAAAGGCTGCCACAAGGACCACCGAACACACCAGGGCAATCTTCTTGACCGAATACAAACTCTTCACACAAAATACCTCCCTAACCTTTCTGGAGGTATTATTTCCAATTTTTATGATTCTATTCATAAATTAAGGGCCTGGCACCCTTAGGCCAGACCCTTAATATTGATACAAATTCAGTCTTTATAGTTTCTTCGAGAATACTGCAAGTACCAGTATTATAACAATTCCGAATATCATCAGGCTTGTTTGTTCTATAGCGGCAATACCCATTACAGCAACCACGGCTATTATAACCGGTATTACGTACTTAATCAGGGCATACCACAGTTCAAACAGCCCGAATGCGACCGTTCCGCCGTTTGTAAGCTCATCCTTGAGGTCTTCCTTCTTCATAAACCAGCCTACAAAGATTGCCAGCAGCATTCCGCCGATTGCCAGGAATATCTTGTCGGTGAGTATGTCGAAGAAGTCAAAGAATCCAACTCCGAACAGTTTGACACCGGCAAGGGTTCCCATCGACAGTGAAGAAAGAATACACATTACCGCCATGATACCAGAGCTGAGGTAGGTTGCAGGTCTCCTTGCCATTCCCTTCTCGTCTATCAGGTAGGCAACAACAACCTCAAGCAGTGACAGCGAGGAAGTAAGAGCCGCAACGGTAAGTGCCGTGAAGAATATCACCGAGAACAGAACTCCAATACCGCCCATCTGGGCAAATATTGTCGGTACTACCACAAATACAAGACCGGGGCCCTGGGTGGGTTCCATTCCGAATGCAAACAGTGCCGGGAATATTGCCAAACCGGCCATGATAGCAACAAGGGTATCCAGCCCGGTTACTGTCAAGGCGTTGCCGGGGAGCTCTTCTTTCTTGCTCAGGTAGCTGCCGTATGTGATCATACAGCCCATACCAAGGCTTAGAGTGAAGAAGGACTGTCCCAGTGCTGCCAGGACTGTCTGACCCGTTACCAGTGACCAGTCGGGTTTGAACAGGAACGAAAGCCCTGCTGCTGCACCCGGAAGACTTATGCTTCTGAAGATTATGAATATGAGAAGTACAAACAGTGTGGGCATCAGCACTTTACCGGCTTTCTCTATGCCGCCTGCAACACCCTTGGCAACTATTACCAGGTTGATTGCCAGATAAATAATCATCCATACCAGCGGCTCTGCCGAAGCGGTTATGAAGGCTCCGAAAACATCACCTATTGCTTCGGGAGCGGCAAGAAGTCCGGTAACAGACTTAAGAACATAGGCCAGCGACCAACCGCCGACTACCGGATAGAAGCCCATAATGAAGAATCCGCTTAGAACTCCCAACGCTCCTGCAAAGGTCCAGTTCTTGTTCTGGGACTTGTAAGCGCCGACTGCTGCCAGACCGGTTCTTCTTCCTACGGCAAACTCTGCAATCATAATGCTGAGACCGACAAAAACAATACATAACAGATAAATGACTAGGAATGCGCCGCCGCCGTTAGCACCGGCCAGGTAAGGGAATCTCCAGATGTTGCCAAGGCCAACCGCCGAACCGGCTGCCGCCATTATGAAGCCGAATTTTGATCCCCAACTTTCTCTCTGCTTCTTTTCAGTTTGTTGCATTAAATAATTCCCTCCTTTAATAATTAATAGTATTAATAAAACACCTTTCATATATGTTATACCAAAGCCCGGAAATTGTCCAGTCAAAAAAATAAAGATAATTCATAAAATAAAGAGACTGATGGTAAAATACGGAGGATAATCTTAGTATATTAGCATATTTTACATATTAATGAAGGTTTGGTACAATGAAACCAATGCATTGTACAGTCGGCTTTAGATTTAACCTCCGGTCTTTGAAACGCTGCCTTTTTTTTTCATGTTGTTGGTATAACAGAATCCACGCAGTTTGCTGGGCGTTAAGCAGTCGCTGTGTTTATTGAAAATCTGGTTGACCCTGGTTCTGTTAAGTCTTTCCCCCTGCCTGCTTTTGAACAGGTATTCGCTGCTGTCCTTGGAAACTTTCCTTTCATTAATGTATTTACAAACGGCATCTCTGACCCTGTCATCCATCGGTACCCTTACTTGTTTTCTATTAGTCCCGCCGTTTGCCACCAGGGTTTTCCCCGCAAAATCTATATCACTCACCCTT
>Ga0334899_1001928_pt1 | contig 17999 bp, 14 predicted proteins | sample GraSluR3_MG_FD_207219 | JGI IMG/M metagenome (GOLD analysis project Ga0334899, IMG submission 207219) | Sludge microbial communities from methane-producing bioreactor in Wageningen University, Netherlands - Granular Sludge_8_08-R3 | ecosystem: Engineered > Bioreactor > Anaerobic > Unclassified ...
ATGTGACGTTCCATGTCCACTTCGAGAGGCGTGCGGTGACTTGGTATCTCGATTTCTCTGGCAAGTCACTACATAAACGGGGCTACCGCACCGGTGATACCGGAGCGATTCTCAAGGAGAATCTCGCTGCCGCCGTTCTTATGCGAAGCGACTGGTACAAGAGCGTTGTAGACGGAGAGCCGGCTCTCCTGCTCGACCCTCTCTGTGGTTCGGGAACCATTCCGATCGAAGCGGCACTAATCGCCACCGATACGGCTCCCGGTCTGCTAGATCCGACTAGGTTCGCATTTCTCAAGCTGGATATGCACGATCCCGATCTCTGGGAGCAGGTGCTCGAGGAGGCTCTGCTTCGCCACGAGGCCGGTCTGCAGAAGAACATACGTATCCTTGCCTGGGATAACGATCCCGAGGCGATCAGACTCTCTAAGATTCATGCGAGGCATGCCAAAGTGGAGTCGTGTATCACCGTGGAACAGAAAGACTTCACAAGGATCGAAGAGCACGATGTCCCGGAAGGGGAGCACTATGTGGTCACCGACCCACCATACGGCAAACGCATGGAGGGTACAGGCTCCATAGAGCACTTCTATCTGGTCATGGGAAAGACCTTCAACACCCTGTTTCCAGGCTGGCGAGTGAGCATTCTCTGTGGAGACAAGGAACTGCTCAGCTATGTGGATATGAAACCGGATCGGACCAATGCACTGTTCAACGGTCCAATGGAAGCACAGCTTGCCCACTATCATGTGTTCACCCACCAAGAGCGACAGGCAATGATCGACAAGGCAATACAGAAACGAGAGGAACGTCTTGCACAGCCGCTCTCAGATGGTGCTCAGATGGCCTTCAATCGGCTGAGAAAGAACCTTGATCGCCTACAACCGCTCATGGAGGCAGAAGGGGTGACATCGTATCGGATATACGATGCAGACATGCCCGAATACTCAGCCGCCATCGACTGGTACGAGGGAAAGTATATCCACCTGCAAGAATATGCGCCACCGTCGACCATAGATCCGGAGGCTGCACAGCGGCGTTTAAACGAACTAATCGACGCCACCGAGCGGGCAACAGGTATAGACCTGGAATTCATTTTCGTAAAACAGAGAAGAGAACAGCGGGGCACAAGCCAGTATGAGAAGCTGGCGAATGCCGGAAAGTACTACATTATGCGCGAACACGGACATGTGTTCATGGTGAACTTCACCGACTATCTCGATACCGGAATCTTCCTGGACCACCGTCCAGTGAGGAAGATGATAGAAGAGATGGCCAACGGCAAACGATTTCTCAATCTCTTCAGCTACACAGGTACAGCGACCGTGCATGCAGCTGCAGGCGGAGCACTGAGCACCGTAAGCGTCGATGCCTCGGCTACCTATCTCGACTGGGCAATCAAGCATATGGAGATGAACGGATTCGAAGGTATGAATCACTTCTTCTACAAGGAAGACTGCATCGAGTGGCTCAAGTCGACTCACGATACTTACGACCTGATCTTCTGTGACCCCCCGACATTCAGCAACTCGAAGATGCGCAGCATGTTCGACGTAGACAGAGACCAACGTCGTTTGATCCACTCGGCCATGCGCCACCTCACTCACGATGGCACACTGATCTTCTCAACGAACTTCCGCAAGTTCTCCATGGATCCGGAGCTTCAAGAAGAGTATGAGGTGACCGACATAACATCTCAGACGATCGGAGAAGACTTCGCTCGCAACGCGAAGATCCACTACTGCTGGACCATCAAGCATAGAAAGGCTGTGGTCAAGATGTCCCGTAAGGAAGTAGAGAGACCAGTCAAGAAAGTCATACGCAAGAAGTAATTCCCTCTCCTACGAGATCAACAGCTGTTGCAGATGAATGCAACAGCTGTTTTATTGTGAGGCATGAATTACCCCAGACTATAGAAAGACCGCCCTTGCGGGCGGCCTTGTTGAAAACTTGTAATGGTAATCGATTAGAACTCGATTTTTGCACCGACAGTGATAGCACCGAAACCTTCAGCAAGAAGATTTCCGCTTTCCCACTCACCATACAGAGTTGCGCCAGCAACGAGCGTGGTGGACTCAACACCAAGAACCAACTCAAGTGAGTCGTCTTCTGTGTCAAGGTTGTAACCGAAATCGGCTTCGAGATAAGCTTTGTACATATCCACTTCATAAGTCAAGTCAGCAGAAACGGAAAGGTCTTCTGTTCCAATGACGTACCCACCGCCGAAACCGACGAGAAGCTCATCACTGACCTGATACTCAACGTTAGCGCTCAAATCCTGGTCGTTCACGAGGTCAAGACCCTTGACGGTCACCTTCATGGGATCAAGGTCAACTACGACCTGTGCCGAAAGAAGGTTGTCAATTGCGTTGTTGGTAAGGGAGCCATCGAACATTGCTCTGGTTGCATAATAAGCATCCATTGAGAAGATGTCGTAGGAAGCTGCGAGAGCAACTTCGAAATCGAATGTATCATCGTCATAGTTCATGTCTGCTGCAAGAGATGCAGAATACTCATCGGTCTCGAAAGCAGCCTTTGCAGAACCACTGACTGCTTTGTCGCTATCCGAAAGCAAACCAGCAGCTCCGAAGCTGACCAAGAGGCCGTCGGCAACATCAAATTCTGGAGTCTCTACAGCACCGTAGAATCCATACTCTTCATCATTGACGTCTCCTTTAACACCAAGACCCAACTTGTAACCCATATAACCGACTTCAAGACCTGGCAGGTCGCTCACAGAGGATTCGAAGTCTGCATTATGTGTTGCTTTTTCTGAGAGATAACCCCAAAGACCATCATCGCCATCAGCAGCTTCTTCCCACTCGTCAATAGCAGAGGAAGCAAAGTTAGGAGCACCAAGAGCACCGAGGATACCGACATACCAGTCATCTCCGACGATCTTCGCATGATCGAACTCGAAAGTTACATAGAGAGGAACCAATGCCTCATCACCATCGTTTGCCCATACATTTGGGGTTGCTGCCACTGGATCCAAATCACTTGCATCAGCGTTGCTGAAAGTGAAACTCAAAGAAGCAGAGATATCCGCATAGATATCACCTTCACCTTTAGCCTCACCAAGCGCTTCCATCAATGCGACGTCAATGGTAACGGAAGTGCTGTTATCGAATCCGTATTCACCATTGTCCAGATTAAAACCAAACTCTGTTGTTGCGCTACCCGTGAAGCTGGCGAAAGCCACACTGCCCACGAGTACTAGAACCAAAAGTACTGCAGAAATCTTCTTCATACTTCCTCCAAAAAAATTCGGGACAGGCGCAAAGACCCGCTTCTTCCCTTTTCTCGTTATACAAGACGGATTATAACAACGCCCCATATAGCTGTCAAGTTAAATTCATTTTCGAAATAAAAGTTACACTTTTTTTATACAAATTCCATGTATGAGTCGAAAAAAGGAGGAATAAACAAAAATTCCACACCTTTTCGACACATGGGTTGACTTCCAGTGTGGAATTTTTAAGAAACCCCACCGTATAATTATACATAATCCACATCTTCGACAGGTGCAGCAGCTTCAGTCCAACGAGGTATCGAGACAGCGATCGTACGAGTCAAATCGACAGGTCCAATCGTATCGAACATCCTCTCGATCCTCAGGGAATCTCCGGCGAACCGCATCACCACTTCCCTTACTCCCCTCTTGGACAGAGCCACACAGAGAGAATCGAAAAGATAGTGGAAGACACCGAGTCCCTGGAACTCTTCCTCAACGCCATAACACCGGACCACAGCCACCTGCTCCGGTGTATATATATGGTAGCGTACGAATGCCACGAACTGACCTGAAAGGGTGAGTGCAATCAGATGATTATCATCGGGATGAAGGCGCCAAGCCTCGCGCAATTGGGCAGCCATATGGTTGGCCGTCGGGAGCTCCATCGCATGGACCTTGGCAACCGCGAGTTCTCCCAAAGCCTGGATATGCTCCCCATGCGGCTTCGCATCATCGGTGATGGTGAAATCCTCCCTGACAAGTTCCCCAGAGCCCTCTTCGGGAGCCTCTTCTCCCAGACGTGCCAGTCTAAAAGCCTCGTCGTTCCTTTCATACCAGTGGAAGATCCTACGACGAATCTCCCTATCCTTATAATAGTACCAGAGCCGTTCCAAAGTCGGTTGTTCGTGCAATACGTCCTTGAACTGACGGAATACACCCTTGCCGGCTTGGAGAACTTGCCGCAACCTTTCCCTATAGATGGGATTACGGAGTGTGGAGACGAACTTTTCCATCGTCCGGAACCCATCCGAAGGATACCAAGGCGGCAAATCGAGAAAACGTTGGGGCTCCCTCTCCCTGCGGTCCTCAACGAACTCCACTTCGGTCACCACTCCGTCCTTCAGATCGACGCAATACTCATTCGCCTGATCCTCCATGCAGAATATGATCTGATAAAGAAATTCATCGGAAAGGGGTGGAAGCATGTATCCTTCAATGTTGCGCAAGTCATCCATGGGTTCAGTGTACTACCCCGACAAGCGTTTGAAAAGGGATATGACCCACCACCCTGTCCTCGCCTTGACAATCGGGGGGAAAACAACGATATTTTCATCATAACCTTTATAGGAGAGTATATTCATGAGTATCATTGAATTTGTAGAAGCAAGAGAGATCCTCGATTCCCGGGGAAATCCCACCGTCGAAGTCGACGTGATTCTCGAAGACGGTTCCATGGGTCGTGCAGCGGTTCCCTCCGGCGCATCGACCGGTGTCCACGAAGCTGTCGAGTTGCGTGACGGCGACAAGAAGCGCTTCATGGGCAAGGGTGTCCTCAAGGCAGTGGACAACGTCAACACCCTCATCGCGCCCGAGCTGGAGGGCATGGATGCTCTCGACCAGGTTGCGATCGACAAGGCCATGCTCGCACTCGATGGAACCGAGAACAAGAGCAAACTCGGCGCGAATGCCATCCTTGGCGTTTCGATGGCAGTGGCGCGTGCCGCGGCCGATTATCTTGGCGTACCCCTTTTCAAGTACCTCGGTGCCTACCATGCATGTGTGCTTCCCGTTCCGATGGCCAATATCCTCAATGGTGGAGCCCATTCGGACAACAAGGTCGATTTCCAGGAATTCATGGTCATGCCCATTGGAGCGTCATCGCTTCGCGAAGGTGTACGGATGACCGCGGAAGTCTTCCACAACCTCAAGAGTGTGCTCAAGAAGCGCGGATACAACACCTCTGTCGGTGACGAGGGTGGTTTCGCCCCCGACTTGCAGTCGAATGAAGAAGCCCTGGAAGTCATCATGGAAGCCATCAAGAATGCCGGCTACACCGCCGGTCGCGACGGCGATTTCATGATCGCACTCGATCCCGCGGCCAGCGAACTTTACGATGAGAAGTCCAAGACCTACAAGCTCCGTTGGACCACCGGCGAATCATTGACCAGCAAGCAGATGGTCGAACTCTGGACCGAATGGGCCGAGAAGTATCCCATCATCTCCATCGAAGACGGCATGGCGGAGGACGACTGGGAAGGTTGGAAGATGCTCACCGATGCGATTGGAGACAAGGTCCAACTCGTCGGAGACGACCTTTTCGTCACCAATACCAAGAGACTTGAGAGGGGAATCGAAACGAAGACTGCGAACTCCATCCTTATCAAGGTGAACCAGATTGGAACCCTTACCGAGACCTTCCAAGCCATCGAGATGGCCCACAAGGCCGGTTACACGGCTGTGGTGTCCCACCGTTCCGGAGAGACCGAGGACAACTTCATCGCCGATCTCGTGGTCGCACTCCAGACCGGACAGATCAAGACCGGTTCAATGAGCCGTTCCGACAGGTTGGCAAAGTACAACCAGCTCATGAGGATCGAAGATTACTTGGGCGATACCGCTACCTACGCGGGACGCAAGGCGTTCAAGGTTCTCGACTGATAACAACCTTTTTCACATCAAGGGCTACTTGCTTCGGCGGGTAGCCTTTTATTATCTCTGATGTGTCTTATCCATCGAGCAATATGATGGTAGAATTATTGGGGAGGAGTTTTCGGGAGGCAGTTGATGAAAAGATTGGTGATGGTGACGGTGGTACTGTGGTGCGTTTCATTCGTGTATTCAATGAATGTTAATGTTGGATTGGGTATTGGAGGCAATCTTGCGTTTCTCTCCACCGACGGGACCTACGACATGTTGCTGTCGGAGAGAAGTCCGCGTTTGGGACTTTCCGTAGGCGTGTATTGCGAATACGAATTCATGATAAAGGAAAATGCTTTGGGATTGTCGGTGCAACCGGGAGTCTTCTATTCCATGAAAGGATTCCGTGTGGATGACCTTCAGGTCAACCTCGACTACCTTGAAATTCCGGTGCTGCTCAAAGCCCGACTGGCTCTCGACCAATCGATCGAGCCGTATGTACTCACTGGTCCTGTGTTGTCTCTCAATATGGTGCGTGAAAGTCAAATCGGAAGTTACTCCGTAAGCTCGGACGACAAGAGGATGGACATGGGGCTCATATTTGGCGTCGGAGCCGATCTCAATGCGAACCTATCCTTCGACATCAGGGCGAACTTCGGCCTGGTGAATGTCATCGAAAGTGATGTCAGGAACCAGAACCATTCGGTCGCACTCCTGGCAAGCTATGATTTCATGTAGCGCAGATACCCCGTATTCCAACATCGTGGTATTCCTGTGTCGGTGACTGTCAAAAGGGAAGAACCCGGATTGTCATTCCAATTCCCCGGGAAGGAATTCCGCCCGTTCGAGCAGTCGTTTGAAACGGTGAATGAATCGCGCAGCAGGGGCCCCATCTATGATGTCGTGGTCGAAACTCACCGTAATACAAAGGTATTCATGATCGGAGCGTTTGACGAGACTACCAATCGCGATATTCACCGTATGGGTACAGATGGGCATGGCCCATCCCGCTCCGGTGCCGAACATTCCCACCGATGTCACCATGACCGTACCGAAGCTTCGTCTCACTATGGTAGGCATTCTACCCACCAATCTGAAGCACATCCTACCCAATAGTCGGGGAAGCCAGCGATAGAGGCGCATGGCAACAACAGTATGCCGATTTCCCACAGGAAGTCTCTTCAATTGTTCGATTTCCCGATCGATTTCCACAACAGTCTTTTTGTTCGCCATCCGAATGATGGAGGGAACCACTTCTGAGGTATGCTCCACATGCCTCTCTATGGGTACACTCACATCCACATCACGAAAGAGAACCAACTGGTTGAACAGATTCCTATAGGCATGGTATTGGGGTTCCTGCGCCACCACCTGCGCACAACAGTGGACCACAGATCCGGTAAGGGAAGGGACAGGCGCACCCGAGGTACGCAGCAGACGAATCTTCTTGCGCAACCGCGTGATATCCACCTCAACCAAACCATGTATCATATGTTTGCCACTGGCAACCGTTAGCAGGTCCACGGTAGCTTTTCTTTGAGGTGGATAGGGAATTTTTACATATCCGTTTTCTTCCATCTGTCTGTGCAATGGTACCATGATTGTGAACAACGAAGCAAATCCAATACATTTTGGCATTCCAGATGACTGTAATCATTGATTTTAGCGCTTCAATAAAGTATTTATTTATAATACTTATTATTTTTAGTCGTATATCAGTGATAAATTTGTACTTTTTGCTTGAGTGTATGGGCTTCTGGAATTAGAATCTACGATAAGGCCGACAAGCTTCGTTCGCACCACTTTTAGATGATAGGCGGCAGCCCATGTACCTCAAAAGGTTCCTATTACTTCTATTCGGATTTCTTACACTTCACCTTTCGCCTCTCCCCTCTTCGGTAAAACCTCTGCTCGAATTTCAATTGAGTCCCGAACATCCCTTGCATATTCCCTACATGGCCGATCCCTTCAACACCGACTTCGCCTTGAATGTCCTCTTCTTGGAATCCGAAGAATCTCGTCCGGCGTATCTCTACAAGGTGCAGGGTGAAGGAGAAGCCCTTATCTATGAAGGGTATGATATCGATCAATACTATTGTAAGGGGACGACCCTCATCCAGATGCGGACAGGAACTGTGATACCCGTTGGAAGATTGACATTTAATGGCGGTGGCTTCTTCCCTTCACTCTCCGTGGAGGGAGTCTTCAAGGGAGGATTCCGTTCAATATTCTTCGCCTACAGTGGAACAGACCTGCTGGGTCTCGATGGTACCTATTTCTATGGATTGAATGCGAAGCTGGGTGAATACCTCACTTTCTCATACGGTCGCAAACACCACTCGGCCCATGTTGGAGATGAAATACTATTGAGGGTTGAGGATAATGTGGCACATGAAGGATCCTTGTTCGATAATGCCCTCATCGATTATGTTCGCCAGGACCCAATCACCTATGCAATTTCGTTCAATCCCTTACCTCATCTTCGATTCTATGGAGAACTGAGAATGGGAGATACGGGAAGGATCCTCAAGCCAAGACTTGCCACCGAAAGCACATTGGAGGATGGCTACAGGGGAAGGGAACTTCAGATTGGAGTTGAGGTGAGCACTCCGGTCAAGCTGCTTGGTGATTTTACCCTCGCCTTGGACTTGGTTCTGCATGAATCGGGAAAATTCATCCCACTGGGAAGTGGGGAGGAGAAAAACGGTGAGTACCAGCGATATATGTTCGTTTATGATGAAGCAGCGCCATGGGAATATGAATTCAACATCCTGCTTTCCCAATCCTTGACTCCCGGTGACCACGGAATGCAAGCCAGATTACAAGTGGTGTACCACAAGGGAAGATTTCCACTGTTCGCATTTCATATGAGCAAGGGTTCATATATTGCCGTGGGTGCATCCTTCAGCTATTGAAATGGTCTTCCAGGAATATGGATATCTCGGAGTGTGAGAATCCTTTCTTGAACAGATCGGTACGCAACCTATCCCTATCATCGGGGTATCTGCAGATGATCTTCGATGCAGCCCGGGATATGGCATCTTGGGCCGCCTCAAAATCAGAAAACCAGGTGTCGACCACCTGCTCGGCAAGAGACCTATCCACACCCCGCTGCATCAACCGCATGGTGAGAAGATTTCTCCCTTCCGGATTCCTTCTTTGACGGGAATCGACGTACTGTGTAGCGAATCTTCGGTCGCTGAGCAGATGTTCGGCTTCCAGTCTATCAAGTTGCTCTCCGATGACATCGGGAGGAAAGTCCTTCTGGCGCAACTTCAATTCCAGCTCCTTGCGACCATGTTCACGTCTTGCGAGGGCATCCATGGCCTTGAGACGGCAACGGGAACCAAGCATCTTCATGCGCAAGGTGTCGAATTCAATTTCATCAAGTTCCTGTCCTTCGTGTATTCCCAATTGTGCGGCTTGGGTGAAGGAGATGAAAAAAGAGGAGCCCTCTTCAGGAACGGCAAAGTAGCCGTCCTTCGATGCTCCCCTTCGTATGGTGGCGTACGCCATCCAAAAACCTCCCAGCGTTTAGCGCTTGGAGAACTGGAACTTCCGACGTGCTCCGGGTTGACCGAACTTCTTACGCTCAACCATGCGGCTGTCACGGGTCATGAACCCGTTGGAATGCAACACGGGGCGGTTCGCTTCATCGTGTTCGACAAGGGCACGTGCGATACCATGGCGACATGCACCGGCCTGACCGCTGGGACCGCCACCGGTCACGTTGATGACCAAGTCGAACTTGTTGGTGTTCTCGGTCACCGCCAGTGGCTGATTCACCATGTAGACATGCAGGGGGTTACCGAAATACTCTTCGACCTTCCTGCCGTTGATTGTGATATTCCCCTCGCCTTCGCGAAGATAGACACGGGCCACGGCGGTCTTGCGACGACCGGTTCCCAATCCGAGATTCACTTGTTGTTTTTCGCTTTTCTTTGTTGCCACGTTACTGCTCCTACCTTAGATTTCCACCGAAATGGGTTGCTGTGCCGCATGCGGATGGGTTTCTCCCGCATACACTTTCATATTGGTGAACAGCTTGTACCCCAACGGACCCTTGGGAAGCATACCTTTTACAGCGTGCTCCATCGGGAAGGTCGGCTTGCGGACCACCATGTCGGCATACGACTCGGTCGTCAAACCACCGGGATAGTTGGAGTGGCGATAGTACTTCTTGTCCTGATACTTGTTTCCGGACAGCGCGGCCTTCGCGGCATTGATGATGATCACATAATCGCCCATATCCTGGTGGGGGACATATTCAGGCTTGTTCTTTCCACGAAGAATACGAGCGGCGACAACCGCCACACGACCCAATTCCTTTCCTTCAGCATCGATCAGATACCATTTCTTCTCAATCGTTGCCGGTTTTACAAAAATAGTCTTCATCTACATAACCCTATGTTCAAGGAGGATTCTCCTCCTCGCGTAATATTCCGCAATCAGCGGTGTATCGTTACACATTTTCCCAATGTATGTCAATACATGGTGATAACTTCACCCTCTTCCGAGATATTGCACGATGGAGTCCATCGCATCATTTTCCGAAAGCGTCGTTACCTCGACCTCTACCCTACACGACGTGCCACCAACGGTGAAACCCTATCGGAATGGATTCTTGATCGACAGCACCTGCAGGTCCCACTCTCGACACCGTATGGACTGAATTCCCTGGGAAAGGAAGGATTGGGATGAGGACCTCGGCATTGACCTCAACATCCACGGTGTATGGAGTGCAACTTTGCAGCTGCATTTCAAGGTGCACAAGTCGTATGCACGACATGCACCTTGGCAACGGCTGTTCCACTATCGTAAGGGTCCTCTTGGATGGGCCGAGAAGATTCCTGCTGAAAAACCTCGAGCAAAAGGCTTTCCATCGCACTCGATTCCTCTTTTGACCCATGACCGGAAAGACCCTGCCATGATTCTGATAAAAAACGAAAAGAGATCATCCATACCCGCTTTGGACACGGACGACAAGAGGCATACTATATGGAGTGGGGATGGTTTGTCTACCCTTGATTCAATCTCTTGCCAACTTCTCCAATGGGGCATGGTCGGAAAAGAATGTGGAGATTTTTCCGGTGGCGAAACGTACATCCACCATCTCCTTTCCCCTCAGCGTCTTGATGTTTTGGACCTCACCCTCACCGAAGGAATCGTGGTATACCCGATCACCCAATGAAAAGGAATTCTGGGCACTTTTCCGTTTGGGAACTGTTCGTTCCGCTGTGGAGGAGAAGGTCTTCACGGGATCCAGAACGATGTTCGCATTCTTGCCCATCCCTCTTCTCACCGCACCACCATAGGCATCGTTGCGTATACGTTTTGCATCGAGAGCACTCTGACCTGCATAGGAGGAGAAACGGGAGGTGGAACCGAAGGGAGATCCTTCGACCTGCAGCAGATCCTTCGGGATTTCATTGAGAAAACGGGAAGGGAGTTGGTACGAGGTTTTGCCCCACATGGTCCTCCTCGAACAGGACAAAAGAAACAACTCTTTTCGCGCTCGGGTGATCGCCACATAGAAGATTCGCCTCTCCTCCTCGATGTCGGCATCACTTTCACGTGACTTTCCAGGAAACACACCCTCCTCCAAACCCGTGACGAACACACGGTCGAATTCCAGCCCCTTGGTGTTGTGCATGGTGATCAACGACACCCCCGGTTTGTCGGAGGGATCCTTGTGACCAATGGTGGTGGGATCGAGCATCAAGGATTCCAGAAACAGCCCCAAACCTTCCTTTCCCGCAGGATACTCCCCAACCGTGGCAACCAAGGTTCCCAGGTTGTCCACCTTATCGGTCTTGTTCCTATCATCGACTTCCTTGTAATGGTTGACCAATGAGGACTCCTCCAAAAGATATTGGAGCGCTTCCGGATTGCTTTGCTGCAAACGCCTTTCGGCTTCATCGAAGAGTTTTGCGAATCGGATGGCGGCATCGGCCGTCTTGCCTGAAATATCTTTCGAATCGCCCGCCTTCACCAATGCCGCTATCAGGTCGATTCCATCACCATTGGCGATTTCGAGGATTTTCTCGACCGACTTCGCTCCGATTCCTCTGGCAGGTTTGTTCACCATCCTCTTGAAATTCACTTCATCGTTACGATTCATCAAAAGATTGAGAAGTGCCAATGCGTCCTTGATCTCCTCCCGATCATAAAAGCGGAGGGCTCCTATCACCTTGTAGGGAATGTGTTCCTGGGTGAACAGGGTTTCGAAAGCGACCGATTGGGCATTCGTCCTGTAGAGAATCGCGGTGGAATCGAGCGAGCCGCCTTTTCTCAGTTCGGACGCTACTTGCATGGCCTCGGACCTTTCATCCGAGACATGGATCAATCTTGGTATGGAACCACCATGCTTGTCTGTCCACAAATTCTTTTCATGTCGACCTGAATTGTTCCGTATGACCGAGGACGCAACGGCAAGTATGGCCTTGGTGGAACGATAGTTCTGCTCGAGCTTCACCACCTTGGTCCCCGGGTACACATCGGGAAACGAAAGGATGTTCTCCACCTCGGCCCCTCTGAACCGATAGATGCTTTGATCATCGTCACCCACCACACATACGAAGGTCTGCGGTCCCACCAGATGCTTGAGCAGGTTGAATTGGGCGATATTCGAATCCTGATACTCATCCACCAGAACCATCTTGAAACGACGGTGGACACTCTGCAGCACTTGCCGGTCAGTTTCCAACAACTCTATGGTACGTCCGATGAGATCGGCGAAATCGACATTGCCCACTTGTCGCAGCTTCTTTTCGTAGGCAGCGAATTGATGCTTGAATGTGGTGTCGCGCCTGAATTCAGCCAATCGGGGAGACTCGGGATCCAAACCCATGTCCTTCGCAAGCGATATTGCCTTCGCGATGGGAGAAAGTTCGGTCTTCTTGCTGGTGGGAAAACAGCTTGCCAACAGGGAGACCGAATCTTCATCATCATAGATGGAGAACGAACTGTGCAAACCGATGGAGGCACCGTAACGTCGCAACATCCAAGCCCCGAAGGAGTGGAATGTCCGGATCTGCATCTCCGAAAGATCGACACCATCCAGCATTTCGGTTACCCGGTCCTTCATCTCCTTTGCCGCGCGGTTGGTGAAAGTGACCGCCAATATTTCCCATGGACGGAGTGCGAGTGCTTCGATCGCATAGGCAATCTTCGTGGTGATCACTCTCGTTTTCCCCGAACCCGCACCGGCAAGCACCAGCAACGGACGACTGTTCTCCAACACCGCCTCCCTCTGCGGTTCGTTCAACTGGGCGAGATACGTTTCGATGCGACCCATCAGCGCACCTCCTGTCGTACCGGAATCGCTTCAAGATCAATACCGTTCACACGGGAAATGCCACACTCCACCACCGTTCCCGGTACCAAGTCCCTGCCCATGACCACCGTAAGTCCATCAACCTCAGGTGCCTGGTGGGGGGTTCGACCTATCGCAAGCTCCTCTCCTTCGACCAATTCCTCTATCAACACAGGCTGTGTGGTTCCCACGAATCGTCGCAACCTCTGGTGGGTGATGGGCTCCTGGAGTGCTTCCAGCTGCCTCTGCCATGCGCCTGCGCGTTTGGCCATGGTCTGGTGTTCCGTCTCGGTTCGATCCTTGAAAGCTGGAGTATCTTCCTCCCTCGAGTACACGAACGTTCCCACCCAATCGAGCTGTGCTTCTTCGATGAATGATTTCAACTCCTGTACCGTCTCTTTTGTTTCACCGGTGAATCCAAGCATGAATGTGGACCGCAACGTGGCATCGGGAAGCTCTTCCCGGATCGATTCGATCAACTGCAGGTACCTGTTTCGATCACCCATGCGACCCATTGGACGCAACACATCGGGATGGGCATGCTGGAAGGGGATATCGAAATAGGGCAGCACCTTGGGATTGTGCTTCACGAATTTCGGCAACTCGGAAGGAAACGCATCGGGATGTATGTAGAGCATGCGGATACGAAAATCTCCCTCTATTGCCACCAGAGCCTCCAAAAGATCGATGAACCGTGAGGTACCCGATTCACCGTCCGTACCATATGCGGCAAGATCCTGGGCTATAAGGTTGAGCTCGACAATACCTGTGGCGACAAGTCGCCTGGCCTCCTCCACCACAGCCTCGAACGGCCGGCTGCGCAAAGGCCCCCGAATGACCGGAATCGCACAATAGCGACATCTGTGGTTGCATCCCTCGGATATCTTCAGGTAGGCGCTGCCTGGAAAATTGAAGAGCTTCCCCCTCTTGTCGCTTTCTTCGCTTATTGGAGGATAGGCAGGCAGATCCATAGCCCTTTCACCGGTGTAGATGCGCCTGACAAGATTCGTGATGTTCCTCAAATCACGGTTGCCGAATATTCCATCGGCTTCCACAAGTTCCTTCTCGAGTTCCTTTCCGTATCTCTGGGATAGGCAACCGGTCATGATCACTTTCGCTTCGGGGTATTGGTCCCTCAGGGCAAAGAAGGTGTTCACCGACTCCTCCCTTGCAGATTCGATGAAACCACAGGTGTTGACCAGAATGATATCGGCATCATCGGCCTGCTCCACAACCGCGCAACCTGCTTCAACCAACTCCTCCACCATCACTTCGGCATCGACTTGGTTCTTCGCACAACCGAGATTCTCCACATACACCCTCTTTCCAGAGATATCGCGCATCAATTCCTCCAAGCACCGAGAACGGTGCATCGGCAAGTCTGGGATAAGGAGCGGGGACTGTCAAGAGGAGCCTCCCTTCCAACCCGAAAGATGGCCTTCCAGCACATATCTCAAAAAAATTTTTCCACCGCCACTCTTTCGAATGGCATGATTTGAGGAAAGAATCATGTAGAAAAATGATATTGGCAGAAATTGCGTTGAAGATAGACCATACCATCAAATTATTTCTATTTCATACTTTGTCTCAAATTGGAATCGTCACAAATTTTCTTGCGGTAGGAAAACCGGTACAGCAGGATAACATTGTGACTATCTTTTGGTTATAAAAAATTTTACTTGACTCGACACATCAGCATGGGATATCCGTTAAAGTGCATATTGCTTGCATAACTAACCATCTTGGTATAGTATCGGTCCGTATGCACTTGTATCACCATTCTCATTGTCGCGAGGTTGCCGATGACTAAATACATCATAAGAAGACTCTTGGGAATCATCCCGACACTCTTCATTATCGTCACCATCAGTTTCTTCATAGTACGTGTCGCCCCAGGTGGACCGTTCGATGGAGAAAGAGCCTTACCGGAGGTCGTCAAGAGGAATATCGAGGCGAAGTATCATCTGGACGATCCTCTTGTGGTCCAGTATGGCCGGTACATGTTCGATGTCATGAGGGGAGATCTTGGTCCTTCGTACCGTTACAAGGACCATGATGTCAACTTCTACATCTTCCAAAGCCTTCCCAACTCGATGATACTTGGAGCGATCGCGATCTCGATCGCCATATTGTTTGGAATCACCAGCGGCATGCTTGCCGCTGTTAAGCAAAATACATGGGTGGATTACCTGAGCATGGCTTTCGCTGTAGTCGGGATATCGGTACCGCTGTTCGTCATTGGACCGGTGTTGCAATATATATTCGCCATGAAACTCCAATGGCTTCCCACTTCTGGTTGGTTCACCAGTGGGGACGGATGGAAGACCATTATTTTGCCGGCAATCACACTCGCCTTTCTGGACTTCGCCACCATTGCCAGGCTTACACGTTCGAGCATGTTGGAGACGTTGCGCAGCGATTACATCAGAACCGCCAAAGCAAAAGGAATGAAGAATTCCTCCATCATCTTCAAGCATGCGATGAAGGGAGCGATGCTTCCCATAGTGAGCTATCTCGGTCCCGCGTTCGCCGGCATCATCACCGGATCGGTCGTGGTGGAACAGGTGTTCAGGATTCCCGGACTGGGAAAATTCTTCGTCCAATCCTCATTCAACCGTGACTACACCCTTATTGTGGGAGTCGTCATCGTCTATTCGGTCATCCTCGTAATCATGAATTTCTTCGTCGATATCGTGTATTCGTTGTTGGACCCACGCATCACCTACAAATAGGACTGGAGAGAAATCATGAAATTGTTTGGCAAGAAATCCACATCGCAAGAAGCGACAAACGAATTCAACCAGGTGATCGCCGGAAACAGCCTTACCAAGGATGCCTGGAGAAGATTGAAGAAGAACAAGATGGCGGTCATCAGTGTCGTCATCGTCTCGATATATATTCTATTGGCGGCCTTGGCGCCCATACTTCCCATCTATCCCTACGATGAGATCATATTGGACCACCAACATCTACAACCCTCCTTCACCAAGAATGCGGGAGAGTTGCTGATGGAGAAGAAACTCGCCGAAATCTATACCCAGGCATGGAGGCAAGGCCGCATGGATGTCACCCAGGAAGAGGAGGACATGCTCTGGAACTGGATCGACAACAGTGAAGCCAACAAGGTATGGGACTACATGTACATCGAGGGAAACAGGCAAGTCGAGGAGGGGCTCTACACCTTTTCCTCCGCTGAGCAGAGGACCATCGACAATCTCCAGAACAAGTTGAAGACCGACCTCCAGATAAGTGTAAAGAAGGTTTGGTATACCGATCCAACCACAAATGACACCGAGAACGTCGAGAAGCTTCCGGTCGAAGAAATTGTAGGCATCTATGCCGAAATGATCGGAGCCCCGATCGATATGGTGGTCGAGCAGTATGAAAGGGAGATCCAACAACAGATCCTCAAGACAGTGAAGGCCAAGAATCCCGATCTCCCCGAAGAGGATATCCAACCTTTGTTCGAACTCGAAATGGAAAGCATGTCGGAAAGGGAACATGATACCTTGGTGCGCGACAATATCTTCGCCAAGATCGTAGTGGAGGCGAGAAGGATAGCTGCCGCCGATTTGAAGGATGCCGCAACTGACGAAACAGCCATATTCCCCCTCGATAAGGAAATCTCGATCAAAGGACCGCTTTCGGCGGATGTGGAAGCCTCCAGAAAACATGAACGACGCTACTATCTCGGTACCGACTACCAGGGAAGGGACATGCTCAGTCGGATCATCTACGGTGGACAGGTATCGATCGCGATCGGTTTCATCGGTACCATCACCAGTGTGCTGATCGGAATCGTGTTGGGATCACTTGCTGGTTATCTCGGGGGCAAGATCGACTACTTCATCATGCGGGTGGTCGACATCATGTACGGGCTTCCCTACATGCTTCTGGTGATCATTGCAATGGCCATATTCGGCAGGAACATATTGAACTTGTTCTTCGCTTTGGCGATCATCAGTTGGCTTACCATCAGCAGGATGGTCCGTGGTCAAATCATGTCGTTGAAGAACCAGGAGTTCATCGAGGCGGCACGATCGATGGGAGCTCCCACCTGGCGCATTATTTTCCGTCACTTGGTACCGAACTCCTTGAGTGTGATCATCGTATTCTCCACCCTCAGGATCCCTTCGTTCATCATGACCGAATCATTCCTCTCCTTCTTGGGACTCGGAGTCCAGGCCCCCTACGCATCGTGGGGTTCGCTCGTCGGAGATGCTGTGGGAGGCATGACATTGTACCCATGGAAGCTATTCTTCCCTGCGGCGGCAATGACCATCTTCCTCTTCGCGATGAACTTCCTCGGAGACGGATTGCGCGATGCCTTCGACCCACAGAGCAAGAACCAGTTATAGGAGCAGGAAAAAGTGACGAACAAGAACTCACAAGAGAATTACGATATGTTGCTTGAGGTGAACAACCTCAAGACCTATTTCAAGACCGATGCGGGTATCGTGAAGGCCGTGGACGGCATTTCGTTCAAGCTCGGCAAAGGGGAGACCCTCGGTATCGTGGGAGAATCCGGAAGTGGGAAATCGGTTACCAATCTTTCCATCATGCGGCTCATTCCAAGCCCTCCGGGAAAGATTGTGGACGGAGAGGTGATCTTCGAAGGCAGAGATATCCTCCAGCTTCCCGAAAGTGCGTTGAGGAATATCCGGGGAAATGAGATTTCAATGATCTTTCAGGACCCGATGACCAGCTTGAATCCCTTCCTGAGGATATCCACACAGATGATCGAGACGATCAGACTACACCAGGACATCTCCAAGAAGGATGCCCTGCAAAAATCGGTCGACATGCTCAAATTGG
>Ga0334899_1001936_pt1 | contig 17964 bp, 17 predicted proteins | sample GraSluR3_MG_FD_207219 | JGI IMG/M metagenome (GOLD analysis project Ga0334899, IMG submission 207219) | Sludge microbial communities from methane-producing bioreactor in Wageningen University, Netherlands - Granular Sludge_8_08-R3 | ecosystem: Engineered > Bioreactor > Anaerobic > Unclassified ...
CTCACAATCATCCCATAGTGGAATTGAAATACTGGTTCTTCTTATTACTCAAAAGAAAAAATATTCTCACAATCATCCCATAGTGGAATTGAAATCGTAGATTGAAATAATAACTAATCCAAACCGAGTACTCACAATCATCCCATAGTGGAATTGAAATATCACCAACACCCAGCCAATGATGGTCGCAAACCGCTCACAATCATCCCATAGTGGAATTGAAATGCCGTTACCACTTAATTAAACCCTCCGCCATCTCGCTCACAATCATCCCATAGTGGAATTGAAATGTTCAATATGTATGGTCTTATGATAAAGGCTGCATCCTCACAATCATCCCATAGTGGAATTGAAATTCAATTATTTACAATGTTTCAATTTGCACAAAAATCTCACAATCATCCCATAGTGGAATTGAAATCTGTTACCCGCTGGCTTTAAAAAATGTACTCAATGCTCACAATCATCCCATAGTGGAATTGAAATAGTAATATTAACCCATTGTTATGCACCGTTTTAATCTCACAATCATCCCATAGTGGAATTGAAATTTGTGTGAAAATAATTGTTAAAATACTTGCATACACTCACAATCATCCCATAGTGGAATTGAAATATTCTTTTTTAGCCGTTTGTTTCCGCTCTTATGAGCTCACAATCATCCCATAGTGGAATTGAAATATAGTAAAGCAAAGTTCGCTGGGTTATAAAATGTTTCTCACAATCATCCCATAGTGGAATTGAAATAATCTTTCATTAAATAACCAAATTTTATACGATTTCTCACAATCATCCCATAGTGGAATTGAAATGCGTTTTTTGTGCAGCCAAAAGGTGGGGGTAAAATACTCACAATCATCCCATAGTGGAATTGAAATTGGTATGCTTTTTTCCTGTCTGTTTTCAAATTTTCTCACAATCATCCCATAGTGGAATTGAAATAGTGTACAAATTTTCCTTTACCCTATTTATTGAACTCTCACAATCATCCCATAGTGGAATTGAAATAGAACAAAGATGTAAACAATTGGAAATGCTGCATACTCACAATCATCCCATAGTGGAATTGAAATTCCACACGTCGATGACATCATCAGGGGAAAACTCGCTCACAATCATCCCATAGTGGAATTGAAATCGTAAATCCCTGTCGGATTTCAAATAAAATTGTAAACTCACAATCATCCCATAGTGGAATTGAAATCTCTGTACCTACTCACAAGGGGGAAAACATAAAACTCACAATCATCCCATAGTGGAATTGAAATAAGGCAAAATGGCTACCGCCTCATTTTTCCAAAAGCTCACAATCATCCCATAGTGGAATTGAAATAAAGTAATTGACAATATCATATTGATACTTAAGTTTCTCACAATCATCCCATAGTGGAATTGAAATTTTTGCCTTTGGGCAGCATATATAGTCGCTTTTGGTCTCACAATCATCCCATAGTGGAATTGAAATGTAGGTGGGGGTTAAATAGGAATAGAAACAATAACACTCACAATCATCCCATAGTGGAATTGAAATTAATTATGGGTAGTCACCCCCTTATGCGTTGATACTCTCACAATCATCCCATAGTGGAATTGAAATGAGGTAAACGGTGAAATACAGCATTTTTCAATAATCTCACAATCATCCCATAGTGGAATTGAAATTCTTTGGGAATAGTAAGGTAAAATCTGTTACACACTCACAATCATCCCATAGTGGAATTGAAATAAAATATGTTTTATAACATAAAATAACGAATTCTAACTCACAATCATCCCATAGTGGAATTGAAATTCGAAATTTGCTATATTTCTCGAAGTGAATGCGTTGCTCACAATCATCCCATAGTGGAATTGAAATAAGTCATCAAACCTTTGAACGATAGGTTTGCTTCTCTCACAATCATCCCATAGTGGAATTGAAATCTCTTTTCTTCATATGATTGAGAGGGCTAATGAATCTCACAATCATCCCATAGTGGAATTGAAATTCCGCACGGAGAAACGCCATCCACACGTCGATAACACTCACAATCATCCCATAGTGGAATTGAAATCACGTCGATAACATCATCTGGGCTGAACTCGTCATCTCACAATCATCCCATAGTGGAATTGAAATATGAACTGACGAGTCAAATCAGTTTCATTAAAATTCTCACAATCATCCCATAGTGGAATTGAAATTCAAAAATTTCAATTTGAGTTGATGGCGGATTTACCTCACAATCATCCCATAGTGGAATTGAAATAAAAAAACGCTGTTGTGAATGTCGATTGGTCTTCCTCACAATCATCCCATAGTGGAATTGAAATAAACTTGTAGATTTTTGTTAGTTTTGTTTGTATAACTCACAATCATCCCATAGTGGAATTGAAATAATAAAAACATCACCTTCTAGAAGATGATAGATATCTCACAATCATCCCATAGTGGAATTGAAATAATATTTTTAGCTAAAAATGCATCATTTGTTGCAACTCACAATCATCCCATAGTGGAATTGAAATATTTCGAGGGGGGTGTGTTGAGCAAGCCCGAGGATCTCACAATCATCCCATAGTGGAATTGAAATTCACCACGGCTGCTTAGTCTTAATATGTTTCATTTTCTCACAATCATCCCATAGTGGAATTGAAATAGCAGATTGAGCAGCGAAGTCGTATGGCGGCTTGTCTCACAATCATCCCATAGTGGAATTGAAATTTTGAAATTGGGTGTTATTGAGTTGTATAATTATGCTCACAATCATCCCATAGTGGAATTGAAATATTCCAGCAGTTGAGGTGTTCTTCGATGGCATTGTCTCACAATCATCCCATAGTGGAATTGAAATTTTAAAGTTGGGTGTGGTTGAGTTGTATAATTATGCTCACAATCATCCCATAGTGGAATTGAAATCAAGAAAATGGGAACATTCATTTTCATTTAGTTGTCTCACAATCATCCCATAGTGGAATTGAAATTCGGGCAATAAGGCGCAACTCATCGACGCAATCGCCTCACAATCATCCCATAGTGGAATTGAAATTACAAATTCGCTTCCTTTTGGCAAAATGAAGCGAAACCTCACAATCATCCCATAGTGGAATTGAAATACTTGCTTACCTAAAATAAAGATGTAAACAACTGCTCACAATCATCCCATAGTGGAATTGAAATACTTGCTTACCTAAAATAAAGATGTAAACAACTGGCTCACAATCATCCCATAGTGGAATTGAAATGTTTGTTCTGGCAATCATTCCAATAATCCTGCAAACTCACAATCATCCCATAGTGGAATTGAAATTCCACACGTCAATCACATCGTCGGGGCTGAACTCGCTCACAATCATCCCATAGTGGAATTGAAATTTATCTACCCGTCGGCCGATATTCTCGACAGAACTCTCACAATCATCCCATAGTGGAATTGAAATATCGCTTCGCTCAATTGTTCACACTTCGTGTCGCTCTCACAATCATCCCATAGTGGAATTGAAATAGCAGTATTGAAATTGACGACACCGTAACCGAGGACTCACAATCATCCCATAGTGGAATTGAAATAGAATTATTAACTTGCGCAAAACTTACCGATAATGGCTCACAATCATCCCATAGTGGAATTGAAATTCACTTATCCAAGCAAACGCCTCAGAGTAGTTCCCTCACAATCATCCCATAGTGGAATTGAAATCGATTTTTAAATTATTCAAGGTTAATGGGGCTTCTCACAATCATCCCATAGTGGAATTGAAATTTTTTTGGGCGTAGGCATCAAAGGCTTCCTGATCCCTCACAATCATCCCATAGTGGAATTGAAATCACCGAAATGACAGGAGTGGCAGGCGCACAGGGTACTCACAATCATCCCATAGTGGAATTGAAATTTAGCTTTATCTTCTCCTCGGTTAGTTTGTACTCGGCTCACAATCATCCCATAGTGGAATTGAAATTTGGTAACAATGTCGGCAATTTTAACGACGGTAGTCTCACAATCATCCCATAGTGGAATTGAAATTTCTCTCTCATTTGACGTGCAACGTCCATTCTTTCTCTCACAATCATCCCATAGTGGAATTGAAATCCCACAGGGCGGGTTTTTTTGTCCTTTCCTGCAGCCTCACAATCATCCCATAGTGGAATTGAAATCCGGTAACTGTTACATGGCGCAGTGCGGGGGCAAGCTCACAATCATCCCATAGTGGAATTGAAATGAAGTACTATGACACCGAGGATACCACTACCTAAGACTCACAATCATCCCATAGTGGAATTGAAATACCCCGAATGTCAATAGGCCGTTGCGCGTTAGTTTCTCACAATCATCCCATAGTGGAATTGAAATTGCACCGCCTAGTGGAAGTAGTGAGCGAAGCGAACGCTCACAATCATCCCATAGTGGAATTGAAATGAGCATTACCGCTCATTTTGAGAAACGGCATCGCCCTCACAATCATCCCATAGTGGAATTGAAATTTAGTCGCAACTCCTTTAGCAGTCGGGTACTGCCTTCTCACAATCATCCCATAGTGGAATTGAAATTGTAAAGCTTCGAGTTGAGGGTTAAAAGAACGTCCTCACAATCATCCCATAGTGGAATTGAAATAACGATTTCTTAGTCGTGCGATTATAGACAACAACTCACAATCATCCCATAGTGGAATTGAAATATGAATTGTTACTATCGAATACGTTGCCTCGGGTCCTCACAATCATCCCATAGTGGAATTGAAATCTTAATAGCATCCACCAACACGGGCTTAATTAACTCTCACAATCATCCCATAGTGGAATTGAAATATTATTCTGCCCACGTGCCGCCTCCTAACAGTTTTTTCTCACAATCATCCCATAGTGGAATTGAAATCCTAAATATTGGCTGCTATAACTTTTTTTTCCTTTCACTCACAATCATCCCATAGTGGAATTGAAATGCGTGCTTAGCGGCGGTGGACACACTAGGGGCTGGCTCACAATCATCCCATAGTGGAATTGAAATCCTTAGCAAACTGCTTATACTGGCGTGCAAATTCCTCACAATCATCCCATAGTGGAATTGAAATTTCCAAACTCTATTGCCTCGTTTCTGTTAGTGAAACTCACAATCATCCCATAGTGGAATTGAAATACCATATTCACTTTGCACTCGGAGCGTAACTAGAGCTCACAATCATCCCATAGTGGAATTGAAATATGAAAATCAAGCTGAAAGACCTACTAAACGCCTTCTCACAATCATCCCATAGTGGAATTGAAATCTCAGGACTTTGCCGACAACGTGGAGGATATGCTGCTCACAATCATCCCATAGTGGAATTGAAATTTAAAATCATTTGGTCACACACCATTCCTCGTATGTCTCACAATCATCCCATAGTGGAATTGAAATTTTTCACAAGCGGGAATAGAATTTACAGTGGATGACTCACAATCATCCCATAGTGGAATTGAAATTAGTGGAGGCCTTTGCTTCGGAGGATACAGAAGCGCCTCACAATCATCCCATAGTGGAATTGAAATGGTTATTGGGAACAGGTTCTCAGAGGGGCAGCCGACTCACAATCATCCCATAGTGGAATTGAAATAACTGAACACCTTTATAACAACTGCCCTAATTAAACTCACAATCATCCCATAGTGGAATTGAAATTCTTGGATATGCCCGCGTCAAGAAGTTAGCCTTTTTCTCACAATCATCCCATAGTGGAATTGAAATTTGGTTAAATTGAGTTACATAATCAATGGAAAAATCTCACAATCATCCCATAGTGGAATTGAAATAAAAGAAGCCAGACCCCGTGAAGATTGACCCTGCCCACTCACAATCATCCCATAGTGGAATTGAAATCTTAATAGCATCCACCAACACGGGCTTAATTAACTCTCACAATCATCCCATAGTGGAATTGAAATATTATTCTGCCCACGTGCCGCCTCCTAACAGTTTTTTCTCACAATCATCCCATAGTGGAATTGAAATCCTAAATATTGGCTGCTATAACTTTTTTTTCCTTTCACTCACAATCATCCCATAGTGGAATTGAAATGCGTGCTTAGCGGCGGTGGACACACTAGGGGCTGGCTCACAATCATCCCATAGTGGAATTGAAATCCTTAGCAAACTGCTTATACTGGCGTGCAAATTCCTCACAATCATCCCATAGTGGAATTGAAATTTCCAAACTCTATTGCCTCGTTTCTGTTAGTGAAACTCACAATCATCCCATAGTGGAATTGAAATACCATATTCACTTTGCACTCGGAGCGTAACTAGAGCTCACAATCATCCCATAGTGGAATTGAAATATGAAAATCAAGCTGAAAGACCTACTAAACGCCTTCTCACAATCATCCCATAGTGGAATTGAAATCTCAGGACTTTGCCGACAACGTGGAGGATATGCTGCTCACAATCATCCCATAGTGGAATTGAAATTTAAAATCATTTGGTCACACACCATTCCTCGTATGTCTCACAATCATCCCATAGTGGAATTGAAATTTTTCACAAGCGGGAATAGAATTTACAGTGGATGACTCACAATCATCCCATAGTGGAATTGAAATTTGGTTATCGATCCTGGGATTTCTAGCCTCAATTCTCTCACAATCATCCCATAGTGGAATTGAAATTTGTTACAGGTTCGCGGCACGAGTATGGTCATTAGCTCACAATCATCCCATAGTGGAATTGAAATTCCTTATCGGCTCCCTTTTGCATCTCCTGCTCAAGCTCACAATCATCCCATAGTGGAATTGAAATGCCACACCGATTTGCCCTGCTTATCGCGTATATTAATCTCACAATCATCCCATAGTGGAATTGAAATTTGAGAAACCCGCTGGAATAAAATACGATGCTACCGACTCACAATCATCCCATAGTGGAATTGAAATACATATCGGTTGAAGAATCGGTTGCGCTTATTGAAACTCACAATCATCCCATAGTGGAATTGAAATAAACCAGCACCGTGCGCAAGTGGCTTGAGCCTTTACACTCACAATCATCCCATAGTGGAATTGAAATTTTGTAAAACATCCCTTCGCGAGTAAAGAAAGCAACTCACAATCATCCCATAGTGGAATTGAAATATAGTATTTTATTGGCCATTGGTGGTAGGTTTTTTCTCACAATCATCCCATAGTGGAATTGAAATTCTTTTAATGTAGTAATCCCCCTCACGGGGCGATTACTCACAATCATCCCATAGTGGAATTGAAATTTAGCTTAAGGTCGCGTTCTGCGTTGCAATTCTCACTCACAATCATCCCATAGTGGAATTGAAATCTACAATTACTAATGCTTGCATAGAATTTGTTTTTCTCACAATCATCCCATAGTGGAATTGAAATACACGAGGTGAAGGTAGGGTTGATGTGGAAAGTGCCTCACAATCATCCCATAGTGGAATTGAAATGAGGGAAGTGGCAACCCAACCTATAACGTGGTAATCTCACAATCATCCCATAGTGGAATTGAAATCACTTTTTTTAATTCCTCTAGTGTTTCACAAGCTCTCACAATCATCCCATAGTGGAATTGAAATTCATTAGCTGCATAATACCAAGCACTTTATTTTGCTCACAATCATCCCATAGTGGAATTGAAATGTGTGTTTTTTGTTCCATAGCATTATTGTGTTAGGTCTCACAATCATCCCATAGTGGAATTGAAATCCGATAGCCTGAATAGGTAACCCTAGGATACCCCCCTCACAATCATCCCATAGTGGAATTGAAATATCAAGGCGGACAGTAGCCTCCTTTTTAGTGATTCTCACAATCATCCCATAGTGGAATTGAAATAAAATGAAGATGTAAACAAGCGGAAACGCCACGTACTCACAATCATCCCATAGTGGAATTGAAATACCACACGTCAATCACATCACCGGGTCCGAACTCGCTCACAATCATCCCATAGTGGAATTGAAATCACAGAGTACAACACTGTTACATCCTGATAACCTCCTCACAATCATCCCATAGTGGAATTGAAATCTCATACGACTTGCGAACCTGTCATTCAAAGGCTCTCACAATCATCCCATAGTGGAATTGAAATAAACCTACTATATATTTTACCTAAAGGCAAAAGCCTCACAATCATCCCATAGTGGAATTGAAATACTCAATGGCTTTTCTCTCCGCCTCGGTCAACCCCCTCACAATCATCCCATAGTGGAATTGAAATTTATCTGAGAAAATCCAATATAATACTGCTTTATCTCTCACAATCATCCCATAGTGGAATTGAAATCTCCAGCCTATAAAATGTTTGATTGGCGGTGCAAAATCTCACAATCATCCCATAGTGGAATTGAAATTTAATTCTTCCATTATTCAGGTTGTAGCTGCCTTTCTCACAATCATCCCATAGTGGAATTGAAATTGTATGGAATATCAGCTAATGGGGAGTATGCAATACTCACAATCATCCCATAGTGGAATTGAAATTTAATTCTTCCATTATTCAGGTTGTAGCTGCCTTTCTCACAATCATCCCATAGTGGAATTGAAATAATTCATCCTTCTATGCAAGAACATATAGGTTAGCCTCACAATCATCCCATAGTGGAATTGAAATCCAGTAAGATTTCTCAGGGATTTCACTATCAAAAACTCACAATCATCCCATAGTGGAATTGAAATGATGGTGTCTGGACTCAAAAAACTAGGCTTAAAACTCACAATCATCCCATAGTGGAATTGAAATCGTTTCTCTTCTTGCCTACAAAAGTTGACACATCACTCACAATCATCCCATAGTGGAATTGAAATTAATATGCTGTAAAGATTCAGCATTTCGCTTCCCTTCTCACAATCATCCCATAGTGGAATTGAAATGATCAACTCGGTTGAACCTTAGTTCCTTCTCCACTCTCACAATCATCCCATAGTGGAATTGAAATCTGTCTTGAGGTTCGTTTTTTGCTGAGTCGTCATACTCACAATCATCCCATAGTGGAATTGAAATTTGCATCTAAAAAACTTTCATAATGCTTCTCATCTCTCACAATCATCCCATAGTGGAATTGAAATTAGTGAAGCTCATAAATAGCATTAAGTAGGCTATTCTCACAATCATCCCATAGTGGAATTGAAATTAACTTATGATTGTGTTACCTCCGTTTCGATTATCCTCACAATCATCCCATAGTGGAATTGAAATTCGTAAACCTCCGTCCAAGTCAAAGGCATAACCCCACTCACAATCATCCCATAGTGGAATTGAAATCCAACGGCCAAAAATAGAGGTCAATAGCCATTCCTCTCACAATCATCCCATAGTGGAATTGAAATCTCCAGCCTATAAAATGTTTGATTGGCGGTGCAAAATCTCACAATCATCCCATAGTGGAATTGAAATTTTAGACATATTCTCGTCAGGGTCGTCCTTATATAATCTCACAATCATCCCATAGTGGAATTGAAATCGGCCAGCAAAATTAGAATAACAACCGATAGTATTCTCACAATCATCCCATAGTGGAATTGAAATCTGGCTTGCATATACCAGCTTGTTAGCGGGCGTTAACTCACAATCATCCCATAGTGGAATTGAAATTACGTACTGCTTAAGCATATCGTGCATTGATTTTCTCACAATCATCCCATAGTGGAATTGAAATGCAGTATCATTGGTATGGGGGTGCGCTCAATAATGCTCACAATCATCCCATAGTGGAATTGAAATCAGGTAGCTGTAGGCATCTATCTCGGCCTGCACACTCACAATCATCCCATAGTGGAATTGAAATCCAGAATTGTACACCGCTGCTCCTAGGTAGAAATCTCACAATCATCCCATAGTGGAATTGAAATATTACGCACCAGTTACGATGAATCGGGTCAAATACTCACAATCATCCCATAGTGGAATTGAAATCTCGAACATCGAACACCCGAATGGTATTGGTTTCTTCTCACAATCATCCCATAGTGGAATTGAAATTAGATATACAATTTTATTTAAGCCTTGGCGCACCTCTCACAATCATCCCATAGTGGAATTGAAATATCAAAATCGCTAGTTAATGCATATCTTATTCTACTCACAATCATCCCATAGTGGAATTGAAATTAGTGAAGCTCATAAATAGCATTAAGTAGGCTATTCTCACAATCATCCCATAGTGGAATTGAAATATAAAATATTCTTAACATCAATACCCCCCAAAAAACCTCACAATCATCCCATAGTGGAATTGAAATTCTAAATATTAGTGAAAATACGGTGTGGTGGGAGGCTCACAATCATCCCATAGTGGAATTGAAATACGATACTGTATATTCTTCAACTCAAGTATATGGCTCACAATCATCCCATAGTGGAATTGAAATTGTTAAAACAGCTCGACAATTTTTTTCAAGGTATCTCACAATCATCCCATAGTGGAATTGAAATAGATATTAAGGGTGATAGTTGGAACGAATCGCTTTTCTCACAATCATCCCATAGTGGAATTGAAATTTGTTTAGTTGTTTTTAGGATGAATAATCGTTGGTCTCACAATCATCCCATAGTGGAATTGAAATAATAGAGCCATTGCGAAATGAAATAATAATCGTTTTCCTCACAATCATCCCATAGTGGAATTGAAATAACGATGTAATCAACCCAAGGATTGCGACTGTAACCTCACAATCATCCCATAGTGGAATTGAAATCTTGTTTATGTCTTTATTCTTGGCAAGCAGGTTGGCTCACAATCATCCCATAGTGGAATTGAAATATTTGCCCATACGAATGTTACCATTTTTTTGAAAAACTCACAATCATCCCATAGTGGAATTGAAATGCGGAGATTGTTAAAACATCCGTGCAACTTCGTTTTCTCACAATCATCCCATAGTGGAATTGAAATTTTTTCAGGTTGTAGCTGCCTTTACGAAGCAGCATACTCACAATCATCCCATAGTGGAATTGAAATAACATAAATCGTTCTATTCGTTATCTGTCCGTTACCTCACAATCATCCCATAGTGGAATTGAAATTTTAACAAGTATCTTGAAATAGCTCAAAGCAAGGTGCTCACAATCATCCCATAGTGGAATTGAAATAGGACACGAACCAAAGGCACTTCTTTGAAAAAGGACTCACAATCATCCCATAGTGGAATTGAAATGTCGTGAAAGGTCAAATTTATATTAGCGTAAGGCACTCACAATCATCCCATAGTGGAATTGAAATACGTATCAGGCGCTGAGGGGATAACCTCCATTGCTCTCACAATCATCCCATAGTGGAATTGAAATGTGAATTGCAATCCGTTACAACCGTTGGCGATGACTCACAATCATCCCATAGTGGAATTGAAATACTTCGCCCCTACCGTGTAGGCGCCCTTTCCATCACTCACAATCATCCCATAGTGGAATTGAAATGAGCATTGAGCTTCCTGAAAATTGGGGCGCAATTTCTCACAATCATCCCATAGTGGAATTGAAATAAAATGCCAACCAAGCGTCAAATACGTCACCCTCTTCTCACAATCATCCCATAGTGGAATTGAAATTAGCCTACCCTCTTCGTTATAGTAACCAAAAGTTAACTCACAATCATCCCATAGTGGAATTGAAATACGTATTAGATAGTAACAACTCATTAGCCCTCTCACTCACAATCATCCCATAGTGGAATTGAAATTCACAATCAAAATAATAAATTGTTGCCCACTCATCTCACAATCATCCCATAGTGGAATTGAAATTTTTTGAAAGCATCGAAACCAACTTGCTTACCTAAAACTCACAATCATCCCATAGTGGAATTGAAATTGCAATAGCGCTATTTCTGTTATTGTTTCTATTCCTTCTCACAATCATCCCATAGTGGAATTGAAATTCGGCATATTCACATTTTGAGTTGCACCCCTGCATTCTCACAATCATCCCATAGTGGAATTGAAATTCGGCATATTCACATTTTGAGTTGCACCCCTGCATTCTCACAATCATCCCATAGTGGAATTGAAATCATACCAAAAAAAAATTTAATAGATATGTTGTATCTCACAATCATCCCATAGTGGAATTGAAATCGTTCTCGTATGTCAGCCTGTACCGCTTTTTCACTCACAATCATCCCATAGTGGAATTGAAATAAAGTTATGTTGGAAGCCCCAATTTACTTGAATAATTCTCACAATCATCCCATAGTGGAATTGAAATGCGTTCTCGTATGTCAGCCTGTACCGCTTTTTCACACTCACAATCATCCCATAGTGGAATTGAAATATTTTTAAATTATTCAAGTAAATTGGGGCTTCCACTCACAATCATCCCATAGTGGAATTGAAATACGGCACAAAACAATAACGAATATGACTGGTAGGGTTCTCACAATCATCCCATAGTGGAATTGAAATATAGTAGAAGTAGAGATTTCCATAGCAGCGTTCTTTCTCACAATCATCCCATAGTGGAATTGAAATACAAACTTTACTATTTTCATAACAAAATGGATTTGACTCACAATCATCCCATAGTGGAATTGAAATACAAACTTTACTATTTTCATAACAAAATGGATTTGCTCACAATCATCCCATAGTGGAATTGAAATCAGACTACAACACTGTTATACCCTGATAGCCCGGCCTCACAATCATCCCATAGTGGAATTGAAATTTTTTGAACGAATCAAAACCTACCTGCTTACCTACTCACAATCATCCCATAGTGGAATTGAAATTTAACTAAAAATATGTTACTTGTCTCATTCCGCTTCGCCTCACAATCATCCCATAGTGGAATTGAAATCTCTCGTTATTGTTAAGTATCTATTCATATTATTTTCTCACAATCATCCCATAGTGGAATTGAAATTGCAATAGCGCAGTTTGTTTTTTCGTTTCTATTCCTCTCACAATCATCCCATAGTGGAATTGAAATACTTGTTCTGGCAATCATTCCAATAATCCTGTAAACTCACAATCATCCCATAGTGGAATTGAAATAGCATACAAATTTTCCTTAACCCTATTTATTGAACTCTCACAATCATCCCATAGTGGAATTGAAATCTCGGTAATATATATAGTAGGTTTTGGTTTTATAGCTCACAATCATCCCATAGTGGAATTGAAATAATAAGGCTTATCAGTAGCCAAGGCCTTCCCCGAACTCACAATCATCCCATAGTGGAATTGAAATAAATTTTGCGGGTCTCGGTAAATGCGTTTTTGAAACTCACAATCATCCCATAGTGGAATTGAAATACCCAAAAAGTTTTTGAGGCGGGTTGGAAAAAACGCTCACAATCATCCCATAGTGGAATTGAAATAAACTTATAAATTTTTGTTAGTTTTGTTTCTATAAACTCACAATCATCCCATAGTGGAATTGAAATAGCAGATTGAGCAGCGTTCACGTATGAGTGCGTGTCTCACAATCATCCCATAGTGGAATTGAAATGCAACGGCTATGGGGCTTAGCCCGTGGAAGTCATCCTCACAATCATCCCATAGTGGAATTGAAATGCAATAACAACAACTGTTTTTTTAGTGGTATCATCCTCACAATCATCCCATAGTGGAATTGAAATCTTTTCATAATTCAGGGCGTAACGCTTCTCATTGTCTCACAATCATCCCATAGTGGAATTGAAATTTAAGGTTAACCACATTAGCAAGATAGGCGATAGGCTCACAATCATCCCATAGTGGAATTGAAATTCTGGTTAGGTTAATTTTGGTTTCGCCTGTCCGTACTCACAATCATCCCATAGTGGAATTGAAATATCCGTCGTGGTTCTTTATTAAATCGTTGGCCTTTCTCACAATCATCCCATAGTGGAATTGAAATGCTTAAAAAACGGGCTGGCGAGCTACAGGGGCAGCCTCACAATCATCCCATAGTGGAATTGAAATCTAACTGGGGCTGAATCCTAGTCAACAACTTAGGGTAGCTCACAATCATCCCATAGTGGAATTGAAATAAAGATGCTGATAAAAGGCACTTTTTCGAAAAGGGCGCTCACAATCATCCCATAGTGGAATTGAAATATTTATAAAACACTTGAAAATGTAATTTGGCAATACTCACAATCATCCCATAGTGGAATTGAAATAGAGGTTGATAGTGAGAAACGACCAGAACCAGAAGCTCACAATCATCCCATAGTGGAATTGAAATAGGGGGTAGCGGAAGTGGATCTTCTGTTGGCGGGGCTCACAATCATCCCATAGTGGAATTGAAATAGTATTATTCTCATTTTATGATGTAAATATCAAGCTCACAATCATCCCATAGTGGAATTGAAATTTGCATGCCACTTCATCTTTGAATACAGCAATCTTCTCACAATCATCCCATAGTGGAATTGAAATACGCTTGTTAGCACCTGCCCTTTATTCCGAAGTTTTTCTCACAATCATCCCATAGTGGAATTGAAATTTTTGCCCCTTGCGTTACCTATATTGAGAATTGGAAGCTCACAATCATCCCATAGTGGAATTGAAATAACTTACACTGAGGTGGTCATCCCATTCTGTGAGGACTCACAATCATCCCATAGTGGAATTGAAATAAACTAGGTTTTACTTCTCAAGAAATTATTGATGCCTCACAATCATCCCATAGTGGAATTGAAATATTACAACGCTAGGCTAACTGCATTTAAAACGTATACTCACAATCATCCCATAGTGGAATTGAAATTTTTAATGTCGATGATATTGTAAAGCGCCATAAACTCTCACAATCATCCCATAGTGGAATTGAAATGCGATGACAGGGAAGGGATCGCCTCGGAGGAGATGACTCACAATCATCCCATAGTGGAATTGAAATCACCATGAAACGAACAAATCATTTACAAACTTCATTCTCACAATCATCCCATAGTGGAATTGAAATTCGCCTTCTTGGTGGGGTCGTCGCCGCTTACGCTTTCTCACAATCATCCCATAGTGGAATTGAAATTAGGTCATCACATGCCAGATGGCAATTCTTAAATTCTCACAATCATCCCATAGTGGAATTGAAATAGGGGAGGAACAAGCATCTCCGCTGTGGGTTGGCTGCTCACAATCATCCCATAGTGGAATTGAAATAGCCTAGACACGTTTAGAACTACGCTTCTGTTTTTTCTCACAATCATCCCATAGTGGAATTGAAATCAAAATCGAGGTTGCTCAACTTGTCGGGACCAAGGTCTCACAATCATCCCATAGTGGAATTGAAATATCGAGGTTACGCCCTCAGCTCCTGATACGTAGGCACCTCACAATCATCCCATAGTGGAATTGAAATAATCGAATTGACTGGAAAAAGGCCTTGCGCTTTGTCTCACAATCATCCCATAGTGGAATTGAAATTTTCGGGCATGGCGGGAGCATTCTCAGCAGCGCAGCTCACAATCATCCCATAGTGGAATTGAAATAGCATTGGCGTTGCGCTTAGTGGGGTTAGCGGTTTTGCTCACAATCATCCCATAGTGGAATTGAAATTCTGAATCGATGGTTAGTGAGTAAACAGTACTATTAACTCACAATCATCCCATAGTGGAATTGAAATATGTGATTGAGCCAATTGCCAATTCCAACTTCTACCCTCACAATCATCCCATAGTGGAATTGAAATTCTGAATCGATGGTTAGTGAGTAAACAGTACTATTAACTCACAATCATCCCATAGTGGAATTGAAAATTTGGTCGCAGTCGAATGAGAAGTTTTTCCTATGGGAATGTACAGGTGGGTAAGGAAGTAAAATACCAGCGCCACTAAATTTTGGTATGTTGTGGCGCTGAAATTATGGGAGATTGGTTGCTTTACTCAGCTATCTCCGCGCTTTTTTCCTCAAAAGTTGCTTTTGATATTTTTCTGAGGGGATTCATGGTAATAACCCATTTCTCTTTATCGCTGCTTTGGATAACAACAACGTAAATGTTATCGGGATCCTCTTTGTCGTCGCAATAGTGAGCGTATGCGTAGTATACATGTTGAAAATTAATATCATCGGATGCATATCGAACCTCGTTTATGGCACCATTCCAGCTTTTAAGCTGCTTTTCAAAATCGGGACGATCCATGGCATCCTCGTCGAGCGCCATGCTCATGGCCCAGCTGGCATACTGCTTAAGCAGCTCAACATCCTTGGTTTTATAGGCTAGTAGCACTTGCTGTGCAGCCTCCTCGCCGGGAGCATAGGTTTCCTTTACCTCAAGTTTAAAATCTTTGGCTTTCTCCTTGCCCTTTTCAGCTGTTGACCCACCACCGCATGAGGTAAGTGTTACAATCAGGGCTAGCATTAGTAAACTTGTAATTCGTTTCATAGCTTATTCTTTTAGGTTATCCTACAAATTTAAGCAATGATAGCTAAGGGTGCAAGTTTAAACCCAGTATTCGGTTTTCATCAATCTTGTCGATTTGTTAATCTATCTTCAACCAAACCTATATGCAAGTATTTTAGGGCTGAGTTTAACGTTGAGACTTTGCTGGATGGTGTCGCTGTACTATGATGGTATTTAGTTGGATTGCTAGCATTCACATCATAATAAGCAATAAACTTTACTTGCTCCAACCCTTTGCACGCTCCACAGCATCGGCCCATTTGCTCTTTAGGTTGGCGCTTTGGTTGGCATCCATTGTGGCATCGAACTCCCTGTTTAGTTGCCATTGTTTTTTAAGCTCGTCGATATCTTTCCAAAAACCTGTGGCAAGCCCTGCAAGGTAGGCAGCGCCCAGGGCAGTGGTCTCAACCACTTTGGGTCTTATTACTGGCACACGGAGCATATCGGCCTGGAACTGCATCAGCAGGTTATTGGCCGATGCACCGCCATCAACCCGAAGCTCGGTAATCTCCATACCGGTGTCGCTCTGCATGGCACCAATAACATCCATGGTTTGGTAGGCTATACCTTCCAGTGCAGCGCGGGCAATGTGGGCGCGGGTTGTGCCGCGGGTTAGCCCAACCATAAGGCCACGAGCGTACTGATCCCAGTAGGGGGCACCCATACCCGTGAAGCTAGGTACGAAAAACACATCGCCATTATCCTCTACTTGTGCCGCAAGGGTTTCAATCTCTGCGGATGAATTAATAATGCCCAATCCATCTCTAAGCCACTGTACCACTGCACCGCCAATAAATATGCTGCCCTCAAGGGCATAGGTGGTTTTGCCATCAATTTGCCAGGCAATTGTGGTTACCAAGTTGTTCTTAGATATGAATGGTTTGTTGCCAGTGTTTTTAAGGATAAAGCAACCCGTTCCGTAGGTGTTTTTCACCATTCCCTCGTCAACACACATTTGCCCAAAGAGCGCTGCTTGCTGGTCGCCTGCTATTCCGCCAATGGGCACTTTCGATGCAAAAAAAGTGGTGTTGGTATAGTCGTAAACTTCGCTCGACGATGCTACACGGGGCATCATTTCAATAGGGATATTTAAAAGATTTAGTAGTTCCTCGTCCCATTTGAGCGTGTTGATATTGAACAGCATGGTACGGCTGGCGTTGGATACATCGGTTACGTGGGTTCTACCTTGGGTTAGTTTCCAAACTAACCATGAGTCAACCGTGCCAAAGGCCAGCTCGCCTTTTTCGGCTCGTTGTCTTGCCCCGTTTACATTATCGAGTATCCATTTAATTTTTGTTCCGCTAAAGTAGGCATCAATTACCAGCCCAGTTTTCTCTCGTATTTTATTTGCCAGGCCATCGGCTTTAAGCTTATCGCAAAACTCTGATGTACGCCTATCTTGCCAAACTATGGCGTTGTAAACGGGTTCGCCCGTTTTTTTATCCCAAACAATGGTTGTCTCGCGCTGGTTGGTAATTCCAATGCCCGATAGGTAAGTTCCGTTTATGCTTAGTTTCGACATAGCCTCGGCAGCCACCGCTACCTGCGACGACCATATCTCCCCAGGATCGTGTTCAACCCATCCGGGTTTAGGAAATATTTGGGTAAACTCTTTCTGAGCCACTGAACGTATATTTCCGTTATGGTCGAATAGCAATGCGCGTGAGCTGGTTGT
>Ga0334899_1001938_pt1 | contig 17949 bp, 13 predicted proteins | sample GraSluR3_MG_FD_207219 | JGI IMG/M metagenome (GOLD analysis project Ga0334899, IMG submission 207219) | Sludge microbial communities from methane-producing bioreactor in Wageningen University, Netherlands - Granular Sludge_8_08-R3 | ecosystem: Engineered > Bioreactor > Anaerobic > Unclassified ...
ATTGCTATGGATATAAAATAAAGGTGCAGCGCACCGCAACACAAGAGATATTACGGTGCGCTGCACCTTCATGGGATTCTTCAATTCTCAATCTACAAACCCGTCAGTTGCCGGGCAGGTTTTTGGGGCGCTGCACCTGCTGTCTTGAAGTTATTCTTTTTGAATTTCATTTTATAAATCGTGGGGATTTAGTTGCCAGAACCCGGAGGGTTCAAATGGTTATAGAAAAAATCGCAATATGGAAGATTCGACTTCCCGAAGAATGGAATTTTCACTTCGTTTCAACCAACCAGAGTCGAATCATTTGCTGATAAAATACAAATTGCTGCTATATAACATATTGCATATTAAAAACAGATTTTATAATTTGCCACATATAAAATTCCCGGCATATGTTGCCGGCCCAAATAAAGAAAAAGAAAATGATTGCAACCGCCAGTAAAACATTGATCCTGGAAAAAGCTTTCCGGCAAACCGGCTGTTTCGGGCTAATAGCCTATTCAAATCACTCGAATTTTTTATCAGGATAAAATAGTAACCAAAGAAAAACCGGCAGGCTTCTCACAAGCCCGCCGGCTGAGATAACTAACGCCCTTTTTAAGGGCACATTATTAACTTTTCAAAAATAAAAAATTATGGCTAACATTGATGACTACAATGCCAAACTGGATGTGATTAAAGCCATCCCGGACGAAGATGTCCAAATTCCTGCTATTCCTGTGGACGTTGCCCTGCAGGAAGCCGAAAACCTCCACCACTGGAGCCTTGATGATTTTGACGCATTAAATGTTGTTGGAATCAGCAAGGAAATGATTAACGACCTGCCTGTACGTGCAGGGGCTTGCCGAGAGGCACAATCCATTTGGAACAAAGACTACCGTTCTCAACAGGAAGCACAGAAAGAATGGGCCGAACAAGCGCCAAAAGCCTATGAATTCCGAAACGACCTGCTCGCTTCGCTGCGTTTTGCTTATCGAATAGACGATGCGCTGCTAAGCCGTGTGAGCGCCATTACCGATGGCAGCGGACATGCCGACATGATTCAGGATTTGAACGACATTGCCGTTTTGGGCCGCGAAAATCCAGAACCGTTAACTGCCATTGGGTTCGACCTCACGCAACTCGACCTGGCGGCTACCCGTGCGGATGAGCTGGCCGATCTGCTGGCCGAAGCAAACGGCGACAAAGCCGATCCCAACGAATCGAAAATTATTCGCGACAAAGCCTACACGCATATGAAAGTGCTGGTAGATGAAATTCGAGAAGCCGGAAAATATGTATTCCGGAACGACAAAAACCGGTTGAAAGGCTATTCCAGCGACTACTGGAGAAAAGAAAACCGGAAAAAGAAAGACGAAAACAATGAAGCTGCTGAATAACAGCGTCCTGTTACGTTTTGGGGCGTCCTGTAAGATTATGGGGTGCCTTGTTCGCTTTTAACCCTCCCAGTATCACTTTTGGGCATTCCTGTTAAACAGGATGTCAAAAAAAAAAGAACAGGATGTCAAAAAAAAAGAACAGGATTCAAAAAAAATTAACTGGACGAAAAAAAAACTGGCAGGAGAGCAAAAAATCCGACAGGACGGCATAAAAATGGTACAGGACGGCAAAAAGGTTACAGCCCCTGTTCTAAAATAGCTTCATGGCATGATATTTCATGCCCATTTTCCGTCACAATATCCGGTTTTCATCCAAGGTATGTTTTTATGGTTGAAAAATGGGTTCAGACTTGCAGACATCATTTTAATTTCTTGAGAATTCATCGGATTGAAATTTCGCAGAATTTCGAGGTTCGATTTTACAACTTCAAGGCTGTCCATTCCCAGGGTAACACCTGCTGGCCCTTTGAGGGACAATGCGAAACGGATAAGGTCGGCGGCTTTAAAAGCAGGATTGTTTTCCCGCGGCCTTACCGCCTTCATAAGCATAACACCCAATTCTTTATCCAGTGCAACAGGAATAGCCAGTTCCTGCCGTTTTTGCGGGTTGTTTTCAAAGTCCCAGTGGTTCAGGGCAATCAACATCACATCGAAATCGCCTCGCTCTGCAACTGTTTTCATGGCATCGGCATCGGCATGGCCTGAGAAGCCTATAAACCGGGTAACTTTCCGTTCCTTAAGTTTTGAAACAATCTCAATGAGGTTGCCTTTTTCGCTGATTTTTTCCACGTCTTCCATCGAATGTACATCATGGATTTTGAGCATATCGAGACGGTCGGTCTGCAGGCGTTTCAAACTTAGTTCTATCTGTTTCATCGCTTCGTCAGGGTCGCGGCTGGTAATTTTGGTAGACAGAAAAATTTCATCTCTCCGGTTTTTTGTCACCAACCCAATACGTTCCTCACTGATTACACCGTTATTCCTGTTTTCATAAATATGGGCAGTATCCCAGTAAAACAGACCGTTATCCAGCGCATACTCCAGCATGGCAACGGCTTCATCAGTGTCATCAATATTGCAGAACCTGCTGCCCAGCCCAATGGCTATACGGGGTATCCTCACGCCTGTTTTGCCCAAAACTGCCGTAGGTAATCCCTTAGTGTCGTAAACGTAACAACCAGCCAGCAACCCACCGCCGCCCAAAGCCAGGCCGGCGCCAATTGTCCCTTTTATAAAATCCCTTCTTGAAAAATCTTTACTCATGATTCTTGTATTTTGATGAATTAATTGACCGTGAACGATTCGGTAAATTCCACACGAGTACCGTCTTCGTTTTGCAAATTCAAAAGCCACCTTTTCCTCTTGCCGATTTCAGGACGGGCCAGGTTTTCTCTGTTTCTTTCCTTGAGGGTATAAATGGTTTCCTGCATGTCTTCCACCCGAAAACAGGGATGGGATGAATTGCTGTCGTCTGTTACCAGGTATTCGATGTTTTCCACACAATCGGGAATGCGCATGTAGATGTAATTGGGGGTGGCTTCATTTTCCTCCCTGAAACGCCACATTTCCGAAAAACCGAGTATCTCGCGGTAAAGGCGGTTGGCTTTGGCTACATCAGAAACGTGGAGCCCCACATGATGAAACCGGCTGGAAATCCGGTTTTCACCAAGAAACTTACCTTCCGATTTTTTGTGTAGCCCGCCGGGGAAGTAACGGGTAAATTTGATGGTGTAAAATTCGGTACCTTGAATAACCAACACTTCGTTTCCCGCTGCGTCTGTCTCCGTTTCCCTAACGATGGGGATATTTTTCGACCTGAGGTAAACTTCCATCCGGGCTGGATTGTCACAATCGAAAACCACACTGACAAGCCTGTCTGTGTCTTTTGCATTTTTGTCTTCGATAAACTCTAAGAACTGGCGGTCGTTTATTTTAAAACAAATGACTTTGCCTTTCTCAGAGTTATACGAAAAAGCCTCTTCAAACCCCAAAAAATCACCGTAATACTCCCTGGCAATACGAAAATCGCTTACCAAAAAAGTCATCCCGGCAACTCCCCAAACCGGGGGACGTTTGATATCCTGCGCTTTACACAAAAAAATGACAAAGATTCCTGTTAGCGACACTAAAAACAATCGTTTCATTTTATATACCGTATTACAACTTTTTTATTTTGAGTTTTTATCACTCTTTAATATTTTTGTAAAAGTTCCAACATTTTTCGGTCTAATTTATGACCATACCAATCCTCATAATCAACATCATTTCTTTGACTGTCAAGAATCCCAAAATTACTATGACCAATAAAATCCCATATTCCATAACCTATACCCATGTTTTTAAAAATGTCAAGAACATCTTCCAACCATGAGAGAAAAACATTATGAGGTAGTCTATGTGAACCACTGGTTTCCCCCAAATGTACTCCTATTCCCTGTTTTACTATTCTACCCCAGGGAGCATAAAATTCTTCTAATTTTTTTCTGTCCCAAATATTTCCATCTTTTCCGATTGCACCTGGCCACATAGGTGTTGGCCAATCAGTGTGATCCTTCATCCAGTCAACCTTGTAATGGCTTAATTCGCCAGGAATATAACAATGAACACTTTGATTTATCCCCAAGGGTATTAATTCATGTACACAAAGGTTTCCAGCTCCAGCTCCGTCTGCAATGATTATTCTTTCCGAATTAATTTTACGAATAGCATTTACAGCCGGAGAAATAGCATTTTTATAAATCTCTCCATTAAAGTTATCATTTGGCCAGGGGGCTTCGTTGAATAAATTAAAACTAATTTTTGATTTTGGAATTCCCCTGTATCTATTTGCAAACAATTCCCAATGAAATTTAAAAGCGTCCACAGCATCTTCATCTCTAAAGAGACGAAATGGTTCTCCTGTTCTGTCACTGATACCGATTCTATAACCCGGAGCATGATGAAAACAAAGATTTACATGAATACCGTGTTTATCTCCATAATCCACTGCCATATCTATTAAATCCAATGTGCTTTCATCAATATCATATACATCATCTATAGTTAAAGCTCTATCGCCTTCCGCAGGTTTATATTTTAACCATGCTCTGTATGTCAAAGGCAATCGGACAAAGTCAAAACCCCAATCCGATATCCACTTAAAATGTTCTTCATTAGGCTTATTTATTCCCCTGGACATCATATAAATATATTGAAGATTAAATCCTCTCCATCTTGGAAGTGCATTCACTTCTGATTTTGATGATTTATTTTGAACTCCAGTTGAATTAAAAGGTAACATTGATGCAGCTACTCCCAACGCAGCTGCATTTTTTAAAAATGTTCTACGATTATTTTTCATGGTAAGAGTTATTTTAAATGATTTAATTTGATAGAATCAATACAATATCCTGGTGATTTTCTAAATAAACTTCAGAGATGATTACCGTATTATTTTCCACGACTGTTTCTTTAAGACGATTATATTTTCTGTTCTCTGGATCAAAAGCTTTAACAGAAAAGCGGGTAAGGTTGTCAAAATTTGCATGTACTTCCACAGACGCTTTTTCAGGTTTACCTGAATCATTCAGCAAGTAAATAAATAATTTATCACCACATTTCACGGCATAGGCTTCCACATTATTAGCGTTTGCTTCCAGCTGTTCAAACGATCCATTTCCAGCCTCAAGCATTAATTCATTAATTTCTGCTACGCTATTAAAATATGATATCATGCCTCTTTCGTCAAAAAATTCCCACCACCAGGACATAGGAAGAATAGGTGTAGGACTAAACAAGCCATACCAGAGTCCAATTTTAAAGTCGTGGTCAAATTCATCAGCTATTTTACTAAAGTCTTTGTTCCAATCCCATTCGTATCCAAATTCTCCCCAGGAAAATGGTTTATCATACATCGTGGTATATCGAATAATCTCATTGGGGATTTGTTTGGTTCGCTTGTAAATATGCATTTGGTTTAAATCCAATTCTTCGAGTGCATAAAGTCCCTCTATTTCACGATGTGACACACTGGTAGTTACAATATGATCATAAGGATCGATTTCTTTCAAATAAGAAGCCATCTCCTTATGCCAGCTTGTAATTGCTTCGTGAGGAATTCTAATACTATCGCTTCTGGTGTATGCAGCGTTATCAATCTCATTAAAAAACTCCCATGCAGCAATATTTGTACTGTATCCCCAACGGGCAACTATATATCTTAGTCTGTTTTTATATTTTTCTCTTGATTCTTTTAATGTGAAGAATTCAGTTGGATTCTTTGCAGGTCCTCCATTTTTTTTATTGTAATTATGTATCTCCCATTGGTTTCCTTCTATTAAGGTATTATGAGAATCGAAAGCTAACATTACATACAGGTTTAATGAATCCAACATTTCAATTACCTCATCTAACCTTTTTATGCCACCAGGATTGAAATATTCATCTGTATCACTATAGCGTTTTGTATCTTTAACAATTTTCCATTCTAATGGAAAATTGTTTGGAGCAAGCCAGCAACGAAAAAAATTTGCTCCATTATCTGATAAGGTAGGCAATAGGTAGTCATAGTTCCATTTAGGATCTTCAAAAGATCTTGATTCCCATCCGATATTTTCACCAATTCCTCGAAATGGTTTTCCCGAATCAAATTTTAAAGTCCAAAAATCATGAATATGAAGAAAACCTTCCTTATTGGATTCCTTTGATACAAACTGATTCTTAGCAGATTCCGATTTTTTCTCTTCATTAATAAGAAGTTCAAAATGATAAGTGTACTCTCCAGTTTGCCGAGGTGAAAACCTGGCTTTCCATTTTGAATTCATTTCGTTTCCAGATACAAAATAACATGGTAAAAAAATATGTTTGCCGTTTGGGGCTTTTAAAACCATATTTACAGCAATTTCCCTTGCATCATAAGGATTAGCAAACTTTTCTTTTAAGAGTATTTCAAACTCAGCTTTTGTATATTGCTTTATATTCTCTGTAAGCTGTTTGTATTCAATCACTGAATTGTTATTACAGGCACTTAAAATTTGAGTAATGATAAGAATAAAAAGATATGCTGTTTTAAAATTATTCATAGTTGTTATTTTTTATTTATCAATTTTGTTTCGAATACACTTTATAAAACCAATTCAAAAATTCCCCTTAAACTGTTATATGCAATAAATAAGGAAAACAATCCTATTACAATCATAATTATATTGACTTGTATGCTGAAGGCATAAGATTTCATTAGCTCTTTTTTATTCCCTAAATAAAGCATGCAAGCGACAGTAAAAGGTAGGAGAAGGGCTCCAAAAGCCTGAGAGGCAATCATGACCAAAACAGGAGGTGCATTAAATATTGGCACTACCAAACCTAGCAGAGAAACACCTAATACGATTAATTTCACATGTTTCTTTCTCAAATTTAGAGGTGTATTATTAAAATCGCTAAGAAGCATAGGCAGCATGATTACATTTGGAAACTGTGAAGAAATTCCTGCTGCAATAATTCCTATCCCAAATATTGTACTCGCAAATGATCCAGCAAGGGGCTGAAGTAAATTCATCATTTGAGAAGCAGCATTTAAACCGGTACCTGCACCGAATAACATACCTGCTGCTGAGGCCATAATAGAAGCACTTATTATAAACATCATCAAAGCAGAAATGATAGCATCCCGTCGCTGAATATTAAGGTTTTTTATAGTCCATCCTGATTCACGTACCAAAATAGTACGAATAATGAATAACCCTGAAAACACAGTTGTTCCAACCATTGATGCAACAACCAAATACGGAGAATCGCCGGAATTAACAACTTCTTTGGGGATTTTAGGAATTATCCCTTTCAATATAGACTCCAAAGAAGGCATAAGAATAAAGAAGTTCAGTATAAAACTCAAAGACATTATTCCAACAATTATCGCCATTGATTTTTCAATTGAGCTGGTTTTACCTATCAGAAAAAGAAGATAAACAAAAACTATAAAAAAGGCAGCGAATAGAACAGGATGAATTCCGTTTTCAATGTAATTAAGAGACCAAACATAACAGACATCTGCTATAATTCCCATCACTCCCATAACACTTCCACAAACATTAATGGTTAGTGCGACAATGAAAAACACACCAACAACACTATGTATGTTTTTTTTAAATGAATAAAGTGCTGTTTCCTTTGTTATTATCGTAAATTTTCCGTAAACATTAATTAGAAAATACGTGATAAAAGAGGAAATGGCAATAGTCCACAGAAGGCTCATCCCATAATGAGCACCAGCCTTAGCCATAGCAGTAACACTTCCTGTTCCTATGTTCAAACCTATTAAAAAAAGACCAGGAAGTATAGAAATAAAAAATAACTTTATTCTTGTAATCTTAACCATATGTTTAAATTGTTTAATTGGATATGGAAAAATTTCATTTAGTTTAACCAAGCTACTTTTGTGCTTTTAGCTGGAATACTAATATCAAGAATAAGGTGATTAGCTTCTATTGTAAATTCCAAGTTTTTGTTTTCAATAATCTCTAAGACCTGATTAAATTTAGGATTTTCAACAGGAATTGAAATTTTACCATTAAATCTATTTTCATTTAAGTTTATTAAATAGATTAACTTTTCTTTATTCTCTTTTTCATGAATTTTCACCATAATTTGGTGCTCTCCCGTTGATTCAATCTTCGCAGTTGGGTTTACTCCGGCCATTGAGGCTAACGCCTTAATTATGTTACCCGTACTACTGATTTTATTATAATAACTTCCACCTAATGGAATCGCACTTAAAACTGCAGTACCCTTTCCATATTTGTTTACAATTATGGCAGGATCATCATTATCGGAAAATTTGGCTACGACTTGGCTGCCCTCTAAAATCTGAAGTTTTTCTTTGAAATAAATGCCTTCAAAATTAAATCCGTTATTTACCAGACCTTTAAAGAAATTCGAATTTGTAATTGTTGCTCCGAATGTACAGTTATCGGCGTATAAATCTAATCTTCTGGCAGAAAAAACTTCATCCAACCCGGCTCCCGGATTAGTTGGATAACCAAAATCGTATTGATCCATTACAGCAGTTCTGGCATCTGCAACTATCCAGCCACCATTTTGAACGTAAGTTTTGAGCAGATTGGCAACATCTGGTCGAATAACAAGTTGATACGGTAAAAAGAGTATTTTATATTTACTTAATTGTTCTAAATTCAGTGATTTATCAGTACGGATGACATCTACAGACATATTATTGTCAAAAAGTGCTTTGTATGTGCCTTCAAAGCTTTCGTTTACAAAGAAATCTGTTGTATTATTACTCTCTGGTCTATTCAAATTTTCATAAGACTTTTGCAATGTGACAATATCATATAAAATTCCAACTTCTGCAGGTTTAACCTGAGCATCAAATAATAATTTACCATGTTGTTTTAGAACCCTCCCAACTTCCTTGGCTGCTTCACCTCTTGGAGCTAATTCACCATTATAGAATGTGAGTCCCCGACCAAAAGCTTGTTGTCCACGAAAGAAAGGTCGCCATTTCCAAAATACAATTCCTTTACAATTGTCTGCAAAAGCAATCCATGACATAAGATGAATATCTTCATAACTCAAAAATTGAAATAATCCCATTCCATTTTGTTGATTTGTCTGTGCTTCAACTAAATAATAAGGTTTGTCATCTGCATCAGAACGAGTTACATCATACATGCAACTGTATCTCCAGTATGGCATGGACTCCTTGTGTTTATTCACAAATTTATCCGGATAAAATGAAATTCCAAAAATGTCGGTATGTGGTACTATTTCTTTCGCATCTACTGTCCATTGACTATTCTCCTGATTATTGATTACAGTACCTACCGGGTTGACTGTGAGGAATCTATTTTTATCATATTTCCGAATGGTTTGTTTACACCATTTTGCAATTTCTCCATTATTGGCATATCTAAAGAGGTCCCAGTCTATTACCCCCATTGAAGATTCCCAATTCCTTCTTATTAATGGTGTAATTTGTTCCCATTCGGTATAATCTTCAGCCCATACCCTGTTGAGCTCGGATAATGTTCCATACTTATTTTTAAGCCATTTCTGGAATCTATCGATGTTAATCTCATCTAAAGACTCATAATGAGGTTCATTCCAAATATTATAGCCAACCAATGAGGTCCGGTTTCCATATCGATCAACAATGCTCTTAAAATAATCTTCAATAGATTCCATTACTGCAGGATGTAAATATTTAACATCTTCGGTGGATTGACTTACTTCTGGGAATTCGCGAATTGCACCTTCCATTTGATGCCATTTCCACATTGGAAGATATGCTCTGTGTGTTGATTTTAGCATAATTGGCATCAACATCAGGTTGTTTTCTTCGATTTTGTTAATAAGAAAATCCGTCCTGTTCCAATCAGGTTTTTTTTCATTAGAGTCCCATTGGCCTAAAGGGAATGGCATTACCAGGTTTAAATTAGCTTCCTTTATATTTTTTATATCTTCTTCAACGATTGAATTATATATTTCGTCGGAATCAAATTCATCATGAAAAATATTATAAACTGTTCCAAAAACAATTGTCTCCGGTATTTTCACTTGTCCAAAAGAATGATTGGAACAAATTATCAATAATAAAAAGCATATAGATGTACGATACAATATATTAAACATGTTAAAAAATTTTATTTTATTTTTTTACTTCATCAAAATTCCAATTCTGTTCTTTACACAGAACTTTGACATGACTTTCCCATGTTGGTTCATCCTCATTTTTTGAGTTACCAAAGCAGTCAATTGCCAAATATTTTAATGGTTGATTTTTATCTGCCATTATTGAATGCCAGTTTGAAACAGGAATTCGGACTATATCACCCGGCTCTATCAGAAATTCTGTAAAGTTCTCATTTTCACTAATCTTAAGAGTTCCCCTACCTTCCAAAATGTAAAATATTTGTTCAGTATCATCATGCTTATGTATGGGTGGAGCTTTCCCTGGTTCAATAATCACAATAAAAACTTCCGAAAATTTTGCCTCTGATCGATCCATTATCAGATCGTTGATATGTGTTGGGAAACAGTATCGTTCCCAACTATTCGTTTTAAATATATAATTCATTTTTAATAACTATAATGTTGAAGAATTAGTAAAAATTTGGCAAACCATCACAAATTAGATAATTGCACCTATGAAGAAAACCTGGAATTCTAAGTTTTATTCAACTTCAATTCCTTCTGCCAAATTATACATATCTGGCAAATCTTTACTGAAAAATGTAATTGAACTGTTATAAAAATTTATAAAATCTGAAGAAGAACTATGTCCAATCCAGGGGCCATAGAAGTGATGACCATTATGCATCGGATCGTATTTATTACGCCACATGATGATCATGCTTATATTTTTGCCAATCAATGGAGTAAGCATTTCTTTTGTCCAATAATCGGAATATTCGCTACCATCACTTTTTCTAACTCCTTCAATTCCTGTCTCTGTAATACCGCAAGGTTTCATCTTGTCCTTCGAGAGTTGGGATAAATTTTTAACATTAGTAATAAAAGAGGCAGTATTTGTTCCATGATAACAATCCATACCAATAAAATCGACATACTCATCACCTGGCCACCTGAATAATATATTATCAATAGTTCCTGGAGAATCTAGTTGAGGCGAAATGGCATATATGAAATTATTAATATGTTTTTCATTTGTTAAATAATCTACTGTTAATTGCCATAGTCCTATGAATTCTTCTGCTGTAGTACATTTCCTGCCCCACCATGACCATGTTTGTGTATGTTCATGGAATGGTCTGAAAATTATTGGAATACTATTTCCATTTTCATCCTTTAAATCTTTCACAAATGATGCAAGATTATCAAGCCATGAAATATATTTCAAGTTCACTTCACTTCCTTCTTGTAAAATTTGTTTCACAACAGTGTTGTCTGAATTATCCCAGGCGTTTTCACCTGTAAGAGGATTATTCAGATGAGCACAGGCTGTAATAACTTCTCCTCTGTTTCTTGCCTCAATTACAGCTTTTTTTCTTTCCTCGGTAGTAGCATCATTCAGTGCTTGTCCACTGTTTCTTCTGTCATCCATTATTTGAGCAAAATCAACACTGAAAACAGCAGGAAAATCACTACACACTTCTTTTACATCAGACCGGCCTGGTTCTGATTTCCATTCGCGACCATACAATAAGCCGTCATGATGGCCAAACATAAAACCTTTTGATTGGATTTTCCAAAGATTAGAATATAATGCTTTTGTTTCATCAGTTGCATTTTGATTTAAAAGATACAACTTAATCTTTTCATTTTCCTCATTTGGTTCTTCCATCTCATTTTTATTGGCAGAACAGGCATTAAATAAAAGAGCAAACAAGAAAATATTTATACAAATTTTTTTCATGACTACATCGGGTGAACAATAAATATTTAAAAAAAATTTCAAATTATAAAAAGGAAGGAAAACCGAAAGTGGGATTCTTCCAGTCTTCCTTTCTGAAGACTTTGAATTACTCTTTTGTCATATCTATCCAATATCTTCTTGGACGTTTTACAAATTTATCGTAATCACTATAAATATTAGTCCAATCATCAGTGCCAGACAACGAAAATTCAAGTGCGTAATCAGTAGTTGTTTTTGATTTACCATGTCCCATGTCCTGAACTCCCGCTTCAATTAATCGACAGACAGACGTAGCGCCATCAGGAAATTCAATTGAAATAGTCCCATTTGCATAATTCCTGGTCCAAACTCCTTCACCCATTGGAATTTTCCTGTAAAAATGATTTACATCTGTTTCCGGGTCTCTTGTGAACAAAAAATTTGCATACATTTCATCTGTACCGGGATCATTTACAATTTTCCCATAAGTATTTCCTTCATCAGTAATTCCAGATAAGGTAAACGTAAGCGTATTGTCTAATTCAGCCTCAGGACCTCCTGTTTCAAGCCACACCCATGGCTTTGATGTCATGGATAAAACAGCAGCTCCTCCATATTCGGGACCTGTCCCTCCATAAACAACTAAATCGGTTATATTATAAGTTCCCAGAAGCATTTCCTGAAATGAATTTGCAATAATAGTATATTCACGAACTTTTCCGGTTGGTGAAGTTACCTCAACAACTGCACTTTTATCAGGATTTTCAAAACTTAAAGATTGGCCAACATTTAAAGACGATTTTGCGTCATAAGAAAGCTGAACACTTTCCAGTACAATATTACTCAAATTGGGAACAGCATCTATATTGATACTAATAATAATTTCTCCTGTACTTTCGTCAATTCTATTAATTTCAGCTTTTCCAACCTGGTTTTCAAATTTGATATCCAAAATGCTTCTTTCATTGTTCCATTCACCAGTTTCAATATATTCTAATGGATCTTTTACGCATGCTACTTGAAATAGCAAGACAGTTATAATTATCCAAATTATCTTATTTCGTTTCATAATTTAAAAATTTTTTAATTTTATTTATAATCCCTGGTTAAGATCAATTTCAACTTTTGGTATCGGATAAAATAAAGTTTCCTGATCTGATAATCCAGAAGCTTCTTCAACCAACTCACTTACACGATTGAATCTTCTTAAGTCATATAATCTATTACCTTCATACATTAATTCTAAACCACGTTCTTCCCAAACTCTTTCTCTAAAACTATTTAAACCTAAATCAGGAGGAAGATTTCCAACACCAGCCCTGCTTCTTATGAAATTTACTATTTCATAAGCCTCAGCAGTTGGACCAACTGCTTCAGCATAAATTAAGGCTATGTCGGAAAATCGTATTAAAAAAGGTTTAGTGCTTGTTTTATCCGCTTCAAACAAGGGATCCACATATTTTCTGGAAAATCTGTAAGGCAACCCACCTGGGTATTGAGAAATAACGTTGCCTTGTGCATCATATACTTTATCTACCAATAAAAGATTTCCTCTTTTGTCAGCCCCCTCAAACTTTTCATAAAAACTTTCTTTTGTCTGATAAACACTCCAACCATCATGCGACTTTGTGTATGTACCGTCGCCATTATCAAGAAATATATCTCCACCTGCTATATAAGGAATAAATAATTTGGAAATCTTTGAATAGTCCCCTTCAATTGTTCCACTTCTGTCCATCGACATTAAGAAAATATGCTCAGACCCTTTAGGATTTTCGACATCAAAAATGTCTAACAGATCATCTTGAAACCCATACAATGATTGATTATTTATAACTTGATCTGCAAAATAAGCTGCACTATCATACATTATTTCAATATCCTTTCCCATATCAGAATATAAAGGGGCATTGGCTGATTTAGACGAAGCTATATGCAAATAAGCTTTTGCCGCAAGTGATTGGGCAGCAACCTTATCTGCCCGTCCAGTCCGTTGATTAATTTCTAACAATTCAATGGCTTTTTTACAATCCGAGAAAATTAAATTATAAATTTCATCTAAATTTTCAGCCATTGGAGCAGCTGTTTGGTCTAATGTTTTAACCAGAGATTTATGTACAGGAACTAATCCAAAATTTTTAACCAAGTTAAAATAATTCCAGGCTCTAAGAAAGTAGGCTTCACCCATGAAAATATTTTTCTGATTTTCATCGAAGTTTGCCTGTGTAATATTTTCAAGAACTGCATTAGATCTGTTTATTGCGATATAAGCATACTTAAAATAATTCATTAAGCCTCGATTAGTTGTGAAATTTGCTACTTTCCAATTATTGATATCCTGCTGGTCTCCTGCTTGATCTGTTTTTGGGAAACACTCATCAGTGGATAAATCACCTAAAATATATACCCCTCTTGAATACTCAAGAAAAGTCAGAGCATCATAAGCATAAGTTATAGCTGCTTCAGCATCAGCTGCCGATTTATAAAAATTATCTTCCGAATAAAAACCATATGGTTCTTCATTTAATTCGCAGGCACTAAATAAAATAATGCCCATTAAAAGAATTATGTTTAAAACTTTATTTTTCATAATTGTACCCTTTAAAATGTTAAATTCAAACCTAATGTCAACCTTCTAATTCTGGGATACCCACCTCCATATCTTCCGTTTGTTCCTACTTCAGGATCGTAACCATCAAATTTTGTAAACGTGTACAAGTTTGATGCATTGAGAAATAATCTGCCTGAAATATTGGAGGCAATATCTGTAGTATAACCTAAATTAAGATTCTGAATCCTTACAAATGAACCGTCTTCCAACCACCAATCGGAGAACTTAGTTTGTCGTCCACCTTTTAAACTGGGATAATCATTTGTAGGGTTATCTGGAGTCCAACGTAGTGGTTGATTACTAGGCTGATCAAAAGATTTCATATTTAGTACATCATTCCCAAAAACTCCATTAAAAAATGCTGTAATATCAAATTTTTTGTAAACCACATTCAGATTTAAACTTGCCATAAAATCAGGATTTGGATTTCCAATGATCGTTCTGTCATTATCATCAACATAGCCATCATTATTAATATCTACATATTTAAATTCTCCGGGAAGAGCAAAATCGCCTTCAAGTCCAGCTCCAACACCTTCCTCTAAAGTTTGAACAATACCGTCAGTAACATATCCATAAAAAACATTAACCGGTTGGCCTACTGCAAGTAAATTTGGAAATTCTCTGAACATTTCAATGCTATTACCATATGGAGTAAATAACATTCCTGTATTCGGATCTGTCTGAAGACCAGATTCTTCAACATTGCCTAAACTAGTTACCTTATTTCTGTTTCGATAATATATTAATGAAGTATTAAATTGAAAATCCTTAGAGTGGATTATACCGCTATTTATTGTAAGTTCTATCCCTTTATTTTCAATTGATCCATTATTTACCCACATCCTGTCATATCCTGATGAAGGTGGTAATATCCTTTCTTGAAGTAAATCATTTGTGAGTTTTTCATAATAATCAAATATAATATTTAATCTATCATTAAATACACTAAAATCCAAACCAAGATCCAGCTGTGCAGTAGTTTCCCATTTCAAATCAGGGTTAGGAATACCACCCCAAAGTACCTCAATGCCATCTTGTCCGGTTCTGCCAACTTCGAGACCGGGTCCAATGGATGTTACCCAGTTACCATTATTAAAATACTTACTTGTGCCATAACGACTAAGTGTCTGGTAAGGAGAAATACCTTGTTGACCGGAGATGCCATAACTGGCTCGTAATTTTAATTCATCAAAAATATTCAATTGCTGAATAAAATCTTCTTCATGAACTTTCCAACTAATAGCACCAGATGGAAAATAAGCCCACTTATTATTTTCTCCGAATTTAGATGAACCGTCTGCCCTAGATGTAAAAGTTAACAGGTATTTATTATTGTAGGAATAGTTTAACCTAAAGTAACCTGAAACTAATTCGGTTTGTGATAAACCATTTGAAATTTGAAAGCTTTCAGGATTCCCAGTTGCCAAATTTTCATTTCTTAAAGCTTCATTAACAAAATCAACTGCTCCTAAATAAGATGTTCTTGTTTTGTCTGTTTGATATGAATAACCAGCCATAGCATTTAAACTATGCACATTACGAAAAAGCTTGCTGTAATTTACAAATGTTTCAGAAACAAAAACATTACCCGCCCAGTTATTAATGCTACCATGGCCATTATTAAAAGTCCCCGTTTGCGTGTATTTTTTCGGAGAATATTGATCTGAAATTGAATTCCCATATTTATAATTCATTCTGGAAGTTAATACAAGGTTGGGTAAAATACTATATTCTATATCAATATAGGACAAAACATCTAAAGTTTTTGATTTATTCAACTGATTATCTGTTATTGCAACTGGATGTCCAAAATCATTATTACTTGTTAAAAAATAATCTCCATTTTCATCATATACTGGCCAAATCGGATTTCTCCAATACGCTAAACCTCCATTAGAATTACGAATACCTGATGTTAATATATTAGAAAAAGTAATTTTTAAATTCTCATAGATGTTATGGCTGACATCAAGTTTGTAATTCAATTTTGAATAATCATCTTCAATATAGACTCCCTTATCAGTAAAATAATTTCCACTTAAATTAAAGCTTGTTTTTTCATTTGAACTTGAAATCTTGAGAGTTGTATTATTTGAGATGGGGAGTTCTCTAAACACAATATCATCCCACCTAGTATTATGTGGCCACTCATTATTTAGCAGTTCTTCAACTGATGGATAATATGTGCCTGCAGGCGAAACAGCTCCTACATATAATGGATCAAAACCTCCATTTCTTCTTGACTCGTTATTAAGTTGTGCCATCAAAACAGGGTCTCTCCAAAGGTTTAGTTCTGAAGTGAATTGGGAAAGTGTCGTTTGTTGCATCACACTAATGGTTGTTTTTCCGGTTTTGGCTTTTCTCGTAGTAACAATAATAACTCCATTTGCACCACGTGAACCATAGATTGCCGAAGAAGAAGCATCTTTCAATATTTCCACTGATTCTATATCGGCTGGATTTATTTGTTTAAGATTTCCGGCATCCCCTAATGGAAAACCATCAACAACAATAAGAGGCGAATTTGAAGCTCTTAAGGAACTATTACCTCTAATACGAACTATGGATGAAGCGCCAGGTTCTTGAGATGATGTAATTACCTGTAATCCAGCAGCACGTCCTTGTAAAATACTTTCCACTGAGTTAGATGGAATTTCTTGAATTTCTTTTGATGTAACTTTCGTTACTGAACCTGTAATATCACTCCGCCTTTGGGTTCCATAGCCAATAGCAACTACCTCTTCTATGCCAATGGTTTCTTCTTCCATCACAATAGTAAAAGTAGTCCTCCCATTAATAGATAAATCCTGAGTTTTCATCCCCACAAACGAAAACTGCAGAGTTTCAGCACCGTCAGGAAGTGCTAACGAGAAATTCCCGTCGGCATTGGTTACGGTGCCGGTGGTTGTCCCGGTCACAACAACGGTAACTCCCGGTAGCGGCAGGCCGCTTTGGTCGGTAACCACACCGGTTACAGTGCGTTGCTGCTGGGCTGCCTGGCCGGGCAGAAGCAACCTGTCTGCTTTGTGAATCACAATCTGCCGGTCGTACACATCCCAACCAACATTCTGGCCTTTGAAGCCGGCATCAAGTACCTGCTGAATGGTTGCATTCTCCAGTTCCACGTCCACCTTTTTCTCCAGGTCCAGGTCTTCGTTTTTGTAGAGGAACACAAATTCGCTGTTGTCTTCCACGTACTTCATCAGTTCAGTAACAGTCCCGTTTTTTAGTTTAATGTTCAGACGGGTGTTTTGCGAATAGCTGCTGGCGCTCGCCGTAAGGAGGAAGCCAACCATCAGAAATAATGTTAATCGCATAATTCGCCCCCATTTTTTTTTGGTTTCCCTGTCGGGGAAACCGGTTAAACAAATAATTTTCATAATTTTGTAACGTTTAGAATGAATACTAAAAATATTTGGTATTTATTGAATTGAACCCGGCGGGTGTGCCACCACCTTCCGGGTTTTTGTTTTTACTTAATTACATAGTGCCTCTAAGAAAACGCACTTAATTCATAAAAATACAGAAAACTCAAACGGGACTGATTGTTTTTTTTGGGTTTTGTCAGATTTTTTGTCGAAAAATAGATTTTTGATTTTATCAAAGAT
>Ga0334899_1001940_pt1 | contig 17947 bp, 12 predicted proteins | sample GraSluR3_MG_FD_207219 | JGI IMG/M metagenome (GOLD analysis project Ga0334899, IMG submission 207219) | Sludge microbial communities from methane-producing bioreactor in Wageningen University, Netherlands - Granular Sludge_8_08-R3 | ecosystem: Engineered > Bioreactor > Anaerobic > Unclassified ...
TAAACTCTACCGCAAGTTATAACAATTAATATTATAACTTTTTACATTCAAACCTTGATTGCGCTCGGGCTTTTTAATGCACCATTGCGAAAACCGACCTTAACATGGAGCAGTCACAAAGATACAATCGTTAGCATAAAAACTCAACTGTTTTTCGAGACGGTAGGGGGATTGCGCCTAACGGTTCTCAGCTATACGCAGGCAGGGATTTTAACCACTGAATTACCTACGAAGAACTGAACTTCAAATTTACCACTTTCCTGTCTTACGAAGCACGAAACCCCTGCTTGCGTATAGGTGATGTTGGGTGCTGGTGTTCTGTCCTCCGTGTCTGTAAACCATTGTCCTTGTTGCGTTTCTGTCATTGTTTTTGTCGTGTTGGTCTGTGCAATTGCGTATTTTTTATTTTTAGAAGGGAAGGAGATTTTTTTTAATTCAATTTTTCCTTGCGTTGGCTTTGCAAGCTCTTTGACAAAGCTTTGGTTGTAGCGTTGGCTCGTGGGGCTTTGGCAATGTTCTTGCAAAATGCGTTGGCTTATCGCAAATGGTCTTTTAATATTTTCCATATTTCAGTATTTACACATTTAATTTCTCCAAGTTGTCCTTCAATATTTTTCTTGTCAACTAAAAGAACTTCGGATTTTTTCTTTAGTTCTTCTGTTGGTATCATTTTTAAAAGTCTTGTCGCTAAAACTTTGTCAACCTTCGCTAATGCACATAAACCTGCTTTCAATTGGTAAAAAGTTAGAGAATGAATGTCTTTTTCTAACCTTGGAATGAAAGAATTAAGTAAAGTATTTACTACTTCTTTATTTATCTTACTTAGTCTGTATAGTGCATCTGCAAATTTTGCAAACTGAATTTCTCCATTATTTGCACTTACAAGGCTTTCGGAATATGTTGCAATGATATTTTCTGCTACTTTTTCATTAATGTTAAAAGCGATACTTACGCTATTTATAAAATTCTCTATGTCTGCCTCTTTAATTTTATTTTTGAAAACATTGTGTGCAAATAGGTTATTCAATAAATCAACAGTTTTTTCATTGTCAAGATTATATAGGGGTTTGATTGAGTTGAAAATTGGTTGAATTCTAAATTTTCTAACAAGACACTTTTTGATTATGGTAATGTTATCAATTAAGTTGTAAACCCTTTTTGCATTATCAAAGTCAACATTTTTTAAGTACAAGAAAATTGAAGGTAAATCAGTAATTTCTGTATTGCTGTCGTTGATTACTTTTATTAATTTATCGTCTGGAATAAGCTTTACCAACTTTTTACCAAAGGAAGGTTCAATTTCATTTATTGCATTAACTAACTGAACCGAATGGTTAATATTTGAACTTTTCACCCTGCCTTCAATGATGTCAAGATTGACCCTTTTTAATAATTCTTGACCTTCCTTTCTGACATCAAGCTGTGAAAACAAGAGATAAAAAGTGAATAAATCAACTGTCGTAATTTTTGCAGAGTTGAGTTTGTTTATAACAAATTCCTTTTCTAATGTATGACGGATTAAATTTTGAGCCTTTGCTGATTTAACTTTTTTAAATTCCTTTAGAATATGACCAAATGCCGTTAAAGGTTTATCTTCAAATAAGTTTGATAAAAATTCAACATCTAATTCCTCAAATATTTCTTTTGAAATAGACTGGTCAATATCATACAAACGAGATAGCCCAATTCCTATTTGCTCTACAGATGCTTTTTTAGATTTTCTCTTAAGGACTTTAATATCAACCGAAGACAATATTTCGGAAGTTGTTGCAAAATCAATCTCTTTTAATTCACTTAATGTTTTGGTGATGTAATCAAACTTTTGATAGTGAATTTTTGCTGAAACTCTTTTTATATCAACTGTTTTTAGAATTGCTTTGGCAAGTTCTGGCTTTACCTTTTTAAGTTCTGCAAGTGAATTGCCATAAATGCCAAAATGAATATCGGAATTGAACTTTTGCTTCCATTCCTCAACACTCAAAGCATTAATTGTTTTTGTTCTTAATTCATTGTTTGGGAGAAGTCTAATTGTCAATGTTAGACTGTTTAATGATGCTTTTCTAAAAACCTCTTTTAATTCATTAGGTTTAAAAGGTGCTAAAACGCTTTTGTTTTTTAAATCCTTGAAATTATTCTTATGGGTTTCAATGTAGGATATTACAGAAGCGTTTTTTGTTCCTCTTTTTAAGATTTCTATTAAGCTACCATTACTGAAATAAAGGCTATTGCAATAATCCTCAAAACTACGCTTGGCAAAAATTCTGATTAACTGAATTAAGTTAACCAATTGGTCTGAATCCATTTCTTTGGAATCATAAACATATTTGAAAAACTGTTTCCTTACAATTTCGCTTGACAAAATCTTATTAAATAGGTTAATGTTATCGGAGATACCAATGTTGTAAAGGAAACTGTAAATATTCTCTACAAAGCTATCAGAGTCGCCAATTACATCAATCAAATAATCTTCTATGTTTTTTAAATATAGGGCGTTCCTATCATTTCTATATCTCGCATTGAGTGTTGCATTAGCTCGAAAGATGGAATCAAGTAGCAACCTTGCAAACATTGAATGCATAAAGGAATGAAAATGATTTTCATTCTTAAATAAAATACCATTCTGCTTAGATGATTCGATTTGATGAGGGTCAGCTAAAAATTCTATTTCATAAGCATACAAAGTGGCAAACTGGTGAATTTTATTTAATTCACTTTTATTAAGCCCATCTAAATACTTTCTGTAAATGTGGTCTTCAATAGTTTTTTCAGTAATGTCTGATAGTTGAACATTATTTTCCGACCAATATTGTAACATCCAAGCAAGTTTGTAAAGATTGCCTTTTGCATTTTCGATTGCCTTTTTAATATCTCCAATTTCACGTTGTATGCCTTGTCTTTCAAGATAAGATTTGCAGTTTGATATAACTCCAACTGATTTGTTATAAATATGTTGAGGGGTGTTAAACGATTCTATTTTTAGATTACTTGCTTCAAGTTGCTTAAAAATATCAATGTTGTTTTGAGTATCTCGTCTAACATCTGCACTTAAAAATCGAGAAGTAATAATAAACTTGAAGGTCGGAAATTCTTCTTCTAATGTTAGTATTTCAGCTCCAAAAGACAGATTTAAGTGTATATCTTCAATTATGAAAACTACATTTTCGCTTTCGCTAAGTTTATTCAAGTCGCTTTTGAATCTATCGAAACTCAGTTTTTGGGAAACATTTAAATAAAAAACTTCATAACCGATTTTAGTTAATTGCTGGGATATTTTTAATGTGGAAATAGTTTTGCCTGTGGAAGGATAACCTGTTAATAGAAAATAATTTTCAGAATCGTTTGTAATTCTTTCAACGCAATTATTTATTTGCTCAATTTCCTCTGGCAAGAAAAAGTAATAGTCAGCTTCTAATAATTCAAAAGAGGGTAGAACAAATTTTTCCGCATTAACTCTAAATTTTGACTTTGTAGGTTTTAAAATTTCTAGCTTTTTTAAGCTATCAAGAACAGAATCTATCTTTTTATCAATTAGTTGAAGATTCTTTGAGATGTCAAAAATTCTTGCTTTGTAATTCTCTTCTACAAAGAGTTTTTTCAAGTATTCATTGTTATTTGCATTAGTTTTAAAGAGTTCGAAAAAACTCTCTAATTGCTCATTGCTTGGTTCAATGATGTTTGGATTTGTCTTTAATTCATTTTTTAAAACTTCTTTAGGTTGTTTTTCTTCATTAAAAAGAACAAACATTGAGTAATGCTCCAAAAGAATCTGAGAATGATAAAATGGAAATTTGTTTGCGTCTTTTATTGCAGGGTATTTATTTTCAAATTCTTCAATGGTTTTGTAAATAATTCTTGTGAGTTCGTTAGCATAGCTATCTTTAGGTAAAACCTTTGCAACAATTTTTTCAATACCTTTCTGTGCAGTAAAATCAATAATTTGACCTACTAAAAATGAAACGGCTGATGATATGGCTAACGAAACAACCATTATTCAATTAATTGTCCTACTTTGTTTACTACTTTATATTCTAAGTCGTCAAACTCGTTGAAATGAGCTTTCCCACATTTGATTTTCATTTGTTCGTCTCCACTTAGTTTTGATAAGTCAACTTTTGGCGTTCCTGTGTCTTTGGTTTCAGCAACAAAGTAAATTTTCTTGTCGTCCTCAAATACCAATGCCCAATCAGGGTTGTAATTTCCAATTGGCGTTGGTATTTTAAACCAATTCGGCAATTTGAAATAGAATTTTATTTGCTCGCTTGTTTCACAGTCTTGTGCAAACTTGCTTTCTACACCTGAGTCCAATGGTACAAATTCTTCATAAATGGTTTTTGAAGGGTCTGAAACTTTAAACGAAAAGTCGTTTAGATAAACTTCCAATTCCTGAGCTTCAAATAATGCCATTTCATATTCCGATCCACCGATTTTTTGATACTTTATTCCATCAATCATTAAATCGTACAAAGTCCTTTTTATAGCTATTGTAGCCAAGTCTAAAAACAATTGCGGATTAATAATTATGTCCTCAATTCTTCCTGACTTACTCAAAATTTCTTCAATCGTGGAACGAGTCAATTCTGTTTTGCTTTGTATGTAGCCCAAAACATCAGGAATTTTCCAAGAGTAACCGCCATAAGATTCAACTTTTTCACCTACATAATTTGTTCCTATGCCTTCGTCAGTCATTGTAATTCCAATCTTTGTTGAACGAATGGAGGGAGATTTGATTTCCGGTAAATCTTTTATGGCTTTTGCAGCCAAAGTAATTAGCTCGTCTGTTTTATAATCCACTCGGTAAGTGGTTTTCTTTTTCAGTTTTTCCCAAATCTCCAAGAATTTCGGGTCAGCTTCAAAACCTTTGCGATACTTGATAGCTGTTCTTGTTTGCTTGTTTTTTATTCTGCCTGTAAATGCAACTCCGCAATCGTCTTCAATTTCTTTTTGTAGTGCTTTGGCAAAATCGTCATAGGCTTCGTTTGCAATAACCGTTAAACGGTTTATGTTTTGGTCATAGGTTCGTTTTCCTGTTTGGTCAACTGCTAAACGCAAACCTCTACCGATTTCCTGACGTTTTTTAATGTCTGATTTGGTTTCGTTCAACGTACAAATCTGAAACACATTGGGATTGTCCCAACCCTCACGAAGGGCAGAATGTGAAAAAATAAAACGCAAAGAGTTATCCAATCCCAACAATTTTTCCTTGTCTTTCATAATCAAACTGTAAGTATCATCATCTGCTTTGGTTTCGCCCGAAGTGTCTTTTACTTTTCCTTTGCTGTCTTGTGAAAAATAGCCGTTGTGCGTTTCCTCAACGGAAAACTTATCTAACTCTTTGAAGGCTGGTTTTGAAATGTATTCTTGATAAATTTCTTCAAACCATTCTGCAAATTTTCCTTTTACAGGGTTTCCAGTAGCATCATAACTGCGGTAATTTGCAACTTTGTCAATGAAAAACAAGGACAAAACTTTTATGCCTAATTTATTAAGCCGTTTTTCTTTCTTTAAATGTTCTTCAATGGTCTTGCGAATTTGAAACTTCATTACTTCATCAGTCAAACCTCCTTGGCTGTCGCCTTTATAAAGTAGATTCCCGTTTGAAAAAGAAATACACTGGTTTACTACATCAATTTCCTCAATGATATAGCCGTCTGAATAAATTTCTCTCTCGTTGGACAGTTTGTATAAATCATCACCCACTTTTACAGTTATGGTTTTCTTTTTTACACCTCCGTTTTCGTTGCTGTTTATGGATACTTTTGCTGTTACTTTGGTTTTCGTTGCTGTGATTGATTCTACCGAAACAAAGGCATCATTGTAGGCATTTTCTTCAATGATAGAATCTACTTCAATTTGTTTTACCAAACCTAAATCATAGGCTTTTACAGGGTTTAGACTGTAAGTAAGATTATATTGATTTCTATGCGTTGCCGAGTAGCGAAGTGTACAAAGTGCTTTCAGGTTTTCAATAGCTGCAATACGCTTTTCGGTTTCCATATTTTGTGGCTCGTCCACTATTACAATAGGGTGGGTAGCCTGAATAAACTCCACTGGTTTTTGTCCGTTCAGCTTGTCATTTGGTTTATTGATAATGTTTTCATCTTTGGCAAATGAATCAATGTTGATTACTAAAACTTCTATGTTGTTGGTAGTGGCAAAACCTCTCAAAGTGGAAACTTTGGTACTGTCGTACACCTGAAAATTTACAGGCACATTGTCGTAAAGCGTTTGAAAATGCTCGTGTGTGATTTCTAAGTTTTTCAAAACTCCCTCACGAATAGCCACCGAAGGAACAACAATCACAAACTTTTTAAAACCATACAATTTATTGAGTTCGTAAATGGTACGCAGATACACATAGGTTTTTCCTGTGCCTGTTTCCATTTCTACTGAAAAGTGCATACCGTCCAATTTATCCGAAATTTTTATTTCGTTATTGGCTTGAATGGTCTGTAGATTCGTAAGGATTTGTTCCTCCGATAAAATAAGGTTGTTGCTTACTCCATTTATTAAGTTCAAAGTACCTTCTTCCTTTAGGTTAAATTCCAAAATGGAATCCTCCAAAGGTTGCCCTTCAAATAAATCCGTTATGGATTTTATCGCATCCTGCTGATAATTGAGATTGGATTCAAATGTTAATTTCATTATTCAGGAAGTTCTTTTGAGTTAGCTGAATCTAAATAAATGTCATCAGATGTTTTTTTGAGCGATTTCAAAAAGTCCTGTTTGTCTAGGATTTCCTTTTGGTATTGAGCAATTTTATAGAGTTTTTCAAACCGTTCTTTTTTACCGATTCCTTCCCTTATCATATCTGCATTTGCCGATTCTAAATTAGATAAGATGGCTAATTCGTTTATACTGGCAATATCTCGTAGGTTTTTACCTTCCAATGTTAGCTGTGGATTTGCTTCTCTCCATTGTTTTGCTGTACATTCAAACAGAGCCACATTCAAAATATCAGCTTCTTCGGCATAAGCTAACCATTCCGTGTCTTTTGTATAATTTGATTTGGGTACAATGTAATCTTTAACAGCATCTGTTTGAATGGTATAATTAACCTTGCTCAATACTCTTTTTACATTCCATTCTAGGTTGTATTGATTGGTTTCAATTTCTTTTAGTCGCTGAAATTCTTTAATAAGCAAGAGTTTGAACATTGGGCTAATCCAAGCACCAAACTCAAAGGCAATGTCTTTATGAGCATACGTGCCACCATATCTGCCACTAACAGAAATTATTCCTATGGCATTGGTGCTTTCTACCCATTTTTTTGGGGTTAAGTTAAAAGAGTTCAAACCTGCTTCTTTTTTAAAGGTGTCGAATTCGACACCTTTAAAATTTGGGTTGTACAATTGCTCCCAAATACCTAAAAACTCAACTGTATTTCTGTTTCGCATCCAATTTCTGATATGGTCGTTTCCTTCTTCTCCTCGAACCATATCAGTAAGGCAGATATAATCATTCTCATTATGGTTTGTAATGGAAATTATTTTCTGTTCTACCTCTATTTTTTTTACTTGTTTGCTCATATTTTTCTATTTTAAAAGCATCGATTTCGAAGCGTTTAAAGTGGTTAAATTCCACCACTTTACTTCTAAACCTGTCAATTTCGACCCCTTTATTCTAAATTAAGGCGATTTCGCCCCATTTAAAGCCATTTTTAAAATCATAATTCATCATTCTCGCAATCATAAATCATTATATCGTTTTAAATTCCACCCCTGCATCTTTCATTTGCAGTACGGTATTAGTTTTCAATTGGTCATTGCCTTTGAAAAGTTTGTCTAATGCAATGACTTTGATAGGCTTTTCAGCAATTACAGCATCAATTATTTCTTGCGTTGCTTTTTCTAAAAGCAAAACCAATTCATTGTCGTTTATTTTGTAAAAGCTGCCTTTCTTTTCAATACGGCTGTTTAGGTCTTTTCCGCTTTTTAGTAAAAGCTCATACACCATATTTTCAATAGTGGCAGTTTCTGAAACAGGGTCAACAAACAATTTCATTTGTTCGGCTAATGCTTTTGCATCTTTGCCTTCAATTTGTTGCCATTGTTTGAAGTTGCTATCAGATAGAATTAACGATTTGAAACCTAAATCAATCTCTGTTTCAACATTCGTTTCAAATTGAATTTGACTTTTCTTTTTTTCTTTCTCAACCTCTAATTCTTGTTCTATTGCCTTTGCTGCTTTTCTAATTCTTTCTTTTGAGACTTCAGCAATATTTTTAAATCCTGCTTTTAGAGCCTCACTATTTTCCTCCAAAAGTTCGGGTAATTGTACACAAATATATTTTCTATTACCTCCATCTTCTTTGTTCAAATCCATAACAGCGTGGGCTGTTGTTCCGCTACCCGCAAAAAAATCGAGAATTATATCATTTTGTCCATTCTTGACAGACTTGATTAAAAGCTTAGCTAAAGAAGTTGGTTTTGGGTATGAAAAATAGCTTTTACCTTCAAATAGTTTTTCAACTTCAATTCCACCATCACTCTTTAAAGAAATTATTGACCGGAGCAACAAATTATCGAGTTCATCTAAATAATTAATTGAGCTTGGTTGTGTGTTCTCGTCTTTGTCAAACCAAATTTTACCACACAAAAATGATCCATCATGTAGTTCTAATACGTTTGTAAATTTACCATCAACAATTAGTGCAGCATCATTAAAAGAATCTTCTTTCCAACGCCAACCTCTATCTGGAATCTTTACAGGTTTTCCTGTTTTTGGGTGTTTTACTTCATATCTAGGCCCAAATGTATTTGCATTTGGCCAACTCATATTTATTTTGCCCCAAAGCCGATATTCACTATTTAGAGAATTATAAAGCGTAATCCCTCTATCGTAACCTCTTTTATTATATAGTTTTCTGATTAAATCTTCGCCCTCGTTTAAAGGCATTTTTTTCTTTTTAATTTTTGAAAGCAGGTCTTCAATTTCTTGTAGTCCTTCTTTTGCCATTAAAAACTCGTGTTTTAAAGAACTGTCTTTTACATAAATTAGAACATACTCGTGGATGCTACCGATTCCCTTATCATTTTTTGGAACTCTCTTATTCCAATTGATACATTCGATAAAATTTTCTTCTCCAAAAATCTCATTCAATAGCATTCTAAGGTTATGAACTTCATTATTATCAATATGGACAAACATAACTCCATCTTGTCGTAGAAGATTTTTAGCCAAGTACAGCCTTGGCATCATCATATTGAGCCAATTGCTGTGGTATTGTCCGTTTTCTTTGCTGTTCTTTTTGAACATACCGTCTTTGGTCATGTAACCTTCTTCGTCTTTGTCACCTACACGTTTTTCATAGTCAGCTTTACTTTCGCTAAATTTATCGGGGTAGATAAAAGAGTCGTTTCCTGTGTTGTAAGGTGGGTCTATGTAAATCATTTTCACCTTGCCGAAGTAGCTTTTTTGTAGCACTTTCAGCACTTCCAAGTTTTCTCCTTCAATAAAAATGTTTTCAGTCTCGTCAAAATTTACGCTTTCGTCTTTGGCTGGAATCAATGTTTTAGTTGTTGGCATTTGCAATACTTTGAAAGCATCACTTTTACCTGCCCAATTCAACACATACCGTTCATTGGAAAAGTTTATGTCTTCTCCAAGTGTAGCTTTTAGCTTTTCCCAATCAATTTTTCCCTCGCTAAAAGCTTCAGGCAAAACCTGTCGCAATGCGTTTAATTTTTCTTGTTCTGGTGTCAGACTTGTTCCGTCCATATTTTATTGTGCTTTTAATCTGTGTTTTTTATTGTTTTTTAAAGGTCAGATTGAACATCCAAATCATCATTTTGCCTGTTATCAACTTTTTTATGTTGGATGTTTCTTTCAATTAATAATTCTTTGACTTCAATATCAAGGATTTCAGCAATCTTGTATAAGTCCTCTAAACTTGGTTGTCGTCTGTTTTGAGCATAAGAGTTTACCATATTGTAACTCTTGCCTAATTGTTCAGCCAACCACTTCTGTTTAATTCCTTTCTGTTCTAAAACGTCTTTTATTCGGTTCATTCTTGAACTTGTTTATAGTCTGCAAAAGTAAGGATAAAAATTTAATATCTCACTCAATGAGTATTTTAATCATCATTCCGTTTGGGTGCGGTGGGTAAGGGCAAGCTCTTTTGGTTTTTCAGCGTTTGGTTGTGTGTAGGCAAAAACCAAATGTGCTTGACCGTGCGGTTGGCAAAAAATTGAATAAAAATAAGTGCGGTGGGAAAAATAAAAAATACAGAAGGGTCGGCAATGAGTGTCGGCTTAATAGTTGTCCAATTGTTATATGGTTTCTATGTCCGTGTTCACTTGTCAAAATGGTTTACTCTTGTTCTTGTTTTAGTCCGTTATTTTCTTTCGGGTCGTTGTCTTTTTACACTTGCACCCAACGGACAAGTATAAGCGTAGTGCGGGTTTCAAGCCACTTCATTTTCAAATTACAACGTTGTTTGTAAACATCTAATTCGTTCATTTTAAGCACAACACCCCGCATTACGCTTATACAATGTTGGCAGCAGTAATTTTTTATCTTACTATATTTCTTCTACAAATAGAGCTATTTCAAAGTTATAATCGAGAAGCTCGCCTATTCCATACATATTAAATCCTGGTGGATTTGACATGTCAATTGTTTTATCATAAAAGAACGGTCTTATTTCTGTAACACGATATTTTTTTTCTTCCAGTTCAAATTCTGCTCCGATTGAGAGAAAGTGATAATTTGTGAAGACTTTATCAGGTGAAACATTTAATTCTTTTAAGATATTAAAATCATAGACAAATGCAATATCTCCTTGTTCTTGTTTTCCAATTGAAATTCTTGCTTTTATTCCTTCTGTATTCATGATTGTTATATTGTTAGTTAACTATTATTAAACAGACATAATTTTTCAATATTTTCACTTGATCTTGTAATTCTTTTGAAGTTTCGGTAGGAGTTGTTTTAAGGTTCTCCGAATTTGGTAACATATTATATAAATTGAGTAGATAAGAAATTTTGATCGCATAATTTACATTCTCAATGTCAGTCCCAACAGCTTTACTATTTAGGCGGGCTGAAGTAATTCCAATTATATCTCCAGAACTATTAAATAAAGGTCCTCCACTGTTTCCTGGTTGTAAAGGGACCGAGATTTGGTAATATCTCATGTCATCATCAATTCCAGATACAGAACTTACGATACCATCAGTAACCTTGTAGTTTGTTCCCATTACGTCATTTAGTGGGTAGCCAATTGTGAAAGCTTTTTCACCAATTTCTGCCTTTTCAATAATCGAATAGGGTATTTCGGACATTCCACTAAATTTCTCATCCTCAATTTTTAATAATGCAACATCGTTTTTATTATCCAAAAGCAATACTTTTGCAGAGTATTCAAAGTTACCTACCTCATTTGATATTTGAATTTTAATTGCTTCAGCATTTTCAACAACATGTGCATTTGTTGCTATAATTCCGTTTGTGGTTAAAAAGAAACCACTCCCTGAAGATTTTTGCACTTTATTAAAGGAAATATTACCCTCAGCAGGAGGATACATTTTTATGAATTTACTATCATACTTCTCGTTTGTTTCGGGATTTTTAAATTCAATTGAAAGTATTGCTGAGTTTTCCATCATCGCAAATGTTTGCTCTTGGGTTTTATTTCCCATGAACCACTTAGTTGAATAGAAACTTTTCATTGAAGTTGGTTCGAAAATAGCTTTAACTTCTCCCAATTTCCAATGATTATGTTCTGATTCGAGAATTATTGCTTTATAAATGTTATCGAACTTTTTTATTCCAATCTTATAATAACCCATGGTTTCAGATTGGTAAGATTTATAAATACCCTCAATAGGATTAAGTTCATTTTCGCCGTAATAATTCATTAATGATTCTTCTGTTTCTTCAGTAGTCTCAACATCAGGAAGAATTAATTTAGGAGTCAAATTTGAATCATAGTTATATCTAAGATTATAAGATATATCATTCAATGCTCTTCTAGTAGACTTTCTAGCTTTACTCTTATCTGAACCTTCCTTTGCTTCTCCACTTCCGGAAAAAATCAATTCTTGATTGATATTAAATAAAGAAACGCTTACTTCATGATAAATAAAATCATCATGACTTATCGTACATAACAATAATAAGTATGGATTTTCCTTTAACTCTTGAGGTGGATTTATCTTTAATTCCGATTCTGTTACAATCAAAAATCCCTTTGATTTAAAGATTTCCTTTACTTGATTTGCAACGCCATATTTGTCAAATGATCCATCCTTATATTTCAATACTGGAATATTTATGTATTTGTAGCCATTAAGTTTGTCAATGCTACTTTGTGAGTAAACAATGAATTGAGATAAAACAATTACTCCCAAAATTATTAGTTTTTTCATAGTTTAAGTTTTATGTTATCAAGATAGTTGCTTTTTATTGCTGCCAACTCGTTTATAAAAACACCCAACCCGCAAAAGCCTGAAACACAAACTCATATATCCGTGTGTTAAACATTTGTAATTAATTGTAAGCATTTATAAACGAGTTAGTGCGTTTTCTCTCGCAATATAACATAAATTTTGCAATATCTAAGAGACTTTTATAGTATTTTTTTGATTTAATATTAAGTATTTGTTGAGTAGTGCTGGATTTTGGATACTTTGTTTGCTACAAAAACGGGAAACTAAATTTCTAATATTCTGATTTGTATATCTTTTCAATCAAAAAAAAAACTTACAGGGCTTTTTGTTCAATAAAATTTCTCAACACATTAAGAATTTTTACCCATTGATTTTCCGATATGCATATTTCTCCAGTCATAATTCCATAATTATCAGAAATTTTAATTTTATGTTGAGGAATATCTAATTTAATATCACCGGCACAAAACGACCATCGAGCACCTAGTATTTCACAAAAATACATATTAATACCGGTAATAGCTTTTAGTTTATCTGCAACAGCATTAAGACAGTCGTTAAAATCAGAATACCTACAAGAAATTTCATGTATATCTTTAGATGTAAATATCTCGTTCTCCATTACTAATTTGTTCGTATTTTTTTAAAAAATTCTCATGTAATTTTCCTTTTTGATAAAAAGGCATTTCTTTAATTTCTGCCAATTCTTTTTCTATGAGAGGAAATCCAATTTCACGAGTTTCGTCAGAAGCATAATCATCTAAAAATTCTCTAAAAGTAAGAACAGCATTTAATTTGCAGAATTTACCTTCTGTGCATGATTTTAATAAACCCATAATTTTATCGCCGGTACGCCCACAACGATATCCTGCTGTACAAAAAGAAGAGATCATACCAAGTTTAGCCATTTCTCTAATCATTTCATCAAGGCTTCTTGTATCATTTAGAATAAATTGCTGTTTATTTTTAATTTGCTTTATTCCTTTTGCTTGAGCTAATGCTTTTGCTTTTAAAGCATCAGTATATCCACCAATACCAATATTACTAGATGCGTCAGTTTGAGTACAACCAATAGTCATTAGGGCAGTATGAGTTTCGGGTTTTTCTCTTACAGTACAAATTAATCCTGTATAAGGCACAGATAAGCGTAAGATGGCGACTATTTTTTTCATGTCCTTATCGCTTACCAGATATTTTGATTTTGTACTCAATTTTGATCCACTTGCCGGAGTTAAACGAGGAAACGAAATAGTATGTGTTCCAATACCAAACTGACGTTCAAGGTCCATTGCATGATAAAGCAAGCCCATCACTTCAAATTTCCAATCATAAACACCAAAGAGTGCTCCTGTTGCCACATCATCTATACCAGCTTCCATTGCCCGGTGAAGAGCATAGAGTCGCCATTGATAATTTGATTTGGGTCCGGCCGGATGAACAATTTTATAAGTAGGTTTATGATAAGTTTCTTGAAACACTTGATATGTACCGATTCCTGCCTCCCAAAGCTTTTTGAGTTCTGATATTTCCATTGGGGCAGCATTTACATTTATTCTTCGAATATTGCCTACACCTGGTCCCTTAGGAGATTTTTCTTGTACAGAATATGCCGCTTTAATAGATTCTACCATATAATCGGCATTGCTACGTTGATGTTCACCAAAAACAATAATCATACGTTTATGCCCTTCTCTGGTCATAATTCGTGTTTCTTCACGAATTTCATCCATAGTTAAAATACGACGTTTTTCTTCGGTATTCTCCTTTCTAAAACCACAATATAAACATGAATTAACGCATAAATTTGAACAATATAAAGGAGCAAAAAACACAATACGATTATCATAAACTTTGCGTTTCACTTCTAATGCTGTTTCATACATTTCCTGTAATAAATCTTCGTCATCTACAGCTAATAACGCAGCAACTTCATCGGGATTAAGACGCTCAATCGCAAGCGATTTCTGCATTATATCACGAATTCTTTGCTTATCAGGATTCTTATTGTCTTCTAAATGACTAAGTATTTCTTGCTCGTCAATAAAATCCTTACCATTAATTAAATACTTGTCAATTTCATCTTGCTTAATAACTTGCTCAGCCCATGTTTCTTTTGTTGCCATTTTCAACTTTTGTTTTTGTTAATACTGATTTTACTTGAATGTGTTTTAATTTACCAATTTTCCCTGTAAGACTACTGATGTCATTGGTGGTACCTTCGAGTACTAGAGAAATAATGTTGAGATTGCGATTACATAATGGAACACCTTGTCTAGCAATTATAATATCACTATTTTGGTTTAAAATCTCATTAAGTTCAGGAATAGAGGTTTTTTCCTGTATCAGTATTATTGCTGCGCCAATTCTCTTTTCCATCAGATGTCTCTTTAGGTCAGATAATTAAAAAAATAAACTCAATTCTTTAAAGACCGATTTTCGCTCTTCTTAGATAATACAAATATAGAAATAGTAATTGTATCTCAATCTATTTTGTAATATGTTATTCAACAATAATTATTTTAAATCTATAATTCAAAAACATACGTGTAATTAACTTACCTACAACCCTTTAACTCTAACGGACTACTAATAATAACTACTGATTTACACCTTAAAATTACTATAAAGATTGTGAAATTAGAATATAACACGATTTATCAATATTAAGACTAAGTTTATGAACAATATCATCCATATTTCAAGAGATTCAGTACCTTTGTAGTAAATTACTAAAATAAGAATATCTATGTCAAAGTTGTTTACCATCACAGTTTTAGTGCTTTTAATAGCAATTAATGCATATTGTATAGCTCCTCCTAATAATCAATCTCCAGGCAATGGTAGTTTAGATCAAGCCGTAGCCTTAACTCTCGATTGGTCTGCGGTAACAGGTAATTATGGCTACTTATACGAAATAGATACCAGCCCTGACTTTAATTCATCTTTATTAATTTCGGATGCTACTCCTCTAAACTCTTCACAGGTTTATGTAAGCAACCTATATTTTAATACAACATATTACTGGAGGACAGCAACCCTAGATGAGTTTACCTCTTCGGAATGGTCAGAAACATGGAGTTTTACAACATCATCAGGAATTGAAAACACTTCTCCCTCTAACCTATCTGTAAATCAAGATGTTGGACTTACTCTTGATTGGTCATCGATTACAGGAAATACAGGCTATTTGTACGAACTCGACACACTTCCTGATTTTAGTTCTCCTCAGCTTTTATCTGAAGCTACAGGCGCAAACCAATCACAGACTTATGTTGACAATCTGTTTTTTACCACAACTTATTATTGGCGTGCAGCCGCTATAAACGGAGTTGACACTTCGGAATGGACAAATGTATGGAGTTTTACAACTTCACTTACGGTTGCAAATATTTCGCCAAGTAATTTGGCAGTAAATCAATATGTTGGGCTTACTCTTGATTGGTCAGCAATTGATGGTAACACAGGCTATTTGTATGAACTTGACACACTTCCTGATTTTAGTTCTCCTATACTTGTATCAGGAACCACCGTAGTAAACCAATCACAATCCTATGTTGATGGTTTATTCTTTAATACTCAATATTACTGGAGAGCTGCAGCCATAAATCCTGTTGACACATCAGAATGGAGCTCTACATGGAGTTTTAGCACATCTGAAAGTGTAAATAACTATTCTCCAAGCAATGGTGCAACAAATCAAAACATTGCATTAAACCTCGACTGGTCAACTATGACCGGTAACACAGGTTATTTTTACAATCTGGATACTGTTTCTGAATTTAACTCTCCTATTTCAGAATATGGAAGTTCTTCTATTAATCAATCTCAAATTAGCGTATCTGATTTGTATTACGGGACACAATACTACTGGCGAGCAGCAGCAAAAAATCAAACAGACACTTCAGAGTGGAGTGCTACATGGACTTTTACCACCGAAAATCAGGTAACCCATTATACACCTTACAATGGACAAACTAATGTTTCAATTAATCCATTTATTGATTGGGGAAATATTACCGGAAGTAGCGAGTATTTACTTGCAATTGATACAAGCTTTAATTTCAATTCTGATTTATATGAGGAATTTAGTGGTAGTATGTCTCAATCAAGTATCACCGGATTATTGTATGGTACAACTTATTACTGGAGAGTTGCTGCATACCACTCGTTAGATACATCAAACTGGTCAGAACCATGGAGTTTTACAACCGATTACGAATTGACCGAAGCCCCCATGCTTGAAAGTCCTACAGATTTAAGTACTGATTTATCTTACGAAAATGTTCAATTAGTTTGGAACTCCAGTACCGGTGCAAGTGAATATCAATATCAAGTTAGTACAAATGCAGATTTTACTGCTATTATAAAATCAGCAAACACTTCATTAGTTGCTGGCAATATAAACAATTTATATCCTCAAACGACATATTATTGGCGTGTAAGAGGAGCTAATAATAACGGATATTCTCCATGGTCAGAATTTTGGAGTTTTACTACCGAAAGTGCTGATTTAGCACCTCCTACCCTTGTATCACCGACTAATAATGCAACAGGCATTGACTTTGATGAAGTTATCTTAAATTGGAATTCCGTTTTTGGAGCTTCGCAATACATTTACGAGATTTGCACCGATCCAAGTTTTGAAACAGGTGTAACAAGCAACGAGGTAAACAACACTTTTGCAGAAATTTATGGATTGTCTGATAACACACAGTATTATTGGCGAGTTAAGGCAAGCGATGGCGTTGTTGAAAGCGATTGGTCAGAAATCTGGAACTTTACTACCCAATTGGTATCTCTCCCACCTCCTACACTAATATATCCGGCAAATAATGCAACAGACTTAGACTTTAACAGCATTACTTTTGAATGGGCTCAAGTGAACGGTGCTGAAGAATACATCTTTGAATTAGCTACAGATGGACTTTTTAATGATATTGTTGGAACTAATACTGAAAACGGACTTACTTATTTACAAGAAGATTTAAATCCCGAAACCGAATACTTCTGGAGAGTTAAAGCAAAATCCGGTCAGATTGAAAGCGACTGGTCAGAAATTTGGAGTTTTGTTACTTTGTCTGATATTGAACAGTTTACTCTTACAATAAATATATCAGGCGAAGGGATTGTTTTAGTTGATGGTACAGAATATTCTGCCCCCCTTAGTATTGACGAAAATACTGTTTTAAGCTTAGAAGCTGTGCCAAATTCTAACTCGCAATTTATTGCATGGGCAAACGATTTATCAAGCCAAGATAACCCTATTAACCTACTAATGGATAGCAACAAAAACATAACTGCCGAATTCATTGCTGTTGGGAATGAACAAACAATTAATAATACTTACAATTATTTAATTTATCCAAATCCTGCAAATGATTTTGTTTTTATAGAAGCAAATTCGGTAAACAATATAAGTATTTATATGCTCAATGGGCAGAAAATTATGGAAACAAATATGTTTAATAAGCTAATTAAGATTGATTTATCAGAGTTTTCAAAAGGCATTTATTTTATAAAACTTGAAACTGAATCATCTATTTATTTTGAGAAACTTA
>Ga0334899_1001971_pt1 | contig 17693 bp, 18 predicted proteins | sample GraSluR3_MG_FD_207219 | JGI IMG/M metagenome (GOLD analysis project Ga0334899, IMG submission 207219) | Sludge microbial communities from methane-producing bioreactor in Wageningen University, Netherlands - Granular Sludge_8_08-R3 | ecosystem: Engineered > Bioreactor > Anaerobic > Unclassified ...
TTAAAATCTTCCTTTATTTTCCATAATTTAAGTTGATATTCTGAAATAACCTTTTTTAGTTGTTCTAAACTTTCTAGATCATATGATTCTTCCATAGGACGAAATCGCTTTCTATATCTAAGGCGACATATTAAGAGAAAATAATTTATTTATTAATAAGATAATACTACTATCTTTTTTTAGTTTTCAATAAATTATAAAAATTTATACATTATGAAATTTAATTGAATAATGAATTTAATTGTTAAAATTAGATTTTGAGGATAATTTATGCAAATAACATTATATAAAAATAAATCAAGTAATGCCAAACCTTTTTTAAAGTGGGCTGGTGGAAAAACTCAATTATTAGAAGAATTTAATAAAAGACTCCCTCAAAAAATTTTTAAAAGTAGGGATATTCAAAATTACGTCGAACCCTTTGTAGGCGGCGGTGCGATGTTCTTTTTTTTAAAGAGAAATTATGATATAAAAAATTCTGTTTTATTAGATATTAATAAAGAATTAGTTATTGGATATAAAGTCATTCAGAATAATTTTAAACAATTAATTGATGAATTATCTGAATTAGAAGTTGATTATTTAAAAAAATCTGAAATGGATAGGAAAGATTACTATTACAAAATAAGGAACGAATATAATAAACAAATGCTTGATTTTGATTATGTTAATTATAATGAAGAGTGGATAACAAGGGTCAGTTATTTAATTTTCCTTAATAAAACTGGTTTTAATGGATTATTTAGGCAGAATAAAAAAGGAGAGTTCAACGTTCCAGTGGGTCGTTATAAAAATCCAAAAATATGTGATGAAAATAATATAATCGAGGTTAATAAAGCTTTAAAAAATACTTTAGTACTTTGTGATGATTTTTCCAAAGCAGATGAGTATATAACTAAAGAAACATTCGTATATTTAGATCCACCATACAGACCATTAAATAAAACATCTAATTTTACTAGTTATGCAAAAGATGGCTTTACTGATCATGATCAGAATAGATTGGCTGAATTCTATAAACGAATGGATAAAGAAGGGGCTTTTTTGATGCTAAGTAATTCAGATCCAAAAAATAACGATCCTAATGACGAATTCTTTGATGAGTTATATTCAGATTTTAATATAGAAAGAGTACCTGCAAAAAGATTTATTAACTGCGACGCTTCTAAGAGGGGCGAAATAAATGAAATTATCGTAAGAAATTACTAGGGGGATTTAAATGGTTAAATATGATGTTTTAGGATTTAAAAATGAGATTCAATATATTGATTACTTTTTTAAGACTTTATTATCGACAAATAGAACTTACGATTATTATGTTGACTGGGAAAAGGTAAAAAATAACGTGAAAAAATATTTAACTGAAATAAGTCTCCTTAATTCTTTAACAAAAATTGAACCAGAGGCTAGAGAAAATAAATTAATAGAAATATTTTCAAGATATCCTGAAGTTATTCCAGTAATACCTCTAATTATTGCAATCAGAGATAAAAATGTGATGGTATTAGATATTGGAGAACAATTATTCTATAAAACTTTCAAATTTAATAAAAAATTAAGTGATGATGAAATTAGTGATATTGTAGAATTTTGTAAAAAATCTGGAATATTAGATCTTTTTGGAGAAATTAATGATTTATATGCCTATTTATTGGGTATGGAAGTAGGTTTAGATACAAATGCCCGAAAAAATAGGAGCGGCAAAATCTTTGAACAATTAGTGGGTTTATTACTTAAAAATAAACTCAAAAATTTCAGTGATTTTAATTTAGTTGAAGAAGATACTTCAATAAAAATAAAAAGAAATAAACGTTTTGATTTTGTAGTCTATCATAAAGGAGTTCCAAAAATAGGATTTGAATGTAATTTTTACACTTCAACCGGAAGTAAACCTATAGAAGTAGCTAATTCATACATTGACCTAAATAATAAATGTAAAGATGAAGAGTTAAAATTTATTTGGGTTACTGATGGACCTGCATGGCAAAAAATGAAAAAAACAGTTATAACAACTTTTAATGAAATTGATTTTCCAATGAATTATAAAATTTTGGAAGAAAAATTTGTCACAATGCTAAAACTTATAGAGGATAGTTAATGGTAAAATATGAGTTATTGGGTTATAATGGATCTGATGAGTATTTAAACTACTTTGTAACAACCTTAATTCCCACTAACAGGACTTTTAGTTATTATGTAGATTGGGAAAAAATTAAATCCAATTTAGAAAAAAAATGTTACAGAAATAAGCATATTGAACTCTTTAATACATATTAAACCTCAAGAAAGAAAAGATAAGTTAAGGGATATTATTATTAAATATCCTCAGGTTTTAAAAGTTATACCTCTTATCATAGCTATAAAAGATAAGAATTTGTTAGTTCTAGAAATTGGAGAAAAACTTTTATTTAGAAACTTTGAATTTTCAACAAATAGAATAGTCCAGAAGAAATTAGTTTCTAATGAGAATGAAATAGATAATATAGTTGAATTTTGTGATAAATCAGGGATTTTAGAACTTTTTGGTAGAATAAAAGATTTATATACTTATATGACGGGTGTTGAAGTGGGATTAGATTCTAATGCTCGTAAAAATCGTAGTGGCAAGATTTTTGAACAAATTGTGGAATTATTCCTTAAAAGAGAATTGCAAATGTTAGGTCATAGTTATAGTTTAAAATGTGAAGATACCTCTATAAAAATTGGAAAAAGTAAAAGAATAGATTTTGTTGTATACAAATCTAATAATCCATTGATTGCAATTGAATGTAACTTTTAGGTGGTCTGGTGGTAAAGGTATTGAAGTTGCAGGATCTTACGCTGATTTACAGCGTAGATTCAAAGAAAATGGATTAGAGTTTATTTGGGTAACTGACGGTCCGGGGTGGGCTGGAATGAAATCAACATTACAAACAGCTTTTAAAGACATAGATTTTCTTTTAAATTATAAATTATTTGAAAAAAATTTTACTAAAATAATAACAGCTATTAAATAATATGATTACCACCATTTCTTACTAAATTTAAATTTAGAAGTTTTTTCATCTTCATTTGGTTTTCTAAAAACAAATAAATGTTCATGTTTTAATAATAAGAAGTTTAATTCCTGTGATCTTTTTGCCCAAAAAGTAGTTCCTTTCATTTGATGTTGGATTTTGATTATATCCTCTTTTAATATAAATCCTGCTTTTAAAAAGGCTTGCATTACCCTAAAAGCAATAGGGATATGATGTTTATTTCTTCTAGTATCGCCAATGAGTATTGCGGCATATTTGCCAGATTTTAGAACTCTATAAGATTCTTTAGCTACTTTTTCCATTTCTAAAATGTATTCATTAATGTTTTTAACGTTTGATAAATCTTCTTGAATTTTATCTTTTGAATAACGAATTATATTTGCATAAGGTGGATGAGTAGCTATCAAATCTATTGAATTATCTTTTATTAAATCTAAATTACTTGCATTTCCTAAATAGGTGCATTGTTCATATATTGGAATGTCGAATGGTTCGTAATGGAAATTTAATCTATCTCTTGTCAAAACTATTGCATTAGTATTTACGTCAATACCAATTCCATTTCTTCCTAATAGTTTGCATTCAATAAGTGTTGTTCCACTTCCTACGAACTGATCTAATATCACATCTCCCTGTTCGGAATATCTTAGTAATAAGTTACGGGGAATTTCCGGTGCCCAGTTACCCCTATATTGCCCTCCATGTGTGGCCCATTTTCCTCTTTTAGGAAAAGACCAAACATTTGTAATTTCTAATTTGAAGTTATCAGGAGAGAATTCCTTTATTTTAGATGGTTTACCTACACTGATTTTAACTGATTTTTTTCCATCTTCGATTAAAACTTCATTTTGTTCTATTATATAGTTTTCAAAATCCTTTTTGGAAAATTCTTTCATTTTCATAATATCAACTTATATTTAGTATTATTATCTGCATTGTATGTAATAAATAATGTTTTATAAAATTCAATAATGCATTAAGTATATCTTGAGAACAATGTAGTAAAAAAGACGTAGATTACTACTGATTATAATCTAACTTCGTAATATGCAGAGTTCCTCACCAGTGGGTTCCTAAAATCATTTATTTCAATAAATTCATAAGAATAATAAGTTAATTCATCTATTGAATATATATTCTAACTAAATATATTAATAATTCCATTTTGGTAAATTTAAAATGAAAATTAATTAGAATTTAGATTATTCATCTTCGTAGTTTTAGTAAAAATTTTAATAAAATCTATAATTATAAATAGATAATGTTTAATTATAAATGAATATAATAAATTTACTATAAATTTTCATGAAAATTTGTATTTTGTTGGGGGTTGAAATAATTAATAAAAATGGAAAAATTGTTTTAGGAATTGTTTTAGTTATTTGTGTAATTTTTATTATTTTTGGGGCGATTGGAGGTTCAATTGGAAAAGAAGAATATAAAAACAAAATTTCAGATATGGATGAACAGTTCAGAGAGATAGTTAAAGATAATTCTATGTATGCTACTGCAGGCAAGCCTTGGAGAGAAGAAGAACCTGTTTTGAAAAATATTTTAGAAGAACTTGATGAAATGGAAGAAAGGGGAATTCCATCTGAATATCAAACATTCCATTATCATTATAAAAACATGATTGAATATTACATTCTTTGGCAAAATTCAGGTAGTGATGATTTTGAATTTATGTTTTCTCAGGAAGACAATACAACTAAACAATTATGGAGTACTCTAAATTAAATTTATATCAAATGTTGATTATGCATATTTTAATTATTATGAAATAGCTATATTTGTATTGTTAAAGGTATATCAACCAATATAAATTAGCTAATTTTTTCTTTTTTAATATGATGAATGAATAATTATTGAATAAAAATTAAGTTACAATATTAATTTGAAAAATATTAGTACTTTTAAGTTGATATATTGAACTAAAAAACTAAAGAATATATATCTATTGGTAAATTACCAATAGCTAATACTTTAATTACTTCTTTGATCATCAGATAATACGAAATCAGGGGTGTGAATATGGATGATAGAAAAGTTCTAGGAATAATATATGAAGAAATATTAGACCAATGGAGGGGGAGTTTTAGAACTTATCAAACTATAAGGGAGCGTTTAGGTCAAATAATTGCTTTTATTGGTATAATTTTGAATTTAGAGTTACTTGGAATATTACAGATATTTTGTGCAAGATTAATATTAAATTATTTAGAAATATTAGTTTTATCCATCTTTTTCATTATCTTATCCTTAATTATTGCTGCATTTGCTTATAGAGGTGCTCCATTTCGGAATTTGAGTGCAGTTAAGTGCCTTGATGATAAATTTATTAATAAATCAGAAGAAGATTTAATAAAAAAAATATGTGAAGATAGAATTGAAGACATAAATGAAAACAAGAAAATTAATCACCAAAGAGCTACAATGGCACATGTGGCTTTATATAATCTTGTAATCGGCATTTTAATTGTTGCAATTTTTATAATTCTAAATATATCCACCATTAATTATATTATTTTATTCTTAGTCTTTTCTATCTTGATAACAATTATTCTATATCTTTTAGAAGAGCGTAATCTATTCAACGTATTAGGACTTAAAAAATAAAAACTATATAGTTCGTATTCAGGGTTCAATAAAGTTATAATATAATTTATATTATTCTTAGCAACTGGAGGGTATTTATGAAACAAAATAACGAGTATTCTATAAATGTTGATTTGTGGCCAGCGGGGAAATGGGATAAAGAAGAATTAAAAAAATTAAAAAATATTTTTAATGAGTTAGGTGAAACTTCAGGTCAAATATCAAATGAACCTAGAGGTTTGTCCTCCCAAATCGGAATAGAATTTTTTGCATACGCAGTTGCAGTTCTCTTTTTTAGAAAATTAATTCAAAATTTAGCAGATGACTCTTATAATTATATTAAAAATAAAATCAAAGATATTGCACTAAAAAAGGAATCAAAACTTAATTTTAGTGAATTAGAAGATTATGGATATTTATATATTAAATATAAGGACATTGACAATAATATGAAATTTTATTATGCCAATGCATACACCAACGAAGAACAACTTGATATATTTCTTAACTCATTACATAAGCTAGATTCTTTAATTCACAGCGCATATAAACTCCAAATATTTCCATTTGATGAATTTGAACAATTTTCCATCCATATAGAACTAAATTTTTTGTTAACACCTAAATTTAAAATCAGGGTGACTAGATCTACTGAAGATAATGGTGTATTGTTAACCAATCAAAATTTGGATTCTGAATTTCATTTTGAGAATATTGACAAATTAAATTTTTCTGAACTACTGTGGGAAGACATTGATTTAAAAATATTAGAATTTATGGAGAAGAAGGATATTGAAGGAGTAATAAAATATTTGAAATATCGTTCTTAAAATATCTTCGTTATATCGATATATTACGAAGTAATATAATAAAAACTAATATATTAAACTACTTCTTCAATTAGTTGGATTTCTTCATCATTTAATCCATATAACTCATAAACCATTAGATTAATTCTATTCTGTATCATTTTAATTTCATTATTTATAGATTCAAGATCAACATCAAGAACTGGTTGGTATCCATATTTTGATAATAAATTTTCATATTCATTTTTAAGGGCATTCATCAAATTATTTATATTAGCAACATCCCGAGATCGGTTGTTAATACTTTGAGGAATTTTAATATCTTTTTTGACTCTTTCTAATATATTTCCATCAACATTATATCTTTTAGTTATACCTTCAACTTCTGAAAATATTGATAAATAAAAGTATTCTCTTATTATATCATTATTAAAAGTAATTTTAAGAACATCTTCGTTGGAATCGTCAGAATATGCTACATTGATAAATATTGAATTTCCATGTTTTTTAACATTATATGATTTAGGTATGCCATTATAATCTGAACTTATTAATTCTTCAGTTTCAGATAAATCAATATGATAATCTATTGAATTGTTTGGTTGTAAATAATATTGAAGAGTTCTATATTTAGAATTTTGACCAGATAACCTAACTATATTAGAAAATAATTTTATTAAATCTTTTCGCTGATTTTTTACATCTAATATTTTGTCAATTTCTTGAATAAATGGCTCTTGATCATCAGTAGATATTTCAGGTATCGGAAGTTTTCTTATTTGGTTCTCAAAGTATTCATGTATACCTCCACCTGTAGGTTTACCTATAGTTTTATATCTTAAAGTTAATAATTTAGAATTTAATAATGCTAAAAGATATTTTAAAGATATTTCAGAATTAGTATCGAAAATAACTGTTGTATCGGTTAATCCAATAAATTCTGAAGATTCATCTAAAGCAAAACGATTGTAAGTAGCTCTATAAGGACATAATATTTTATTCGAATTATACTTACTTTTATGTAAAGGTCGGCTATATTTCCACCAAATCCTTCCTTCATTTCTAACTGTCGCTCGGTTCTCTAATATTTCTTTATTTTCACTTTCATTTAGATAGTTTTGAATTTCTATAGGTAAATCGTTAAATTGATCAACATCCTCAAAATAAAGCAAATATTCTTTTTCTTCATTTAATAAATAAGGTCTAATTATTTCACTATTAGCTCGTTTTCTGATAAATTGACTATCAAAACAAGAAGGATAATTTTCAAATATGAAAACAGGATTTGCAGCAGTTTCCATTCCTTTCCCAACAAAAACTAAATCACCTAATTTACTATAAGAATTATCTACTTTTCTATTAATTTCATCAATTTCATAACTAACTATAGCAAATACTTCATCCTTTTTAAATTCTATGTCAAAATATTTAGAATAATCTTGAATTGTTTCATATATCTCATTTTCAGTATAGTTAGCACTAGAAAATGCTAATGTTCTTGCAACAGTATCATTTTTAAGTTTGTCTAGGTTAACAATTGCAGTAGTTATAGAAGCATCTTTGAAAACACGATATCGTTCAAAATTTATAATTCTAGAAATAGGAGCATTTTCTAAAATGAAATTTCTTAATTTTTTTGCTTTATCTGCAAATAAGAAAGCATTAGATATTATGAAACCTATGTGTTGATTAGATAATTGAACAGCTTTAGCAATAAAATAGAACAATATATCACTTTTATCCATCCAAACATTATCATATGCAAATTTAATATACTCTACTTCAGGTGAACCTGCCCCTAAAGTTTGAACATTAAAATATGGTGGATTGCCAATTACAATGTCAAAACCGGAATTATCTTTTAAATTTCCATCCTCATCATAAAAAACTTCAGGAAATTCAATTTCCCAGTTAAATGGTTTAATCTCATCTAAATCATCGAAATATTCGTAAAGGTTTTGATTTAATTCTTCATCAATTTGTTCTTTAAGCTCTCTATATTTTTGTTCGAGAGCATTTTTTTCTGTTAGATCTTTTGTTTTTTTGATTATTTCCCGGTATTTAATCAGCTCTTTAATTTCATTTGAATGTTTATTCAATTCATCTAAATCGTCGACACCGGTGATCAATGAATTTCCGACTTTTATATTTTCATATAAAATTAATGGCAATTTTTCATTTGATTTCAAAGCTCTCAACATCAGATTTACAGATGCAATCTCTGCTGCAGTCTGATCTAAATCGACTCCATAGATATTATTTTTTAATATCTTTTTCTCATAATCTTTAAGAGGAGATTTCATATCCCTTTCAAGTTCAAAAACTTCCCATTTATCTCTTTTACCATTGATTAATTGCTTTTTCAGGATATTTAAAGCATTGTTTACTTTATCAGAGTACATTTCATGATATCTTAAAAATAAATCATGAGCTTCAATTAAAAACGAACCTGATCCACACGCAGGATCTAAAACTTTTATTGAGTAAATTTCATTGAATTTAGAAACAGCGTTTTTATATTCTTCTTTTTTAAATAAATCTTCGATTTCATTCCATAAATCGTTAAGTTTTTTTCCTAAAGTACTAGAAACTATCTGTTTTACTATATATGGTGGGGTATAATAGATACCTTTTTGTTTTCTTCTTTTTTGTTCATTTTTTAAAATTAATTCATTCTCATCATTCAAAAAGATATTCAAACTCAAATAGCTTTCATAGGTACTTCCTAAAATATCAGAGGTAAATTTACGGAAATTTTGAAAGTATAATTCCTCAATAATGCCATATAAAATTTCATTATCAATAGTAGTAATTATTTCATCAATGAATTCATCTTTTTCAAAAATCTTAGAGTCGTGGTCTCCTTCAAAACCTGAAAAAAATTGATTAAGTACTGTTGAAAAGTCTAAATAATCAGTTTTTTTCCACAAATCTTTAATCACATTTAATTGGTTAGGATTATTCAATATCCACTTATCTTCCGCATATCTTATAATAACTAAACGATCCAAAATACGTTGTACATATAACTTCAGCATATCCAATTCTAAATCCGGAAAATTAGAGTAAATTTCTTTTGCTAAAGATAATCTCCATCTATTTATTAATTTTAAAAAATTTGTGTCTATATCCGGCAAATCCTCTAAATCCTCAAATTTGTCAATATTCCCATTAGTAACTTCTTCTTTTGTTAAAAGTAACAATTCATTAATTCTAGATAAATATTGTCTTGGAGTAGAGATATAGAAGATAATGTTACCCGTCTTAGCATTAAACAACCTAAATTTTTCAAAATTAGTTAAAATAGCCCATTTTATATCTTTAGCTCCAGCATAGTTTAAAACTTGCCGTTCCTCATCAGTCCAGTCTACATCAAATTTCTCACCATCTAAAGATAGTTTAACCGTTCTATCCTTAATTCCCCCAACCTTCTTAGCTTCAATAAAAATTATGGGGTTTTCGCTAATTTTTATTGCAATATCTACAAATCCTGTTCCTCTTATATATCTTTCAGCATCAAATTCATCAGAATTTTCAGTTTCCCATCCTAAAGCTCTGAAAAAAGGATTAATAAAATCTTTTCGAATATTGGCTTCACTTTCATCCTTCCATCTATTTTCATCTTTGGATTCATATTTTTCAATGAGTTCAGTAATCTTTTTTTCAATTAAATCTTTATCAAGCATAAAAGCACCTTAAATTAAAGGATTAGCAGTGATTGAATTTTATATATTATAATATTATAATATTATATTAGAAATAGTAGTTTGTTACTAATATTTTTTTCTTCTGTTACGTGAGATTATCAAGTAAATCTCTCATGTATGGCAGAAAATCAGTTTATTATTCATTTTGTAACTTATATGAAACTTTTTGTTAAATAATTGTTTATACAGCTATTAATAATGGTTTTGAATGTTTCATCACTTTCAAATATTGATTTAAATGTATTTTCTCCATTATACACTTTGGATATTACTTCTTCATTGAATTTTGGTGATTTAGAAGCTTCTTGAAAGTCTTCTTTGGAATGGTAGATTTCATTTTCTGATATCTTGTCTTCAATAATATCTTTAAGATTCTCTAGATTTTTTTCATTTTTCATAATATATTTTTCTTTAATTTTAATCATTGATTCTATTTCTGATTGTGTATTATTTAGAAATGTAGTATCATTAGTTTTTTTGAAGGAATCTATTGATTCATATATATCTTTAAGGTTTGAAACGCTGAATATTTCATTTATAAGATAAATTAACTCTCTTTTACGTGTATTTTTGTAATTTTCTTCAATTATTTTAAGATGATTAGTTAAAGTAGCCATAAAAAGAGTTGAAATTAGATAACATCTTTTATTATAATTCAATGTCTTCATTATTTCATCTAATTCCTTAAATTCTTCAATTGAGGTTTCATTACTTATTTTTTCAAGTGCTTTTATTTGTTTATTGTAAACAATTTTTCCCAGCTCAGGTAAAGGTATTTCAGATAAATTCTTTTTATAGGAATTATTAATTTCTTTAATAGCTCTCTTCATATTCTTTAAACTCCTTTAATTCTCTTATTTCTCTTGTCATTTCTTCAATTTTCAGATTAAGTTCATCTATATCAACATCCCTTTTTATCTGATTATAGATACTGCAAGTGTAGGCTAATGCTTTGAAATATTGTATTCTGACCTTATCAGTATCAGGATTTTTAATTCTACCTTGGGTGGCTTTATCATGCAAGTATTCTATGGCTTCATTAAGCCTACTCAATATAATATCCCTATCATCATAGAGATTTGGAAATTCTAAACTTTCTTTTCCTCTTTTATTCTTCTTGATTTTTAACATTCAGTATCAACTCCCGTTATATACATCTTATAAAACTATTTTTAGAGAAATATAATGGTTTTATTCTAAAAATAAACCATAATAAAAACTTTTTAGACATTTATTAATAAGGGTAGGGGGTGCTTTTGATTTCACATAGTAATTATGTTCTATTTTTTTGAAGGTTGGTTCTGACTTCTTCATCAGTCCATCCATGGTAATCTTTAAGGAATTGCCAGTAATTCCCATGCTTTTGGCATCCATAACAACTATATCCTTTTTTTGAAACTTTGAATGATGGATTTTTATCCTCATGATCAGGAAATGGGCAGTTATACATATTATAATATTCATATTCACGTGAAGGAGGTCCTAATAATTCTTTAAAAAATTTTCTATGGTCTTGAATTTTTGAAGAATTATTTATTGGTGGATTTGGGTTCATGAGACTATTTTCCAGTTTTATTTCTTTGTTGTATTCCATTATGGTGTCATTTTTCTTTAGATGTTGGTTTAAATCGGTTATGAACTTTTTAAGAGTGAATGGTTCTATGGAAGGTTTTAGAGATTTATCTATGATATCGGGGTAAGAATCATCTAAATTAAAAGGGATAACTGTTAAATCTGTTAATTCATGTTTACTGTAAGGTATTCTAGATAAACCTACGATTGGATTTTTATTAACAGCTAAATCCATGGTTTCAAGTTTTAAAATTTTTTTTATTGTTGATGCAAACTCTAATATAATTTTGTTAGGGTTAGATAGTTGTACGGGGTTAAAAAAGGTGTAAGCATGGCATCCTTTGAATCCGCTGAAGAATAACAATGTTGGTGCTCCAAATGATTCATAGAATTTAGTTGCAAATAATTTAGCATCCATTATGGCCCTTTCAGATATTTTATCATGGATTATAGCTTTCTGTAGATGTTCTTTTATTTTATTTTGCCTGGTTTTTTCATGGTTGACTCCATATGCTCTTAATTTTATGAGTTCATTTTTAAGTTCCTTTAATCCTAATGGTAATTGCATGTCAAAATCAAAGAAGATTCGGTCAATAATCACATTTTCATGGAACTTTCTTTTATCTAGTTGGTTTTTAACACCGTAGCTGTATATGGATATTAAACATTTATGGAATCCCGAATTCCTTTTTACATGAAGAAACAAATTTTTGGGGTTATAAGTGTTGAATTCAATCCTGAATTTGGGATTATTTTTAAATTTATGCGGCCTTCTGAATATTCGAACAAATTTAGGACCATAAAAAATCTTAAAAAAATTTATTAATGAGTTATTCAATCACACACCTCCTTTATTACATCCCAGTTTACTTCTAAACTTTCAGGATTTTCGTTTGAGGGGGTGATGATCAATAATTTCATCAGGAATAATACTGAAATTCTATATTTAACAGATTTAGCATCATAATCCACACATCTACATAAAATTAATTCTGATATATTCCTTAAATGGGGTTTACGACCTTTTAAAAGATTTTTATCATTGATTAATTGAATGGATTCCATTATATCGTAATCTAATTTAGATAGATTAGTTTTGGAGACAAGTTTAGCTAAAAGTTTCAAATGGCTAATGCTCTTATCATGTGCATAGATGTTACCATCCATATCTATAAAGTAGCCTTCCCTTCTAAGTTGTAGTAATGCCAAATTGATATTAGTATCATTTATTTCTGGATAATCATTTTTTATCCATAATCTTAGATTTCCCAGATAAACCTTTTTGTTTTTATTTATATATTCTTTTAAAGCGGTTTTCAAAGTTATTTCAGCAGTTAAGGAGGGTTTAAATTCTTCTAAACCTTTAAAATTCATTTAGATGCCTCTTTATTTTCTTGAAATAATCTTCTGCTTAATTCATGGGATGCTTCTTCATCTTCTTCATAAAGAGCCTTATTTGATAGTTCTTCATTTGTTAATTCTGCATAGGCCTCTTTTTGTAGATTATTTTTTTTGATTTCTAAAAATGGTTTTTTAGTTTTTTTATCTTCAAGGGGTGCAGGGGGTGTAATAGGTGCAATCCATTCATTTATTTTTTCATTATAATATTCTTGAAAATTTTCAGGTAGTATTGCATTCATTGCATCTTTTGCATCCCTAGAATTATCATAATTAACATTTAAATTAAGCCATACTACAGTTCCATAAGGTCCTGCTTGTTTAGATTTGATCCATCCACTTTCTTCATATTTCTTTTTAATATATTGTGCTTGTCTTTTCTTTACACTATGAATTTCTTTGATTTTCTCTATTAGATCATTTATAGAGGTTTTTGAATTATTTAGGGAGGTTGCATCTTCATCAAGTAACCATTTTAGAATTTCTTGATCAGGTCCTGTTGCTCCCATCCATTTTTCACCATAATCAAAATCACCTGAGATTTTTTGCAGTATAAAATTATACATATGCTCTAAAAATTCAGCGTAATCTATAAAAGCTAGATAAACATGTTTTTCGGTAATTAAATTGGTGTTTTCTTGTAAAGCCTGGATTGCAGACATTTTCAGGAGCATATCTTGAATGTTGTAGTCATAAAGCTCTATGAAGTATTTTATCTTTTCAGAATGGGCCCATCCCCTATCTATCAAGTAAATACTACATTCTTTAAGAGCTTCTCCTGCTTCTTTTGAAACGTCGAAAGAATCAAAAGGGTCTAAAGTATTTAAATAATTAGTAAAATTATTTAAAACTTTTTCACTATCTGTATCGTCAGTTAATCTATTTAAATAACTTTTTTGCCGATTAATTCCAGTCATATTAACATAAGGGGTGATATATCTTCGGAAATCTCCATCAGTAACAAATGACTCATTAAAACGGTACGGTTGGACGAATATGGTGGAACAACAGTGTGGAAAATATCTTAATTCTTCTCCGAAAGGAATTCCAACTGGTTTTTTCATTATTTCATTATTACCATATTTATCAAAGGCTAATCTCAGATATTTACGTGATTCAGAGTAATTAAGATCTTCAGAGGTCAGTAGTTCACGTCCTTCATCAATTATGAGAAAATCTCTTGATAAATAACCTTCAACTGCATAATAGTCAGTTCCATCTCTCTTCTTTCGTGAAGTAACTTTTCCAACCAATTGTTCAGGATGAAGAGATGTAGGCTCTTCTGCACTAATCCCTAAATTATTGGAAACGTTTTTAATTACATGCTTAATATTGCTCTTTCCTTTACCTGATTTTAGAGGGATTAAAAGAAACAAGCGTCCATCAACATTTAACTGCATATAGGATATATTAGATTTGGAAATAACAGTTGAATGCAAATTATACCACAAAGCCTTTTTTATAATAATATATTCTTTTCCATATAGTTTTAAGGCTTTATTTAAATCATTGAATCCTTTTAAATGTTTGATTGGATATTTTAGCTTTATTTTATTGATTTTAGGAGTTTCTTTTTTAACTTTGGTTGCTTGTTTTAAATCAACATCAGAAAGTTTTTTACTGTTTAAAGTACTAAATTCATTTGGAGAATATTTTTTTTCTTTTTTATTTTTCATTTATAGCTTATCCTCCAGTTCTAAAATTTTTTTAATAGTTATTACATATTCAGGCGGCTTGGAGTCATTTTCGTGTTCCTTTAATATTCTTTGCAAATGAATTTTTAACTGAATATTCATAACGATACCGCCATCTTTTTTAATTCATTTTGCACAGCTTTTTGAAAAAACTGGCTTGTATTTTGTATTTTTCCTTCTTCTATGGCTTTTTCAATTGCAACTAAATATTTCACATCTATTGTAATAGTTTTTGAAACAAACAATGTTTTTTACCTCCATTATGTTTTTACATAACTATTTAAATATGGACATATTATAGAAAATAATGGTACTATTTGGAAATAAGGTGATTTTTTATGTCCATAAATAGATTTACAGATGATCAAAGGAAAGTTTTTGATATTATTCAAAAATATGAGAAGGAAAAAACTAACGAATTTGGAATAACCTACAAAGAATTGAAAAACGAAATTAAAAAAGATATTAGAAGCCCATTAGGTTCTCTTTTAACTAAAAAATGTATCAGAATATCAGGTTTTAAAAAAGATAAAAACAATAGTAAATTAAGTTTAAAAAATCTATTATTTGAAACAAGAAAACCTCACAAGTCAATTACTGACATAATACAGCTTTTTAAAGGATTAGAATCCACAGATCCATACGAATATAAGAATTCTGCTAAAGAATTAATTGAAATTTTTTTAGAAAGAATACGAGAATATGAATCATTGGAAAACGAAGTTATTGATATAATGGCAGATAACGTGTTTATATTGCCTTTAAATTCCATAATAATTGTTATGGAATGTATTAAGGATAAATATCAGTTTAATAGAATTAAGAATGTAGACGATATAATTGATAAACTTAAAAAAATTGAAGAAAAAGAAAATTTGGGTTTTGATAAAAGTTTTTATAAAAAATTAGCCTATTATTTAAATTCATATTGGCCTAAAGAAGATCAAATTAATTCTTGGAAAAAACTCATATCAAAAAATAATACTCCAAAAATATTATTCTTAAAAACCAGTCTATATGCTAATCCACTAACTAATTTTAGGCCTTTAAGTGGTAATATACCGTTTTATAGGCTTAAAAAAACATATGAACCGTTAGTTGATGATAAAGGAGAACTGAAAAAAGAAGATTATTTATCTAAGAGTGGGATTAACAAGATTCATAGGAGATATGATGAAATTATAAACCTATTTTATAAAATAATATTTTATATTGATAAAAAAGATAGTAATATGCTTACAAATGCTTTTATGAGTTGTTTAACCAAACCTCTAGATGATAATGAAATAATGGAAAAATTAATTATTTTTGATAAATTGATTAAAAAAGTTGAATATGTTCCCGAAAATCCTAAAAAAACTGATTTGAAAGAATTAGATGAAATATTAAATGATGGATACAATGAAGAATACACCTTTAAAGAAGAATACGATTTAATGATGAGTAAAATTGGTAGAAAAGAATCTGATGACATTGATGACTTTTTCAGATTCACTAAAGAACAATATTCAAAATGGAAAAGCAGTAATTGATTTTAAACTTTTTTAATAGTTTCCTTCGCATATTCTTTATCAGCTAAAAGCTTTTCTAAATAATTAATCTTTTGATTCAAAGTTTTAAATTCTTTACTAGATACATCTTTAACTTTAGCTTTGTCAATTGAAAGATATGGTAAAACTTTTAAGTAATCATCCTTTAAAGCTTCAGGATCTGCATGCCAATATGCTCGTTTCACGTCATCAATTTTATGACCAGCAAGATAATCTGCGAGAATATGATTACCAGTATTATTAATAATGGTGGAAATAAAGTATTTCCTGAGAGAATGAGGTCTCCAATATCTATAAGCACCTTCACCTTTAGATTTAAATCCAGCCTGTTTTCCACGTCTTCTTATGGAATTACCTACTCCTGTCCTACTCATAGGCATTCCAGATTTTGTAATAAATAGTTTACCATCTAAATCTGTTATATGTCTTTTAGCATTTCGATTATTATGTCTCCATTTTATATAGGATATAATTGCCCGATTTGTTTCAGGAGGAATAAAAGTTTGATGCCTATAATGCACCTTCTCACGCACAATATCCAATGTTAAAACTTCTCCCAGTATTTCATCTTCATACTCAAATAAATCTTCAATACTATCCAGATCACGATTAATAGCTTTTTCCGCTGATTCTAAATATTTTCTAACAGTTATATTTCTGATTTCTTTACTAGCAAGGCCTGTTAAGGCCATGGTATATATTATTGCAGCATCTCTAGCATCAGATACGTTGATCATGCTTTGAATTTCCTCTCTAGTTGGAGGTGTGTTATAATTTTTTTCTAAACAGATATCACCTTTAGGAAGATTAATTTGAGGGGTCTGGATCTCAAAGGATTGATACAAAGAGATGACTGCGGACATTTTATTTTTAATAGAACCAGGAGCCAGTCCACTATCTTCTAAATGGGCCTTAAATCCAATTATATACTTATTTATCTTTCTTTTACGCATTCTAAGACTTTTATCTTCCTCTTCTTCAGCTTCATCGATTAATTCAGATAAAGATTTTCCTGTATATTTTTTATAGGATTCTATGGCTACCATATAAGTTCTACGTGTTCCTTTGGACAAATTTTTCTTAGTAAACCATTCTTGATAAATGTCTTCATCTTTCATATAACATAATATGGAAAGACTTATATATAAGTTTTTGGTTTAACGACCTATAGGGTAACTAAATGCAGATTTAACGAAGTTAGATATTACTATAATTTTATCTCCGGATACCAGGAAAAAACTGGAGAAGAAGGATATTAAAACCACACCCCAAATTTACCATAAAGTTGCTTTGAAAACTATTGGGACGAGTTAAAAAAGGACTTGGGTTTTGATAAAGAATAAGCACTCTT
>Ga0334899_1001976_pt1 | contig 17642 bp, 10 predicted proteins | sample GraSluR3_MG_FD_207219 | JGI IMG/M metagenome (GOLD analysis project Ga0334899, IMG submission 207219) | Sludge microbial communities from methane-producing bioreactor in Wageningen University, Netherlands - Granular Sludge_8_08-R3 | ecosystem: Engineered > Bioreactor > Anaerobic > Unclassified ...
TCGGTCACCATAAGTACCATGCACGGCTGCCCACCAGATGAGATCGAGGCAATCTGTTCGTACATGCTTACGGAGAAACGGCTCAACACCTTCGTGAAGCTCAATCCCACACTGCTTGGGTTCGATACCGTTCGAGCCATACTGGACGATCTCGGCTACGATTACCTCAGCCTCAGCAAAGACTCATTCAATCACGATCTTCAGTATGCAGATGCTGTGGGAATGCTGCATCGACTGGTCGACCTCGCTGCCCAGCAGAAACTCGGCTTCGGTGTCAAGCTCACCAATACGCTCGGCTCGGTCAACGACCAGGGCGTATTGCCAGGAGCCGAGATGTACATGTCGGGTAGAACGCTCCTCCCGCTCAGCACGGGTGTTGCTTCTCTATTGTCGAAGGAGTTCTCGGGAAAGCTTCCCATCTCGTATTGTGGAGGAGCGAATGCCATGACGGTTGCCGATATCTTCGATACCGGTATTCGACCGATTACCTGCGCCACGGATATGCTTAAACCGGGTGGATACGTACGCCTGAAACAGATGGTCGAGATTCTCGAACAGGAGAGCACTAGCTGGAATGCTACGGAGATCGACGTCGAGAAACTGGAGCACTTAGCTGCAGAGGCGCGAACCGATCGATATGTCCAGAAGGATTTTCGTGGAACCGATACCGTGTCGGTCCCGGGCAAGCTTCCGCTCACCGATTGTTATGTAGCTCCGTGTGTCCAAGCCTGTCCCATACACCAGGATGTGCCAGACTACATCTACCTCGTGGGAAAGGGGCAATATGCCGATGCGCTTGAAGTCATCTACGATACCAATGCATTGCCGAATCTCACCGGATATATCTGTGACCATCAGTGTCAGTACCATTGTACCCGACTCGACTACGAGGGTACGGTGCACATACGGGAGATGAAGAAGATCGCTGCAGAGCAGGGGTTTGCAGAGTATGTGAAACGGTGGGAGAAGCCCGAAGGGGCAGTGGTCAAAGCCGCCGTCGTCGGTGCCGGTCCTGCAGGTCTCTCGGCAGCTTACTTCCTCGCCCGAGCCGGCTTCGCCGTCACCGTGTTCGAGCGTGAACAGAGCGCTGGTGGTGTCACCAGGCATGTCATTCCAGGGTTCCGATTCCCCGACAGTGCGCTCCAGGCCGATATCGATTTCATTGCACAACACGGAGTGGACTTCAAGTTTGGCGTGGACAGTGACTCAGTGACCGTCGATGCACTACACAAGAGCGGATTCGAGCACCTCTTCTACGCGATCGGAGCCGAGGTGGACAACGAGATCCCGCTCACTGGAGATCGGAGTCGAGTCATCCCATCCCTCGAGTTCCTTACACAGTTCAGAAAGGACCCCGCTACAATTTCTCTTGGAAAGCAGGTTGTGGTTGTAGGGGGAGGGAATACCGCTATGGACAGTGCACGGGCAGCTACGCGGGTTCCCGGAGTCGAGCATGTATCGGTTCTCTATCGGAGAACCAAGAAAGAGATGCCTGCTGATCTTGAGGAGTTCGACAATGCAGTCGATGAGGGGGTGACATTCCACTTCCTCACAAACCCCGAAGCCTTCGAAGAGGGTGGGAAGCTCGTATGCAGAGTTATGGAGCTCGGTGAACCCGATTCGTCTGGAAGAAGACGCCCGGTTCCTACAGACAAGACGATCACCATGCAGGCCGATGCACTGATTACAGCAATCGGAGAGAAGGTGGATGGCGAGCGACTCTCTTGGTTTGGCGTTCCCCTTGCTGAAAGCGGATGGGCGAAGACAGACGAGAAGACACTCGAGACTCCGCTCTCCGGCGTCTATGTGCTTGGCGATGCGCAAAGCGGACCTTCAACCGTGGTTCGTTGCATAGCCTCTGCCCGAAAGGCAGTCGAAGCGGCAATCGATTCGGTTCTCGGCTCTCTTGCAGACGATGCTCACGAGCATGACCACGATTGCGATTGTGGACACGACCATGCAGATGGCGACTGCTCCTGTCTCGATGAAGATAGTGAAGACGAGTACACCAATGAGGAACTCGATGAGATCGAAGCAGCAGAAGACGAGTTCTTCGGAGAAATCAGGGCAAAGAAGGGGAGACATCTTCCGTCACTCGCACTCGATTCGCCGATCAAGAAATTCGCCGAACGGGAAGCTGCTCGCTGCCTGGAGTGCTCGTACATTTGCAACAAGTGTGTCGAAGTATGTCCGAACCGAGCGAATATGGCCATCGATATGCGTCATAGAAACGACCTGTTCGACCATCCGTATCAGATTGTCCACCTCGATGCGTTCTGTAATGAGTGTGGTAACTGCGCTACGTTCTGTCCATGGGAGGGTGCACCGTATCTCGATAAGCTCACCGTGTTCAGCAGAGCAGACGATTTCGATAATTCGGAGAACACCGGTTTCTTCATGGAAAATGGCGTAGTGACAGTGAGAGTCGATGGAGATATCACCAAGCACACACTGAGTGCAGATGGTACACTCGACGGCGATCTACCCGAAGAGGTTTCGGTGATCATGGAAGAGATCATCGTGAACTACCCCTATCTGCTCGGTTCAGTGGATGAATAAGGAGGATTTACTATGGCAATTACGATATTCTCTCAAGCTCGTGTCGTACAGACGACACCTCCGTTTCAAGTGCTCGACCCGGTCGATGTCGTAGTCAAGGACGACACCATCGTGGCAGTGGGGAAGAATGCAGGGTCCGCCTATCCCGGAGCTGCCGTGTTCGATGCTTCCGGCAAGACCCTGATTCCGGGAATGGTCTGCTCACATCACCACTACTACTCGGGACTCTCTCGCGGCATGCTGGTTCAGGCCGGACCGCAAGAGGATTTCATTCAGGTTTTGAAAGAGTGGTGGTGGCGACTCGACAGAGCTCTCGATGAAGAGGCCGTCTACTACTCCAGCCTCATCTGTTCCATCGATGCGATCGCCGCCGGCACAACATCCTGTATCGATCACCATGCAAGCCCTTCGTTCATAGAGGGCTCTCTCGATACCATTGCACGTGGTATGCGCGAGGTTGGCGTGCGCGGCGCCACGTGCTATGAGGTGACCGATAGAAATGGTGGCATGGATGAAGTCCGTGCCGGAGTGCAGGAGAACATCGCATTCGCAAAACAGGTGGATTTTCGTCGGAAGGCGGGTGATAAGCCCTTAGTGGAAGCCATGATCGGTGGACATGCCCCCTTCACCATCCCCGATGAAGGGTTGTCTCTTATGAAGGGTGCCTGCGAAGAGACAGGTCGTGGCATACACCTCCATGTAGGAGAAGGTGCATACGATTCGGTCCATTCGCACCACCACTATCACAAGGATATTGTGAATAGACTTGACGAATTCGGTCTCCTTTCGGACAATACACTGCTTGTGCATGGGTTATGGCTCAACGACCGAGAGATCGAGTTGATCAATGAGCGAAAGAGTTTTCTTGCCCACAATCCTCGAAGCAATATGAATAACCATGTAGGATACTGCAAACGGTTGCAAAATGTGGATAACCTGGTGTTGGGAACCGATGGTTGCGGTGGGAACATGTTCGAGGAGATCAAACTCGCGTTCTTCAAGCACAAAGATACCGGTGGCCCCTGGTGGCCTGGTGATTTCGCCGGTGTCCTCGCTCGTGGAAACAAGATCCTCGAACGATACTTCGGTGAGCAGTTCGGCAGAATCGAGCCGGGTTATAAAGCAGATATCACCGTTCTCGACTATCTGAATCCTACCCCGATCGAACCGGATAATGCCGCCGGCCACATAGTGTGGGGCATGAGCAGCAATTGTGTCGATTCGGTCATGGTGGAAGGGAACATGGTCATGAAGCATCGGACATTCGATTTTGATGTCCACGAGATCTATGCCAAGGCGGCAGAGGTCGCAAAGCGCGTCTGGAAACGGGTCGACACGATCGCTCCGTGACCGGAGCAAAACGGTACACAACAAACATACGCCCCGAAGGGGGGCGATCATAAGCCAAGGAGCAGAACATGGGAATTCAGGAAGACATCAGAAAGAAAGCGGCGGAATACCGCCAGTACACGGCAGAGAACCTCTCAAAGATGGTTCAGGTTAAATCCTACAGCAGCAAAGAGGAGGATGTGTGTAGACTCATCGTCGAACTCTGTAAGGAAGCCGGTTTCGATGATGTGCGAATCGATGGATTGGGAAGTGTGATCGGTCGTGTTGGAAACGGACCGAAACAACTCGCCTTCGATGCTCATATCGACACCGTAGAAGTGGGGAACCTCGACAACTGGGATTTCGATCCTTTCAGTGGTGAAATCAAAGATGGAAAGGTGTTCGGACGGGGAACAAGTGATCAGAAAGGTGGAGCAGCATCGATGATCACTGCCGGACGCATCCTCAAAGAACTCGGCTACGGTGGCGAGTACACTGTCTATTTCACATTCACGGTCATGGAAGAGGACTGTGATGGCATGTGCTGGAAGTACCTGATAGAGGAGGAGCAGTTCAAACCAGATCTGGTGGTCTCCACCGAGCCTACAAGCTGCAGACTCTATCGTGGTCACCGAGGGAGAATGGAGATTCGGGTATTTCTTCGTGGTATCAGTTGTCACGGAAGCGCTCCTGAACGTGGCGTGAGTGCTGCATATAAGGCCGCACGAGCAGCGCTCGCAATGGAGCAGCTGAACCAGGATCTGCAGCCCGATGAGGAGAACTTCCTCGGAAAGGGAACCATCACCGTGAGTCAGATCGATGTTCGTGGACCCAGTCAGTGTGCGGTGGCAGACTATGCCATGCTCTATCTCGACAGGAGACTCACCTGGGGTGAGGATGCCGATCTTGCAATCGGACAGGTGCGAGACTATATTGCTAAGGCAACCGGCGATGCTCCCGAAGATATCAAAGTCGAAATGCCGATCTATGAAAAATTGGGTTGGACGCAGAAAGATTACCATCAGGAACTCTACTTCCCGACTTGGAAGATCGATGAAGATCACTACCTTGTTCAGGCTGGAGTCGAAGCTCACCGATCACTGTTCGAGAAGGACCCGATCGTTGATAAGTGGACATTCAGCACCAACTGTGTCGCCACCACGGGTCGTCATAAGATACCGGCAATCGGATTCGGTCCTGGCGATGAGGCACAAGCCCACGCTCCGAACGAAATCAACCGAATCGACGACCTTGAAATCTGCTCGGCATTCTACGCCATGCTTCCGTACAGTTTGGAGCAGAAGAACTAGAAAGCCGAGAGGTATCACGGTATACTGTACTTACTCCGATTCCGGTGATTTTATCCACCGGAATCGGGTACTGCTCAACCGTGCGTGGTCACAATGGCCCCATTAACACCAGCACGTCTGTGCAGTTTGGTTCTCAGAACCATGCTAGATCATCGGCTCTGAGAGACTGGAAGACCATATAACTGAATAGGGGGAAACTATGCAGACACAGGCGGTGGTACTTAAAAATATCTTCAGTCTGATGACAGACCCTGACAAACCCGCTCTCTCTGGAGCGGATATGCTCATGAAGGGTTCGGTGGTAGCACAGATCGCACCAGAAGGGAATATGGATATCCCTCACGGTGCACGAGTCATAGATTGCTCGTCGCATGTCGTGGTTCCCGGTTTCGTGAACACACACCACCACTTCTACCAGACGCTCACCAGAAACCATCCAGCAGTGCAGAATGCAGAGCTCTTCGACTGGCTCAAGTTTCTCTACAATGTCTGGAAATATATCGATGCAGATGGAATATACCACTCTTCGCTCTTAGCCATGGCAGAGTTGCTGAAGACCGGTTGCACGTGCTCGACCGATCATCACTATCTCTACCCTCGTGGTTTCGATGGCGACCTCATGGGCGTGCAATTCGCAGCAGCCGACGCGCTCGGTATGCGGTTCAGTCCTACTCGAGGCTCCATGTCTCTCAGCCAGAAAGATGGAGGGCTCCCTCCCGATTCGGTGGTACAGACTGCCGATGAGATTCTGGAAGACAGTGAACGAGTCATCACCCAATATCATGACAGCTCACCCATGGCGATGCATAAGATCGTGCTTGCCCCCTGTAGTCCGTTCAGCGTGACCAAGGAACTCATGCGTGACAGTGCCCGCCTTGCTCGAGCTCATGGAGTTCGGTTGCATACCCACTTGGCTGAGACCCGAGATGAGAACGATTTCTGTATCCAGATGTATGGGAAACGACCTGTTGCACTCATGCAGGAGTGTGAGCTCATTGGTCCGGATGTCTTCTACGCTCATGGAATCCACTTCAACGACGAAGAGTTGCACATTCTCAAGGAGACCGGAGCCCATGTGGCACATTGTCCATCTTCGAATATGCGTCTCGGATCTGGCATCTGTCGGGTTCAGGAGATGTTGGAGATGGGGGTCAATGTGGGTATCGCCGTAGATGGCTCTGCGTCGAACGACTCCTCCGATATGCTTGGAGAGGTGAGAAACGCACTGTTGCTTCAACGTGTCGAGAAGGGTGCTGCAGCGTTGACTGCGAGGCAGACGTTCAAGATGGCCAGCGAGAATGGAGCCAAGATGCTCAACTTCTCACAGGTGGGAAAACTCGAAGAGGGGTGGGCTGCCGACGCGGCTATTTTCAACGTACACACATTGCCCTATGCTGGGTCACTCTCGGATCCGATTGCGGCACTCTTGTTCTGTGGAAACAACCACAACACCGACTACACCATCGTGAATGGAAAGGTCGTGGTCGATAACGGCCACCTGGTCGGTTTCGATGAAGAAGCGTTGGTTCACAAAGCCAACGCTATCAGTAGGGAAATGCTCGCGAAAGCAGAGCGTAAGGAGGAGGTATGATTACCGAATTCATAACATCCAAATCACCTGAAGAGGCCTTACAGGCTTGTCAGCGAACGGGTGAACGGACAGTGTTTCTTGCAGGTGGAACTGAAGTGAACCGGTTGGGTTCTTCGGTAGCTTGCTCCCGTGTCGTGTCGATTAAGGAGATTGGACTCAATGCAATCGAGACTTCAGATGGAATTGTCTCGATTGGTGCAATGGTAACGCTCCAGCAGGCACTAGAAAGTGAAATGATTCCCGAGTATCTCAAGCAGGCACTCCGTTTCTGCGGATCCAGAACGAGAAGAAACATGGCTACGCTAGGAGGGAACATCGCATTAAGTAGAGACGACTCCTACTTACTACCTACGTTGATTGCAGCGAAGGCTAGATTGTTGCTTGCCGATATCGCAGACGATGGTACCTATCATGAGGAGGATGTTCCGATTCGTGAGTACCATGCTTTCAGAGAGCACTTCGCTGAGAGCCTCATCATGAAGATCGTACTGAATAAACCACGCCGTTTTGTCGCCTCGAGTCGATTCTCGAGAACGGCACAGAGTCCTGCAGCAGTCACTGTTTCGTTCGGAGCAGACATCTCGAGCGACTCGGTGCACGACGTAAGAATCTGCGCTGCGATCAAAGGCAGTGGCATATCTCGACTCATTCAGGTCGAAGAGGGGGTGTCAAGTGGACAGCTTTCGGCACCAGAAGATGCTGCAACGCTTGCGGCTGCAGACATTGCTTTCGTAGATGACATTACAGGAACTGCTGCATACAAACGGTACATACTCGGTACCGCGGTGTCCGAGCTGTATCGAGCTTGCCTCGGCGCCATGAACAAAGGAGGTGCCGTATGATGATCAGATGCACCATCAATGGAAGAGACGTTTCCACGCACGTGGAACCTCATGATACACTCAGAGCCATGCTGGTCAAGCTTGGCCACTTCGCGGTTCGCGATAGCGATGACCGGGAGGGTTTCGCCGGTAGCGATACCGTGATTGTGGACGACATTCCCGTTTATGCGAACCTCCTGCTCGCAGCCGAACTTGACGGATCCGTCATTCGGACGCCCGACTCGCTGGCAAAGGGGGGAGAGCTCTCCATCGTCCAGCAGGCACTTATTGATGCAGGTGTGGTCCAGTCGGCTTATAATGCCCCTGCTGCTGCACTGCTGTTGACCTGGCTACTGGAGCACAACCCGAATCCGAGCAGAGAAGAGATCAAAGATGTACTCTCCGGTATCTTTATCCGAGATACAGGGTATGAACACTACTTCCTTGCAGTGGACCTTGCGAGGGAACGAATGGAGAAGGGCGATTATACCAGTAGTATAGCCCCAGAATTCAGAGATCACCTCTCCTATGTAGGAAAGGTGAAGCCCAAGGTCGATGGTCGACAGCTTGTTGCGGGGTGGAAGTCGTTCGTGGAAGATCGAGTCGAACCGGGCGCTTGTTCGCTCATCATGCTCCGCAGCCCTCATGCACATGCATACATAACCAAAATCGACACAACCGAGGCAGAAAAGATGCCTGGAGTCATCTCCATAATCACCGCAGAAAACTGTCCCGATGTCTTCTATATGTCAGCAGGACAGGGGAATCCGGAACCGTCTCCCTATGACAGAAGACTGTTCAACTGGAAGATGCGCCACGTTGGAGACAGAGTCGCCGGAATCGTAGCGGAGACCGAAGAGCAAGCTATCGCAGCTCGCGAGAAGATCGTAGTCGAATACGAAGTACTCAAACCGATCTTCACGGTCGAGGAGGCAATGGCTCCCGATGCTCCCATCGTCCAGAATGGAGTTGCCGAATATCTCAGTGGAGCTCCAGAGAATCTTGAGAGTTACAACAAAGGTGTGGATCCACGTGAAGGGAAGATTGTGTATCCATTCCCATTGCACGCAGACAATCGACACAATGTCGCTGCTGCAGCTCATGGAGCCATTGGCGATGTGGAGAAAGGGTTCGCCGAAGCAGATGAGGTGATCGAGCGGACCTATCAGAGTTCACAGATTCAATGCACTCCACTCGAACCACACATCGTATACTCGAAGATCGATAACGACAGACTGGTCATCCATGCATCTACACAGGTGCCATTCCACCTTCGCAGGATTGTAGCGAAAGTGTGCGGAATCGAAGAGAACAAAATTCACGTGATCAAGGAGAAGGTCGGTGGAGGGTATGGATCAAAGCAGGATATCCTGGTGGAAGATGTCGCTGGATACGCTACCTGGTTGACCCGTAGGCCGATTCTCTACAGAAATACACGGGAAGAGGAGTTCATTGCCAACAGCACACGTCACCCTATGCGCGTAACTGTGAAGATGGGTGCGAAGAGGGATGGGACGCTCACTGCAGTCTACATGGATGTACGGGCGAATACCGGCCCCTACGGAAACCACTGTCTTACGGTACCCATGAACGCCTGTTCAAAGACCTTGCCGTTGCTCAGCTGTCCGAACATGAAGTTCGATGTTACCACCTACTACACCAACATCCCTCCAACAGGAGCGTATCAGGGGTATGGAGCACCGAAAGGCTCCTATGCACTTATGACCTGCATGGCGGAGATGGCCGATGCAATCGGATTCGACCCACTCGATTTCGCTAAGATCAATCATGTCGAACGAGGGTTCATGCTCGAGATTCTTAAGAGTCTCGGAGAAGGAAGAGAGGGTACGGTTGTTCCCGTAGGTAGTTGTGGTTTGCGAAAGGCCCTCGATGAGGGTGCGAAGATGATCGATTGGAGCAAAAAAGAGAAGTCCGATCATCCCGATTGGCATATCGGGAAGGGCTTCGCCATGATCCAACAGGGCTCCGGGTTGCCAGGGCTTGATCATTCGACCTGCGATGTTGTTATGAACACCGACGGTACCTTCATGGTCCATAGTGGTGGAAGCGATCTTGGTACAGGGCTCGATACGATCAGTGTCAAATGCGTCAGTGAGGTCATGTGTGTATCGATGGACAAGGTTTCGATCCTCTCCGGCGATACCGACAACACGATGTTCGACACAGGGGCGTATGCATCGAGTGGGACCTATTTCTCCGGTAATGCGACGCTCAAGGCAGCACTCGATTTGAAAGAAAAAGTGCTCAAGGAGGCTGCTCAACAGCTGGATGAGAAGCCTGAGGATCTCACATTGGAGGCACCAGGTCAGGTGGTCTCGAAAAAGAGTGGCAAGACACTCTCGTATGCCAAGTTGAGTCACACCGTAACCACTGGAGTCGGAAGAGGACAGTTGGTGGGGTATGGGTCGTTTGTTACCAATAATGCCGCCATTCCCTATGGAGCGCACTTCGCACAGGTTGCCGTAAATGTGAAGACCGGAGAGGTTCGTGTTCAGAAGTTCTATGCGCTACAGGATGCAGGGACACCGATCAACCCTGAACTTGCCCTCTGTCAGATGTACGGAGCTGCGTTCAAGTCGATCGGTCATTCACTCTATGAAGATATGATCCTCGATGAGAACGGGGTCTGTCTCACCCCAGATTTCACGCGGTATGGGGTACCGATGACCAGCGAGTTGCCTGAAGACTTCAAGGCTGTGCTTATCGATGAAGACGATGAATTCGGACCGTTTGGAGCAAAATCGATCAGCGAGATCGCCACCAATGGAGCAGCTCCAGCGATTGCGAATGCTATTCACGATGCTGTAGGCGTCTGGATCAGATCTTGGCCATTCACCCCGGAGAAAATTCTCCGAGCGATGGGAAAGATTTCCTGATACAGTCACATGATATACCGAGCAGGCTCTCCCATGGGGGAGCCTGTGATTATCTGTAAGTTGCAACAAACTGCAACAAAAATAGTAGACAGTACTGTAGGCTCATGCTATACTTGCGCTATTCGAAACATGCCAGTAACACCATTTGGAGGTTGTATGAAAGACACTGCCACAATCAAGAAGATGATCGAGGAATTGAAGGGCTTGAAAACCCAGAACATGTACCTAAACGACTTTTTCCATACATGGAAGGAGAGCGATGATGAAATCGCTGCAACATTCGCAGTTGCCGAAATTCTCCGCGCTATGCGAGAGCAGAATATTTCGAGCAAAGTTTTCGACAGTGGTCTTGGCATCTCGGTATTCCGTGACAACTCGACCAGAACCCGATTCAGTTTTGCAAGTGCATGTAACATGCTCGGCCTCGAAGTCCAGGATCTTGACGAAAAGACCAGCCAGATAGCTCATGGTGAAACGGTCCGAGAGACAGCAAACATGGTGTCGTTCATGGCCGATGTGATTGGTATCCGAGATGACATGTACATCGGAAAAGGGCATACCTACATGAAAGAGGTTGCCGATGCCGTCCAGGAAGGGTATGAGGATGGCGTGTTGGAGCAGCGCCCCACCTTGGTGAACTTGCAGTGTGATATCGACCATCCGACCCAGTCGATGGCAGATATGCTCCACGTTATCAACCATTTTGGTGGAGTCGAGAATCTGAAAGGAAAGAAAGTTGCCATGACTTGGGCATACAGCCCCTCCTACGGAAAACCACTGAGTGTTCCTCAGGGGATAATCGGTCTGTTCACTCGGTTCGGTATGGATGTAGTGCTCGCCCACCCAGAAGGGTACAATGTGATGCCAGAGATCGAAGATGTAGCTCGAGAGAATGCACGGAAGGGTGGTGGTTCCTACAAGCGCGTCGAGAGCATGGAAGAGGCATTCAAGGATGCCGATATCGTATATCCGAAGAGCTGGGCTCCGTTTGCCGTCATGGAAGAGCGCACACAGCTGGTTGGCGAGGGTAAATTCGATGAACTGAAAGCACTCGAACAGCGTTGTCTCGTGAACAATGCTCAGTTCAAGAACTGGGAGTGCACCGAAGATCTCATGAAAACAACCAAGGATGGCAAAGCGCTCTACATGCACTGCCTTCCTGCCGATATCAGTGGCGTGAGCTGTAAGGAGGGCGAGGTGGAAGCTTCTGTCTTCGAGCGCTATCGAGTGCCACTGTACAAGGAGGCCTCCTACAAGCCATATATCATCGCTGCAATGATCTTCCTGTCCAAGTTCCAGAATCCTGCAGCAAAGCTTAATGAGCTCGTAGAGGCAGCAAAGAAGCGCATTTCCTAACTGCTTGCCATTGTCTCAGCATATACGGTCCCGGACTCAGTCCGGGATCGTCTACGTTACAGGGTTTTTTCGGTACGCTTGTTGCTGTTTGTTGCAATTTTACTTGTCGCATCCTAACCCAGGTGGTATGCTGACTGGAAGGAGGCAGCCTTCATGGATAGTGCACTACGTAGACGATTGATTGCAGTTGCAGCAGGCCGATCAAATGCCGATTTGGTGATTCGTAACGCTCATGTGGTGGATGTATTCAGCGGCACAGTCAAGAAAGCCGATGTCGCTGTCGTCGATGGTTATATTGCCGGTGTAGGATCCTACAGTGGCACTGAAACTGTCGATGCGAATGAAAACTATCTGATTCCTGGTCTGATCGACTCCCATGTACATATCGAATCCTCCCTTGTCGACCCTGCTTCGTTTGCCAACCTGGTGGTTCCCCATGGAACGACCACCGTCATCGCAGACCCCCACGAAATCTGTAATGTGTGTGGTTTGGATGCGTTGGACTATATGCTTGAAGCTTCCGAAGCTCTCCCGCTCGATGTTTTCTTCATGATTCCCTCCTGTGTTCCTGCGACACCGTTTGAACACGCTGGGGCAATTCTTGATGCACCGTCGCTCAAGCAGCGCATCGATCATCGTCGTATATTGGGGTTAGGAGAGATGATGGACATGGTAGGAACCATCGCAGCCGAAGAACGGATTCTTGAGAAGCTTGCAGTAGCTGAGAAGGCTGGTAAACTGATCGACGGGCATGCTCCCGGAGTCGAAGGGTCCGATCTGGATGCATATGTTGCAGCCGGAATTCATACCGATCACGAATGTGCTACCCCTACCGAGCTGCAGGAACGTATCTCACGAGGAATGTACGTACTACTGCGAGAGGGCTCGGCGTGTCAGGATCTGCAGAATCTGCTTCCGGGAGTTACCGCAGAGAATGCTCATATGTGTCTTTTCTGTACCGATGACAGACAACCGAAGAGCATTCTTGAATCTGGGCACATAGACAATCATCTTCGAATTGCTGTGGCCTCGGGTCTCGATCCGATACTTGCCATTCGGATGGCAACGTTGAATGCGGCACAATGTTTCCGTTTGCACGATCGGGGAGCTATTGCTCCAGGGTTACGTGCAGACATGGTGTTAGTCGACAATCTCTCAGATTTCACCGTGCAGGCAGTGTTCACTCAAGGTGAGCGCTACCAAGAACCCGTAGATGCTATTGAAGTGCCGGTGTCTCCATCGGTATCGGGTAGAGTCGATATCGGATCCTTCTCGGAAGACTCCTTGGTGATGAAGCTCGAGTCCTCCCTGGTTAGAGTGATCGATGTGGTTCCCGGTTCGGTAGTGACCAATGCCGGTCAGGCACATGTTACTGTCGATTCTCAAGGAGTCTATCAGAACGATCTGAATTCCGACCTCGTAAAACTTGCTGTGGTGGAACGACACAACGGGACCGGCAATGTCGGTCTTGCACTCCTCAGGGGATATGGATTGACCGAGGGAGCCATAGCAACAACCATCGCTCACGATTCCCACAATATCATCGTCGCTGGCGACAACGATGCCGATATGGCGCTTGCCGTCACCCGGTTGAGCGAATTGGGTGGAGGTATCATCATGGTGCACAACAACGAAGTGCTCGATCTGCTGCCACTTCCGATAGCCGGTCTTATGACGAACAAAGGTGGCACGTATGTGGCTGAGAAGTTCCAGGTGATGCACGATATAGCTATTCATCGTCTTAAGGTCAACCGTACGCTTGATCCGTTTATGACCCTGAGCTTCATGGCACTCCCGGTGATTCCCCACCTTAAGGTAACCGATATGGGGTTATTCGATGTAGATGCGTTCTCTTTTGTATCGCTAGAGGTGTAACTCTCGTTTCGCTGAGATTTCTGAAGAGAGCCAAAAAGAAAACCGCTCCTGCATCTGCCGGGAGCGGTCTTTGGGTGTACTGTTCAGATCTAGCCAATCAGCAGCTTGATGAGGAGCAGTACCGCGATAACGATCATGGTCGGACTGATCTCCTTTGCCTTCTTGGTGAAGAGCTTCAGGAGGATCCAGCTCAATGCACCGTACATAATACCGTTTGCGATCGAATAGGAGGTAACCATGAGGAGAATGGTGAGGAATGCAGGGATAGCCTCGGTTGCCTCTTCGAAATCGATATCCTTGACCGGTGAAATCATGAACAGACCGACAAGAATGAGTGTAGGAGCTGTTGCAGCGCCGGGAATCGAGATGAACAGTGGTGAGAGGAAGAGGGAGAAGATGAACAGAACAGCAACTGTGAGGCTGGTCAGTCCGGTCTTTCCGCCTTCGGTAACACCAGCGGAACTCTCAACATAGGTGGTGACAGTCGATGTACCGAGCATGGCACCAACGGTAGTTCCGATCGCGTCTGCGAAGAGTGCTTCCTTACATTTAGGGATCGATCCATCCTTTTCGAGGATATCGGCTTTCGTAGCACAGCCAATGAGTGTTCCGACTGTATCGAACATATCGACGAAGAGGAATGTGAAGACAATCACGATCATGTCGATGCTGAAGATATCGGCGAACGAGAATGCGAGGAAAGTCGGAGCAAGTGATGGTGGTGCGAAACTACCGCCTGCCCAGGATGTGACGCCAAAGGGGACACCGACAAATGTTGTTGCAATAATGCCGAGAAGCAGTGCGCCACGAACCTTGAATGCGACCAGCACACTGGTGATCACCAAACCGATCATGGCAACAAGTGCGGTTCCATGGGTAACGTCGCCCAACTCGACGAGTGTTGCTCCACCAACGATGATACCGGAATTCTGCAGCCCGATGAATGCGATGAAGAGTCCGATACCAACGCTGATTGCTTTTTTCATGTTCATTGGAATCGAATTCACGATCGCTTCACGGATATTGAATGCGGTCAACAGGATGAAGAGAATACCTTCGATGAACACTGCAGCAAGCGCTTGCTGCCAGCTGTAGCCCATGGTAATTACGACCGTATAGGCAAAGAAGGCATTGAGACCCATGCCCGGAGCCAATGCAAACGGAAGGTTTGCAAAGAAAGCCATCACCAGAGTGGCGATAGCAGCAGAGAGGGCAGTTGCGGTGAATACCGCGCCGAAATCCATGCCTGCATCTGCCAACATCAACGGGTTGACGATAAGGATGTAGGCCATCGTGAGAAACGTGGTCACACCTGCAAGCACCTCAGTCCGCACATTCGTCTTGTGCTCGGAGAGCTTAAATAACTTTTCCATCTGATCACTCCTTAACAGTGGTTATTACGATAGCCTCATTCTATCCGGATGGAGCTGTTTTGTACAGAAAAAATTGCGTTTTTCGTGGATTGGGTAAAGTTTTTTGCTTCATTCCAAAAAGGAGTCACACATGAGTACGGGATACGATCAATCTTCCGTCTCTCCTGAATGTCTCCATCTCGGTTCCATAGAGTTCAGTGAGCAGTTCGCTGGTGAGCACCGCATCGGTGTCTCCGCTGTGGAGGAGCGAGCTTCTTGCGATCATTGCTACCTTGTGGGCACACTCGGCAGCCACCGACGGATCGTGTGTGGTGAAGAAGAGGGTGATTCCCTGTTCTGATAGGTTTTTAAGGATTCTCACCACTCTAGCTGTATTCCCTGGATCGAGGCTGCTGGTCGGTTCATCGAGTAGCAGTACTCTGGGTTGCTGAGCAAGTGCTCGAGCAAGCAGCAACAGCTGGTGTTCTCCTCCGCTGAGTGTAGTGATCGATCGGTGGGCAATCGATTCGATTCCCACTTGACCGATTGCCTCGTACGCTATCTGGATATCGTGCTTCTTCGGGGCTGCAAGCTCATGAAGATAGGGGGATCTGCCGAACAACACATACTCAAGTACAGAGAATGAGAATCGGGAGCCCTCTTCCTGAGGGACAAGGCTCACTGTGCGTCCGAGGTGTCGTTTCGTGTATGACCCGAGATCCTCGTTGAATAGGGCAATCGTTCCCGTTTCAGGTCGGCGCCAAGCGAGTAGCAGATCCATGAGGGTCGACTTACCTGCACCGTTGGGACCGAGGAGTACTGTGGTCCTGCCTTCGGGGATGGAGAGCGAGAGGTCCAGTACCGCGGGGTGTTCCCGTCCTGGATAAGTGTAGGTGACATGATCGAGCCGGTATGCATCGTTCACAGCTCCACCTCCGTCTGTCTCCTCGTGAGAATGATCATAAAGAGTGCTGCCCCGATCAGACTCGTAAGGACACCAAGGGGAATTTCGCTAGGAAGTATCGTGCGTCCCACCGTGTCGCAGAGGAGCATGAACATACTTCCGATAATCATGGAACCGGGAAGGGCGAATCTACTGTCGGATCCCAAAAGACGCCTGGCAAGATGTGGGACGATAAGACCGACCCAGCTCACCAGACCTGCTACAGAGATGATCGCGGTCGTAGCCACGGTCGCAACAAGCAGCATGAGAGATTTCTCCCGAGAGACCGAGATCCCGATTGCATGGGCAGTCCGTTCATCGAGGGAGAGCAGATTTATCCGCCAACGTACGGCAAGGAGGAGCATGAGCGACACCCACATGGTAGGCATGACGCTCCACGCTGTGCTCCAGGTACTGTTCCACAATCCGCCCATCATCCAGAAGGTGATGTCTTGGAGACTGGTTGTTGGATCTGCAACCAGCTTTATGATGGAAAGTCCTGCGGAAAATAGAGCTCCAATAGCGATTCCCGAAAGGATAAGTCGCAATATCCATCCACCGAATCTGAACTGTTTGGCGAGCCAGTATGAACAGATGAGAGCCATAAGACCGAACACGGTTGCACTGACTTGAACGGCGATGGGGGAGAAACCAAAGAGTGTGATGGCAGCAGCAGCTCCAAATGCAGCTCCTTGGCTCACCCCGAGAAAACCTGGTTCTACCAGAGGGTTGGCAAAGAGCATTTGAAACACGAATCCAGCTGCGGCAAGTGCCGCTCCTCCTGTAACGGCAAGCAGGATTCTGGGAAGTCGAACCTGCAGGATGACTTGCAGCATGAGCTGATCCGATGCAAGCGTGAAGGGGTTGGAAAAGCCTGCCTTTGGATAGCGTCCTGCAAGCACAGAGAGGGTGATAAGTGCGAGCAACAGCACCAAGGATCCGAGCAGTCGTCGTCGGTAGAGTCTCGTGACGGTGGTGTATTCAGACTGTTTTCCTTGCATGGAGACGCCCTGGATCAGTGTATTCCGACAGATGCACGGTAGAGCGAAATGAGCTGCTGAATCGTGTGTTCTGCTATGCCGTAGAATTCGCGATAGAAACTCCGTATCTCTTGCTCCATGGAGAAGTCGGGGAACCGATCCGGATGTAATTCAGCCGCGAGCCATTGCAATGCGAGTATCCAGCGCGAGTCGGATTGGAAATAGTTCAGTACATCGGCAGGAGCTGCCACGACTGATCCGTTTTTCACTGCATCCAGGTTCTGCCATTGGGCGTGCGTGCGGATAGTTTGAAGAAACGGTTCTGCAGATGATTTATAACTTATGATGATGATCTTCTCCGGTTGCCATGCCGCAATCTGTTCGAATGAGACCTTTCTCCACGCGTTCGAGTCGGGACTATCTTCCAACCATACTGGATTGCCCCCAGCTCTCTGTGTCAGTTTCGACTGAATCCAGTTCCGAGGTGAGACACTGAACGCTGTCACTCCATCTGCAGCAGCAGCCTGCATGATGAGTACCCGCGGACGCTGTTCTTCCGGAAGGTCAGCAATCTGAGCATCTACGAGTCGTTCGCGCATTTCGAACCCGGCGATAATCCGTTGGGGAGT
>Ga0334899_1001977_pt1 | contig 17636 bp, 17 predicted proteins | sample GraSluR3_MG_FD_207219 | JGI IMG/M metagenome (GOLD analysis project Ga0334899, IMG submission 207219) | Sludge microbial communities from methane-producing bioreactor in Wageningen University, Netherlands - Granular Sludge_8_08-R3 | ecosystem: Engineered > Bioreactor > Anaerobic > Unclassified ...
TCCTTCCTTTCCTCTGCTATGTCTGGAGGGTACTTCTGGGCCACAATGATGAGCTCGTGGCTCTTCCCCTCGCGAGTTTCAACTACCGCTCTCTGCATATTCCTCACTCCTTTCATAAGTCTTCAGTAATGAGTTACTGATCTTATCGATCACTTTACTTACCTTCCTCAAATCCTCGGTATTGTGCAAGTACCCTGCGATGTAGCCGGCAGAGGGTGCGGTAGCATCCAAACCGAATTTAGATGCGGCGATGAATGCCGAAGATTCCACTATGACTTCCTCGAGCTCGCGGGTTAGTTCTAACTTGTCTTTCCACACGAAGTAGTGACCGGTCTCGTGCAACAGGGTCAGAGCTCTGTCGGCCTCTGATTGGCTGCTGGAAATGGTTATCGCGAGCTCCTTAGAGTCGAAATATCCACTCAAGCCTTTGCGTAGTGGGCGTTCAATTACCTGGACCGGAGACAGTTCCAGGAAGGTCTCATACCCGGGGAAGTCTCTGTCAAGATGAGATATCAGGAAATCAGGCGGGGCGTCGGTTTGAGAGATGTCGAATACGTGACCCGTGGCGAATCCCACCAGTTCGTCATCTTTACTGCCATCAGGCTTGTCAACCTTGCGGAATCTTGGTACTATGATGGCTAATCCTTTCTCTCCCTTTTGAACTGAGACACCCAGGGCGTTCCATTTCTTGAAGGGGAGGACGTACGTCACATTCTCCCTTTGGCTTTGTATAAGGATGCAATTGAGATGCGAGTAGGAATGATGAAGAGCCTTGAACTTCAGGGCTCTTGCGAAGACTTCACAGTTTACTATTGAATCTAGTTTTGAATCCAATTCCTTCTTCGTGAGTTTCATCTTTTCACCTCCAATTAGAAAGGGTCCCTTTCGGGACCCTCATATCAACAGCTCTTCCGCCAACCGTAATATCTCATCATCTGGCGACACATTCTCCCTGCGCTCTTTTAGTTCTTGTATGGTTTCCTGTATGGACTCGAATGAGTTGAGGTCGCAGTTCTTTTTGACCTGCATCGTTAGAGTAGTCATATCCAGACCCAGGAGTTCTGCAGTGTCCTCTATCTCTGTCTTAAGCTTATAACGAGCTATAAGCAGATTTGTGTGGGCAATCAGAGCCTGCAGGTCGTTGTCAGAAGCGGTAGCAAGGTTGATATTCTTCATATGGCAGACTTTCATCAGAACACTATCCCTGTCACTATTCGAGACTTCTGCCAACTCAGAGGCTTTTGATAACAGAGCCTCTTTCAGTTTCGAGAAGGCTAATGCTGGCTGGTCGTTGGGAACGACCTCGACGGCATTTTCACTAACCTCTTCGGGCAGATAGAGACCAGAGATATCAAATGCACGCCTCAGGGTAGAGGCCTCTGCAACCTTTTGAATCATCACCCTTCTCTTCGTGGGCCACAAGCCCTGACCAGTGCTGTACTCCGATTCCCAGACTTCACATTTGAAGGGCTGCTCCATATCTTTTCTGAAAACGGTGCAGACCGCAACAAACTGTGATGGCTTTTTGAGTGCCTCCCAACGCTTCTCTCGCTTGTTATAGAACTTAATTTCGAAGGGCACAGGTTCTTCCCTCAGTGAGGTTTGCATACCGTTAAATGCGCCGGAGCGGTGAGCGATGTGCAGGAATCCGTCTCGGCCGGTGAATATGTGAGCGTCATCACCATATTTGATGAACCAAATCTGCCTTGTAAAAGGATCGAGGTCATATCTACTTGCCAGATGTAGAAACAACTTCAGCTCATCATCAGAGGCACCCTTAGCTACCGTTCTCTTAATAAGTTCAATCTGTTCCTTAGACCACTGACTTTCACTTGTCGTTACCGGCAGCATCTGGCGTCACCTCCACAAAGACTATCGATTGCTTCTCCTCGACGGTAAGGTACTCGCTTAGCTCTGATAATGCAGGCAGGTCGGGTTGAAGCATACGGAGCCTGGAGATAACGCTGATCTTTGGTTTGTACGTAGTGGAGAAGATTTGAGAAGCGAAGTCGGGATATTTTCCAACGATTATTCTGGCGTCCGACTGGCTGATTTTGGCCTCCGTTGACCAGGACAGCTTCGCTGTGAAATCATTAAGTTCTACCTGAAGGGATTGGCCCCTATCAGGCCTTGGCATTGAGGCGAAGACTTGAGCTTCAATTTCCTTTTTCTTGTCCCTGAGCCGGTTCTCTAGGTCCTTAATCTGTTTAAGCTGTAGCAGCAGGGAAGTGGTGTTAACAGTCTGAACATTCATAAAAATTCCTCCTTTTTGCACGAAAATTAGAAAGAAAGCCGATTAGGGCTCTCTTCACTGTGTTTTTTATACCAAAACAACGAGTATAATTCAGTCTGACAGAGGATCTTTGTTTTCGTTTAAGGGGGGTTGATATTGAAAGGGAGTGAATCGAAAGCATTGGCAAGTGTTGAAACTGACTTGATAATCATAAAGAAGAACCTGGACAGGCTTTCCCGGAGGTTAACGATCGAGAATGCGAAGACTCTGGTTCCTGATATAGCCTTTACTTTATCAACCGCCTCAAATATGCTTTCTGATGCCATCGATTCTTTGGATCTTCTATCAAATAGAATTGACCGTTAAATGTTCTCATATTCGAAATCGCTCTCTTGAATTGATTGGCATTTAATCGAATAAATCCTGTTGTATATTCAAATAACTATTTGCTTGGATCCTAGGCTCGAAATGTGGTAGTATTTCGATACTGACAACTTTAAGCATATTGAGTATGTACACTATGTATTGAGGTGCCTTTATGAAAGAAGATGGAACGTACTATGCTCAGGAAGTAGCTGATCTTCTGGGTATTAACAAGCGCACACTTTTTCGATGGGAAGCAACAGGTAAGCTGCCTTTTACACCCGCTAGGGATATTAGAGACTGGCGGGTCTATGAACAGCGACAGGTAGATTGGCTGAAAAGAAACGTTAAGCTTCTCTTGAAGAGCAGGGGTTGATCTGACGTGGCCCATTCGATAATGTTTGGTAACTCCAAAGGCGGCGTTGGCAAGACAACCTGTTGTGTAAATGTTGCAGATATTCTAGCAAAAAGGGGAAACAAAGTCCTTCTCATAGACATGGATCCGCAGGGTCATTGCTCAATGTCTTTGGGAAAGAATCCTCTGCTCTTCTACAATACTATTTCAGAAGTGCTAACGAAGAAGTCCACAGTCGAAGAGAGTATCGTTAACATCTCCCCTAACTTCGATCTGCTTCCCTCAAACATCGGTATGTTCGATATAGAGGACGAATTGAGAAGAGCAATCACTCCATACTTTCTTCTGGATGCAGCTATCCGACCGGTCAAGGCTCGCTATGATTTCATCATAATCGATACACCACCCAACATAGGAACGTTTGTTCTAAATGGAATCATAGCCAGTGAAATCATCATTGTACCCATTGATTCCTCTTTCCTGGGCGTAGAAGGTTTCTTGAGATTGAAGAATATTCTAACCAAAGACATTGAACCCGCTCTCAAACGTACTTTTCTCATCCGCATACTCATAACCATGTTTGACTCGCGTACAAGGATGTCCAAGGACGTTCGGGAGGATGTTGCCGAAACGTTTGGCCAAGACACCGTTCTGACTTCATTCATAAATCGAAATACAGATGTTCAGAGAGCTATAGCTAAAGGGATACCTTTACGGTCCTATGCTGAAAAAGAGAAAAAGATCCCACAAGGACTTATCGACTATGAATCACTTGTGGATGAGTTATTAGCCCTCATTCAATTTAGGTGAATAGTATGACTAAACGTGAAAGCACTAGCGGCATTAGTCGTTTGATTAAGAGTCTTCAAGAACAGACCAAAATACTTGAAGCGGAAGGGCAGAAATCAGAGTCTACAACTGAAAAACACTACAATGAAATTTCATCATCAACCAATACGAATAATGAACCTGATACGAAAAGCGTACCTAGTACGAAAAACGCACCTGGTACTAATACCGTACCTCTTACCAATAATGTGGGTACGGAAAACGTACCTGATACTAATAACGTACCTAGTACGAATGAAGTACTGCCTCCAAGTAAAGGGGATACGAAAAGCGTACCTGGTACGGAAAAAAGCGTAACGGAAAACGTACCTAGTACGGAAAAGCGTAGTACGAAAATCGTACCTGGTACGTTTATAGTACCAGGTACGAAACTCGTATCTGGTACGGAACACGATGCTTTTGTTGGTGATGCGCTGATAAACAAGTTCTCCGATATTGACAGAATTCGAGTTGCAAAACGCATTCTATCCCTAAAGGTTCCACATTCAGCACGTTGTCTCTTGCTTCATTTGCTAGTTTCAATGAATTGCACTAAGCAACAAATCTCTCTAAATGCATTTAGTAGAGAAATTGATGTTAGAAAAGCAACTCTTGTCGATGCATTGAAAAGTTTGGAACTAGAAGAAATCGTGCGTGTTCAGCGTCAAATAACTGGTGTGGTCGTCGATTTAGGTCCATTCTTAGGTAGTACGAATACCGTACCTGGAGTGCATGGTATGTATGAGGGTATGTCTAATAATATAGATAATAAGGAAACAAACATACATACATTAAGAGGTACGAATTTCGTACCGGGATTCAATTCGATAAGAGAAGAAGCACTACGCGGAAATATTGAGGATCTTCTTGTTTCTTTGGATCTCCTCGGGATCATAAAAGTTAGCAGAAATAGAGTTTCTATGTCTAAGAAAATTGTAAGAGCAATTATTACTTTTGCGGAATCTGAAAAGAAAATGCTTGAAGCTACTGCTTTGGCAATGGAAACGGAGAAGAAAGCTAAGTCAAATCCTCAAGCTTATTGGTTAAAGTTGCTTGCTGAAAAAGATCCAGAGGAACTTGATGAATTGCAGCTACATGAGGCTAAGGATTTTATGGACCTTTGCAAACAATTCATGGGCAAGTCTTTTGAGTCACCAAGTTTAGAAGAATTGAAGCAATTAGCAATTGTTTTGTTGAAAGAAACTGGTCACTTCAAAGATCGCAGAAGCGTTGTAGATTACCTTAATTTGAAATCAGATGATCTTAAGGAGCGTTTGGTTAAATACAAAAGTACTTTAGACAATCTATGATGTTTGAGGCACATTTTCTCATTGTGCTGATTCAGGCCGCCTTTTGTGTAGCTCGTGTCGTTAGATTAATAGATTGTTCAGAAAAGTCAAACGCATTTCATTTTTAGAGCGCGTTACAGTTACATCGACATGAACCAATTTGAGCTATCCGTGTGTGGAACTTCCGAAAATAGATTATTGATAGATTTTCTATAATGCGCTTCATATAACAATTATAGCTGTTATTAAGACCCGATAATATAAACCCCAATTGGGCTAGGTCTGACGGCTCTCACTGGAGTATTTTCAAAAAAACTAAAAAAACGTTCTTTTCTGCTTTTTCCATACTTTTAAATTGATTGTTCTTACTGTTGTTTATCTATTAATACATCTTCAGGTGAGGAAATTATATTACTGCTTTTTGTTCTTCCAACATTATTTATAATACGCGCGTGAAAATCGGTTTGGTGAACTGTCGCTTTATTGGCTAACACCCCTTTGTAGATGCGTATGTAGAATGAATAATCAATCACCGCCTGGAAAAGTCGGCGTACCAAAATTTGATATTGCAAAATCTGGTATATCAAAAAGTGGTATGCCTTAAACAGGTATACCTTGAACAAGTACAGCAAGATTCGAAATGCAGCGAAGAGGAGATTCATGAGCAATTTGATCGTTAGGTACTTATGGAGTACCATCTATTTATACGTAGCAATCAGAAATGCATTTGAAAGGAGAGACTATGAATTTCGTACTCTGGAAAGGCTATTCTGTTTCGTTTGTTCCTAGTAGAAATGACTTCATAAAAGTATTTGAGCAACTTTATAGGCAAGATTATGAGTCCTCTCATAGAATGATTAAATTCTTCTTTGAAAGATTGCTAGGGCGAAGAGGAGTTACAGCGGAATGGGAAAGTAGATACATCGTCAATCACAATCGGATTTACATTTTTGAATATAGAGATCGTTCTACTGTATTTGAGACAAACCCAATTTTCGTTATAGGAGCCTATCGTACTACCAAAACAATTTTCTTATTGGATTGCTTGGAGAATGCAAATAGAAGTGAAATTCAAAAACTTCTGGAAGAATCGGAGAGACGCCTAAAAAGAAGTATAAAAGCTTCCATAAACTCAGCTTCTCAAAAAGAAGCCCTTCAAATAGTCAAATATAAAGAGCTATTTGAATTGTTGAAGCATAATGAAAGCTTCCAAAAAGCTGAGGATCAGCTAGGTTCCTTATACGACTTCGTTAATGAGATCATTGATTTGCGTATTAAGCGCAAATACTCTCAAACGAAGCTAAGTGAAGTTTCAGGAATTCCCTCAAGCACAATTGCCCTATTGGAAATTGGAAAGCATAACCCTTCGTTCAAATCTATGAACGCAATTTCTGAAGCATTAGGTGGCAAGCTGCATATATCAACTAGAGGTAGAAGATGTTTCTGGCAAAATAGAAATACATAGAATGGACAAATAAAAATACATAAGAGTCATTGCCAGCGATCCGGGGAAAGAATACCCTTTAGTTGTGGCTAAACAAATAGAGGGGAGATAAGGAGTGGATGCTAACAATGACTCAAGCACATCATATCAAATATCTGTACGAAGTAGAGAACAAATCCCTGAATTCAATCTCAAAGGAAACTGGTTTTGACTTTAGAACTGTTAAGAAGTATGTTGAAAAGCAAGACTGGAACGAAAGACAGACGAGGAATAAACCTTCGAAGATAGAATCAGTTAAAGAGATCATAGATGAGATTCTGATCCAAGACATGAAACATCCCAGAAAGCAAAGGCACACCGCAGTAAGAATATACCAAAGACTCTTGGAAGAATATCCTGACAGACTTCAGGTAAAGGAAAGGACCGTGAGAAGATACGTTTCTCAGAAGAAGAGGGAGCTTTACGGTCAGATGGGATACCTTCCTCTCAAACATCCCGGAGGAGAAGCCCAGGCAGATTTCGGAGAAGTATTGGTCATTGAAAAAGGCAAAGAGAAGAAGTTCTACACATTCAACCTGTCTTTCCCGTTCAGTAATTCCTCATATGTTCAGCTTTTTAAGAGTACAAACACCGAATCACTTCTTACAGGGCTGAAAGTTGTTTTCGAGTATATGGACAGGGTACCGAAAGTAATCTGGTTCGACAACCTCTCCAGCGCCGTAATAAGCATACTTAAGAACGGGGAGAGAGTGCTGACGGATAGATTTCAGAGGTTTGCCCTTCATTATGGATTCAAAGCAAGCTTTTGTAATCCCAATAGCGGTCATGAGAAAGGCAACATTGAAAACAAAGTCGGCTACAACAGGAGGAACTTCTTCGTTCCCATTCCAAGTTTTGACTCGATTGAAGATTTCAACAGAGAACTCTTGAAAGTCTCGGACGAAGACATGAGGAGGAACCACTACAAGAAAGATGTTCTCATCTCGAAACTCTTTGAAGAAGAGCGGGATGGGATGAACGAACTACCTGTCACACCGTTCGAAGTCTCGAAACTGCTTAGCGTAAAGGCAAACAAATACGGGATGGTCACCTTTGAAAAGAACAGGTACTCCACTGCACCGGAACTATCCTTGAGAGAGTTGTGGTTGAGGGCAGACGCTTTCACAGTAACGATACTGGACGAGAGATACGAAAGGGTCGTAACTCACGCGAGGTTGTACGGAGAGAAGCAGGAAGCATTCAACTGGTATCTTTATCTGCCGACGATAGTAAAAAGGCCAAATGCGTTGAAATACGTGGCCTTCTACGACCAGCTACCAGTTCAATGGAAAGAGTTCTTTGAAAGAAGCGATAGAGACGGTAAGAAAGCCGGATTAAAGTTACTGAGCAAGATGTTGAGCGAGAGCGACATGGCCACTGCAACGAGGGCGCTTATTGAAAGCGATGGAGGGATCGATTCAATACTTGTCACTTACCACCGTCTCACTCAGCCTCAGATAGGAGAAGTATCGCTCTCTGAAAACATACCTCAACTGAACTACGACGCCGACCTAAGTGTATATGACGGCTTACTTGGAAGTGCGAAATGAAGGAACTCATATCCGACTACTGCAAGAAGCTGAGGCTTGGCAAAAGCATAGCAACGAACTATCTGGAAATTGAAGCGAAAAGTCACGAAGAGTTTCTGGTGAAGCTTCTTCAACTGGAGGTAGAGAACAGAAACACTGCAAGAAAGAACCGGTACCTGAAGCAGGCGAAGTTCGAGATAGTAAAGAGCTTCGAGGGATATGATTTCGAGAATGTTCAGATACCGGAGAGCATAACAATCGAAGCCCTTAAGAATGGAGAGTTCATTGAGAGAGAGGAGAATCTCATCTTGTACGGACCTGTAGGTACTGGCAAAACCCATCTGGCTACCGCGATAGGTGTTCAGGCCTGTTCGAAGGAGAAGAAGGTCAGGTTCTTCAGGACAGTGACTCTCGTTAACGAACTCATCCAGGCCAAAGAAGAAGGAAGACTTAGCAAATTACTCAAGCAACTAAACAAACTCGACCTTCTAATATGTGACGAGTGGGGATACATACCTCTTGACAGAGAAGGCTCGCAACTGCTCTTCCAATTGATTGCAGACTGTTATGAGAAAAGGAGCGTGATAATAACCACAAATCTCGAATTCAGCAAATGGAACGGCATATTCTACGACGACAAACTGACAAGCGCAATAATTGACAGACTAGTTCATCATTGTCATTTGATCGTTTTCACGGGAAGAAGTTACAGATTGGAGCACTCTAACATTAGAGGCTAAACAGTTAATCCCGGGTTCTGGATTTTTATCTGGCCAAGTACTGTATTTACTAGTTGCCAAAAACAAGAAGAACAAGGGGGCACCTTTTGGGATGACTGCAGCATCGTAAAACACTCCTGTTTTAACTGTAATTAACTGTTATACTTACATGAGAATGATTAAAATTGGTGAATTATAAATATAATTGATTTTGTTTATTAGTTCAACAGAGGTGTACCAAAATGGGAATAAAGGAAGTAGCTAAACGAGCGGGCGTTTCAATATCGACAGTCTCTAGAGTAATAAACAAAAGTGCGAAAGTATCGGAAATAAAGCGTAAGAAGGTCCTTGAAGCGGTTAAAATCCTTGGATACAAACCGAATGATCTTGCTCGAGGCCTAAGAAATATGACTACTTCAACTGTTGGAGTAATAATACCAGATATAACAAATCCATTCTTTCCAAGTGTAATAAGAGGTGCAGGCGACATTCTTCACAAAGCGGGAATAACACCCATGATTTACAACTCAGACGGAAATATAAGCTTGGAAATTGAAGAAGTAAACAACTTACTTAGTAAGAGAGTTGATGGATTACTTTTCATGCACGCCGGTGAAAGTCAAAAGGTCATAAAGATTATTGAGTCAACAAATATACCAGTTGTCTTTTTAGACAGAACTGAAGATGGGCGTTTCTCGTCTGTGATAAGTGATAATATAACCGGAATGAAGAGTATTGCAGAACTTGCTTATTCCCTGGGGCATAGAGATTATTGGTATATTGGTGGAGAATCAGGGATTTCTAGTGCGAGGGAAAGATTAGAAGCAATCAAAGAGTTTGAAGAAACTCATCCAGACATTTCTGTAGTTTACGAGAGTTCAACTTTTTCGTACGAAGGTGGAGTAAGTTCATTTGAAAGTCTTTCAGAGAAATTCCCATTACCCAGCATAATTATTTGTGGAAACGATCTGCTAGCTTTTGGTGTCATTGATTCATGCATCAAAAAAGGTTTGAAAGTTCCGCAAGATATATCTGTTACGGGATTCGATGACAATTTTCTGGCAGCACATTATGACCCCCCTCTTACTACCGTTCAACAATCTTCCTATGAACTTGGAGCTACCGGAGCTAAGCTTCTTCTTGAGTTTATTTTCGGCAAGAGGAAGAGACCAGTTACAAAAGTGCTTCCTGTCAGTTTGATTGTGAGAAAGTCCACAAATGCTCCTAATAAGAAGCTTAAAGCTTGAGTGTGGTCGCTTCAACGAAAAAGTATTAAACTACTGTTCAGTAAACAATCTATCGAACCTACAAAAAATCTGTGATTCTTCATCTTAATTGATATCTTACATTCAATCTACTCACATGGATTAATCCATCCAAATAGCTCATTTTAAGTCTTTCGTATCTTCCGGAAAAGTTAATATTCGAGAGCTTATAAGAGGTTTGTATACCGAAAACATGAACAATATCGATATAATCACGGCTAATCGTGGTTATTTGCAATCAGGGGGCTATGGAGACGCAAATTTGGAGTTCTTTATCTAAAGCCAATTATGCTAGTATAAATGTGCACAATCTTTAAGGTTACAAATTCTATTTTTTGGGGGATGCTTCTGAAAACCTTTTCATAGTTCTGGTCGATTCTTAGACAAATCAAGCGAAGAAGAATGCAGGTAGATTTGATTTGCAGAGCTTATGAAAACCTTTTCTTGAATGATTGTATCTAATGCCGTTAATTTCAGGAAGTGAGCAGATGATAGTAGTTGTTGGAAGTACAAATTTCGATATAGTTTTGAAGGTGCACCATTTGACCAGAGAGGGCGAAACCTCTAGTGCGAGTCTTTTGCAACAGTATCTAGGAGGAAAAGGCGCGAATCAGGCTATAGGTGTAGCAAAATTGAATTCTAAGTGTTGTTTTTTGACTTCTCTCGGGAATGATTGGGCAGGAGGTTTTCTTTCTAATAAGCTTTCGGAATTCGACATATCGCTTTTTGCAAATCGTCCCGACGATTTTTCTGGACAGGCATTTATTGAAGTTGATGATTTAGGCGTCAATAGAATCATTATATATCCCGGAGCTAACGGATCTCTTAATAAGGACTTTATAGATCAAAATTCCCATATATTGTCGAAAGCCGATCTTATTCTTCTTCAGGGGGAAATTCCATGGAGCACAAATCTGTATATTTTGGAAAAGTACGGAAATAAGTGCCCTATAATTTTCGATCCTGCGCCTGCAGTTCCTATTATGCTTGAAGGCATTGAAAAAGCGACCTACTTAACGCCTAATGAAAGTGAGTTCTCTATTCTTTCAGGAAGACAATACAAATCATTAGAGGAGATGATAGAGGCCGCTCGCCTTTTCCAGAGGAGTATAGGAAGTAATCTCATTCTGAAACTCGGAGAAAACGGATGCGCATACTTCTCTGATACAGAGAGTTTTTTTGTTTTCCCAATTGAGGGGCTTGAGGTTGTAGATACAACTGGTGCTGGGGATAGTTTCAATTCAGCGCTGGCTGTTGCACTTGAAAGTGGAGAAAATATAAGAGATGCCGTTAAATTTGCTGTTTTAGCTTCAGGAATAAGTACAATGAGTGAAGGTACATCTTCAGCAATGCCAACAGGATTAGAAGTTCGGAAGTTGAAGAGCAAGCTGAGTGAAAATCAACCAGAACTAGTAGATTTGGATGATACAGAAAGTTATCTACAGTACGTCCAATATCTCCATAAAAAATAGATAGAAAGAAATTGGGTTCTTTCCGAATCGAAAAAGAAGGTTAAGTGAGGGAACAAAATGGATCAGAAACCTTTTTTGGTAATGAAAAATATTAGTAAGTCATTTCCTGGTGTACAAGCACTTAAGGGTGTTGATTTTGATCTGCGGAAATCCGAAGTACATTGTATTTTGGGGGAGAACGGAGCAGGTAAATCGACGCTTATAAAAATTTTGAGTGGGGCTTTAAGAGAAGATTCAGGAACCATCACAATTGATGGAGAACCAGTGGTGTTAGATTCTCCCGGGAAGGCACATGAGCTCGGCTTCGCAACAATATATCAAGAATTCAATCTCTGTCCAAATTTATCAGTTGCGGCGAATATATTCCTGGGTTCAGAAAAGTCATTTAAGAAGCGGGGAATGATTGACAAAGCAAAAATGAGGGAGCAATCGAAAGAATATTTGAGCAAATTGGGAGTTAATATTTCACCCGCCGCGAAAATCAGTTCATTAACAGTTGCCCAGCAGCAAGTCGTGGAAATCAGTAAGGCTCTATCCAGTGGTGCAAAAATAATCATTATGGACGAACCCACAGCAGCCTTATCGGGTGATGAGGTTGATAAACTGTTTGATGTAATTAGATACCTTAAGGAAAACGGGGTGAGTATTGTTTATATATCTCACCGTCTTGATGAAATATTTGAAATTGGAGATCGGATAACGATATTGCGTGATGGCACTAAAGTACGGACTTTAGAAAGTACAAATGAGGTTTCCAGGAATGAGCTTGTTGCTCTTATGGTTGGGCGAAAGCTTGAGGATTGGATACCGAAGGTTAAAACCGAAAAGGGGAAAGAGATTCTCAGGGTCTCTAATCTGAGCAAAACAGGGGTATTTGAAAACATAAGCTTTTCCTTATACCAAGGTGAGGTGCTTGGCTTTTCTGGATTAGTCGGTTCAGGACGAACGGAAGTTATGAGAGCTATTTTCGGCGCGGATCCATATGATGAAGGCATGATTTGGTTTGATGGTGAGAAAATTAAGAAGAATGCCCCGTCAAAATTGATTGCATCAGGGATGTACCTTCTTCCAGAAAACCGTAAGGATCAAGGATTAATCTTGCAAATGTCTGTTTGCCAAAATATAACTCTTCCAAAACTAGAACGGATTTCGAGTGTCTTAAAAATATCTGGGAAAAAAGAAAGAGAGGCAGTTAACCGTTATAAGGAAGAATTAAGCATAAAAACACCCAGCATTCGTAGATTGGTTAAATTTTTAAGTGGGGGCAATCAGCAGAAATGTGTTTTGGCGAAAAGCCTGTTCTCTGAATCAAAATTGCTGATTTTTGACGAGCCAACAAGAGGAATTGATGTTGGAGCTAAGTCAGAAATATACGATCTAATAAATAGACTTGTTGCTGACGGTATAGGAGTTATTGTTGTTTCTTCTGAACTCCCGGAAATCTTGGGATTGTGCGACAGAATAATAATCATGCGCGAAGGAATTATTGCAGGAGAGGTTGAAAGAGAGCAAGCAACCCAGGAATTCGTTATGCAGCTAGCTCTCGGAGAAGGGGGATTAAACTAGATGTCTAATGTTGATGTAAGTTCCGATAGTAAGCAGATTGGCAAGAGTTCATTTAGAGATTTACTGGTATCGCAGTATTTTGTCATCATAGTTATTCTTTTAGCTATGGGAATAGTTATGTCCTTTCTTTCTCCGGTTTTCTTGACATCTAGGAACCTCTTGAATGTACTTCTCCAAACCTCGATAAATATTACAGTTGCTGTTGGTGTTACCATGGTAATTCTAACAGGAGGAATTGACCTGGGTGTTGGCTCTGTTGTTGCTTTAACAGGAGTGACCCTCGGGACCATGCTTAAAGCGAATGTGCCGATTCCGCTTGCCTTCTTGATGGCCGTGCTTGTTGGAGCGCTTACCGGTATAATCAACGGGTTATTGGTATCTAAAGGAAGGGTGCCGGCCTTTGTGGCGACACTTGGAATGATGAGTGCAGCAAGAGGCTTGTCTTTGATAATAACAGGCGGGCAGAGTATCTATGTTTTTCCCAAGAGTTTTCTTAACTTCTTTGGGATAGGGTATCTCTGGTTCATACCGATGCCCGTTGTTATTGCATCGGTTGTGGTTATTGTGGCGCAGTATTCTCTAAGTCAAACCCGCTTTGGAAGATATGTATATGCAATCGGTGGAAATTCCGAAGCTGCTAGACTTGCCGGTGTAAAAGTTACCCTTATGATTGTAATAACTTACATGATTGCGGGTATAACTTACGCAGTTGGCGGTACTATCCTTACCGCTAGACTCAATTCGGCACAGCCTATAGCGGGAGTCGGATATGAACTTGATGCGATTGCTGCGGCTGTAATTGGTGGAACAAGCCTTTCTGGAGGAGTTGGAACGATATGGGGAACAGTTTTGGGCGCTCTTATAATGGGAGTTTTGAGAAACGGACTAAATCTTCTTAATATTTCGTCGTACATTCAACAGGTATTGATCGGAACAGTCATTGTAGGGGCAGTTCTCATTGATAGAATGCGGAATAAGGCGTAGATTTGGGTTTGCGTTCAGGGATTCATTTGTTCTATTGATATTGATATAAATGGCTCTATGTTCTTAAGTAAGCAAGCAAGAGGAAAAGGACCAATCCCAAACTCAGTTTTTGTAGGCTGAGTAGGAACAAAAAAGGAGGTATTTCAATGAGAAGAACCAAAGTGTTAGTGGCTATTTTGTTGATTTTGATGCTTTCCGTAGTCTCTGTCGCAGCTCCAAGAATAGCCCTAATAATGAAAACACTAACAAATCCATTCTTCCTTACGATGAAGGATGGGGCAGTTCAGGCTGCCAAGGATTTTGGTGTTGATCTGACAGTTGTTTCTGCTGAACTCGAAACGTCAATTATGCAGCAGATCTCACTGATCCAGGACATGACAACTCAGCAAGTCGATGCAATCGTAATTGCTCCAATCGACTCCAAAGCGGTTGTTCCAGCACTCGCAGAAGCTCAGAAGGCTGGTATTCATATTATCAACATTGACAACGCGATTGATCCAGTCGCTGCAGAAGCTGGTGGACTTGATGTCGAGATCTTCATCAGTGCGGATAACACCATTGGTGGTCAGCTTGCAACAGCTTACCTTGCCGCTCTACTTGGTGGAAGCGGAAAGGTTGCAATGTTGGAAGGAATTCCGGGTGTTGAGAATGCTGAAGGTAGAAAGAGAGGCTTCTTGAACGTTGTAGAACTCTTCCCCGGTCTCGAAATAGTTGCTATGCAAACAGCAAACTGGGAAACTGAACAGGCATTGAACGTTTTCAGTAACATTCTTCAGGCCCATCCAGATATAGACGGTCTGTTCTGTGCAAACGATATGATGGCTCTCGGTGCAATTCAGGCAATCGAAGCAGCTGGGAAAACAGGAGAAATTTACGTTACTTCTTATGATAACCTCGACGCCGCACAGGCAGCTATTCTCGAAGGTACAATGCATGCAACAGTCGAGCAGAATCCTTACCTGATGGGTTACTACGGTATTGAATATGCTCTTAAAGCAATAGCAGGAGAGGAACTCCCTGATCAGTTCATGGTTCCGCTTTCTTGTGTTGACAAAGCGTTGTTGACCGGTGAAAGGTGGTAATCCCCTTTTAGGGATTTAAGTGTTTTAGCAAAAACGGGGGGACTTGTAGCGAAGTCCCCCGATATGGAATCTCAGTTCTAAAACGAAGTTGTTTCATTACACCACAGTTCTTTTGAAACAAGTACTGAACCCCAATGTTTTTAATAAGGAGGTAGTGAGTAGTGAATAGGAAAATTATAACAGGAATCCTGTTGGTAGTGTTTTTAGTGAGTGCGGTAGCCACTTTAGGAACACAGAAGGTCATCCTTGATACTGACTTTGGATCATTTGGTGATGACGCTCAAGCATTGTTCATTCTTCTTGCACATCCTGAGGTCGAACTACTAGGCATTACAATCGCCCCAGGAAATGTGTGGCTTGAGAATGGAATCGCCAATGCTTTAAGAGATCTTGAATTGATTGGCAGAACCGATATTCCTGTAATTCCAGGTGCTGCTGAACCTTTGATGGGAAGCAGACAGTCTTGGCTTGATGCAGAGCAGAAGATCTGGGGTAATGTGGAGTACATGGGTGCCTATTCCAGACAGAGACCGGAAAGTTGGGAAGATTTAGAGGTTTGGGGTAAAGTTCCTAGCACAAAACCGCTCGAGGGTATTACTGCAGTTGACTTCATGGCAGAACAGATCAGGAAGTACCCCGGTGAAGTCACCATAATTGAGCTTGGGGCCTGTACAAATCTTGCGCTGCTTGTCAGAGAACATCCCGACGTAGTCCCTCTAGTAAAACAGGTCTTCTATATGGGTGGAGCGATAGACATCCGCGGTAACACAAACACTGCAGCAGAATTTAACTTCTGGTTTGACCCGGAAGCTGCCCATATAGCAATAAGCACCCCATGGAAGAGACAGGTCATGTTCCCACTGGACGTTTGCGAAATTACTTTCTACACCAAGAATGAATTTGACAGAATTATAGCCCCCGGCGCAGAAGGTCCAGTAATTGATATGTTCAAGCAGAGCCATACAAGCAGATTCGAAAGTGACCCAAACAGAACTTCTTTCGTTTGGGATGTCATGGTTGGTGCTTACTTTGTTGATCCTAGCATAGTAAAAACCAAGGAATTGCGATACGTTTACGTCGATTACTACTACGGTCCGAACTATGGCAGAAGTCTCGGCTTCCACGAATCTAGAAACAGAGATTTTGACAATCCAGAGAACTTCCCTGCGAATTCTCAGTTGATAGAGGTTGTGTACGAGCTCCACGAAGATCTGTTCTGGAACGTATTTATTGATGCAATGCGCTCCTATAAGTATTGATTGGTTTATTACTGGGGGGGACAGTCCCCCCCAGTTGTTTTTTTTATTCCAAAATAGTGGGGTTTTAGTATTGATAAGAGAAACAGAGAATTTTGTGAGTTCTTTTTAACAAAATTCTAGAAAGGGGTAGATTGCCTTTATGACACTTCTACTCTAAACAAGGAGGAAAGAAGTATGGGCATCAGAAAAGGGTTACTAGTAGTTCTTCTGTTAGCGGTTCTTGCTGTTTTTGCGTTTAGTGCAGAAAAGCAGAAAGTAATTCTAGATACGGATATGGTCTTTGGTTTTGATGATGGTATCTGTATCCTAAGTTCCCGAAAAGTCTAACGATGAAAACCTTGTAAAGGGTTGAAAAGACTGAGTTAGGGTTGTTTTCTCTAGGTTTATGCCTCGTTATATATTATAATGCATGTAACGAGGTGAAGAGATGGGGATTGTCTATCAGAAGAACAAGAAAACTGGAATCACATATGTCTACAAAAACGAAGCCTATTGGGACAAGGAAAAACAACAGTCCAGAGCCAAGAGAACCTTAATCGGCAAGCTGGATCCAAACACTGGAGAAATCGTACCGACGAGGTCATACAGGAAGGATAGCATTTTGAAAAAGCCCGGTTCAGTTTCCATCACCAAAATCCGCAGGGATTTCTATGGTGCTTGCTATCTTCTCGATCAGGTTGGAAAGATCACCGAAGTTGAGGCAGATTTGAAAGCCTGTTTCCCCGATCGTTATAGAATGATTCTGTCTATTGCCTATTATCTTATTCTCGAAGAGAACAACTCCCTTAGTAGGTTTTCACATTGGCAGAGATTGCATGTTCATCCTTATGGAGAAGACATACCATCACAGCGCAGCAGTGAGCTGTTCCAATCTATTTCCGAAGAAGAGAGGATGATGTTTTTCAAGAAGCAGGGCAGACGTAGAATTGAGAAAGAATACTGGGCCTTTGACATCACTTCCATCTCCAGTTATTCAGAGACACTGAGACAGGTAAAGAAAGGAAGAAACAAAGAGTACGAGAGACTACCTCAAATCAACCTCGCCCTTCTCTTCGGTGAACAGTCTGGACTTCCCTTTTACTACCGGAAGCTCCCTGGCAATATCACCGACGTGAAAACGGTCAAGCAACTTATGGCTGAATTCAATGTCATGGGATACAAAAAGGTAAGTGTCCTTCTTGACAGAGGCTTTTATAGCAGAGAGAACAT
>Ga0334899_1002009_pt1 | contig 17382 bp, 11 predicted proteins | sample GraSluR3_MG_FD_207219 | JGI IMG/M metagenome (GOLD analysis project Ga0334899, IMG submission 207219) | Sludge microbial communities from methane-producing bioreactor in Wageningen University, Netherlands - Granular Sludge_8_08-R3 | ecosystem: Engineered > Bioreactor > Anaerobic > Unclassified ...
CTCCAAAAGAATACATTCGCCCGTTACAGAAATTTCAGCAAAACCTGTTTATTTGTGCAAGTTCTTCGGCACAGCGTGCGGGTATTGCTGCGCTGCGGTTTGCAGGAGCCGATGTGCAGCAAATGCGTGAAACCTACAACAAACGGCGCAAATATTTGGTAACCCGCCTGCAGCAAATGGGTTTCGATATTAAAGTTGTGCCTACCGGAGCATTTTATGTTTTTGTAAATGTCAAACACCTGTCAACCGACAGTTACCGTTTTGCATTCGATATACTCGAGAAAGCGCACGTTGGCGTAACTCCGGGAATCGATTTTGGGGAAAACGGCGAAGGATTTTTACGGTTTTCTTATGCCAATTCCATTGAAAATATTGAAGAAGGGATGAATCGTCTCGCAAAGTACCTTAACCCAACTTGTTAAAAACGCCCGCTAAAAACAAGAAAAATGCACAAATTTCGGTTATTTTAATTTTTAACTACCTGATTATCAATTATAATTTTTTCAAAAATCATTTGTAGTCCCCGAATTAATTTGGTTGTTTCAATCAAGCAATATATATTTGCAGCATGTTTATAAAAACCATAGTAAAAACAGAAAAAAAGACCGGCAAACGGTATAACTATTACCGCTTGTGTGAGAGTTACCGGATTGGGAACAAAACACGTCACCGTTCCATTGTCAGCATGGGCAGGCTGGATGGCATAGAAACCAGGGAAGACAAGAAACTACTGGCCGACACTATTGAGGCCCTTATTCACGGAGAAACCCGCCTGACATTTTTTGATGCCGGCCCAAAGATAACCAGATATGCCAAAGAGTTCGCCAACAGGATAATCGATGAAAAATTGCTGGATATACAACCCATGGCTACTGAACCGGAATATAGCAAAATTGAGCCTGACCATCAGGAAGTTGACCTGAACAGCCTACGGCATGACGAGGTTAGGGAAATTGGAGCTGAATGGCTGTGTAAACAGGCACTTGAACAGCTTGACCTGCAGGGGCTGCTTACAGGAACCTGCGGCTTCAGCGACACATCGGCAGCCACGGCCCTGATGCATATAATTAGCCGGGCCGTTTATCCGGCCTCAGAGCATAAAGCAGCACAATGGATAAAAGACAACTCAGCCGTTGCCGGCCTGTTCAACATCCCGATTGACAAAATCAGCCGGTTCAAACTATATGCAGCCAGCAACAGTTTATACAAACAAAAAGGGGCCATAGAAAAAGGGCTTTCGGCCAAAACCAATGAGTTGTTCGACTTACACGACAAAATCATATTTTACGATTTGACCAATACCTACTTTGAAGGCCGGAAAGCAGGCAGTAAAATAGCACAGTATGGCAGGAGCAAGGAAAAACGCAACGATACAAAAATTGTGGCCATGGCTGCTGTTATCAACTCCGAAGGCTTCCTGAAATACAGCCGCATATACCAGGGCAATATCAGCGACAACGAAACACTGGGCCAAACCATATCGGAACTTTCGGCACACACTTCGCAAACGGAAAGAAAACCTGTTGTGGTAATGGATGCAGGAATAATGACCGAAGACAACGCAGAAATGTTAAAACAACAAGGCTATGATTACATCTGCGTTACCCGTACCAAATTAAAAGATTATACCGCCATCTCCCCGGAACAGGACAGTATTACCATATACGACAAGAACAAAAATCCGATAGAACTACACTATGTTGCAAAAAAAGATTGCCCGGACAATTACCTTTATGTGCGCAGCCAGCAAAAAGCAGTCAAAGAGGCCTCAATGAACGAACACTTTTCAAAGCGGTACGAAGAAGAACTGGGGAACATAAAAGGGGCATTACACAAAAAAGGGGGCACGAAAAAACTGGAAAAAGTATGGGAGCGCATCGGCAGACTCAAGGAAAGGTACCACACAGCCAATAAGCATTACACAATCTCAGTAACCTCTGATGCAAACCAGGGAAAAGCCACAGATATAACCTGGATTAAAAATCCTGTGAAACCCAAACAGGGGGAAGGCATTTACTTTATCCGTACCACCCTTTCAGGGAAAGAGGAAAATACCATCTGGACAATTTACAATACACTAACCGAAATTGAAGCTACATTCCGCTGCCTGAAAACCGATTTGGCATTGCGTCCCGTCTTTCACCAGTACGATGAAAATGTTGAATCACATCTGTTCCTGGGGCTTTTGGCATACCAGGTTGTTGCCACCATACGGCACCAGCTCAGGGCCAAAAATATCCATCACGACTGGCGAAACATTGTACGGATATTGAACACACAAAAAGAGGTAGTAACAACACTAAAAAACAAAAAAGGAAAAACCATCCGGATAAAAAAATGCAGTGTCCCATCTGTAGGGGCAAAACAGATTTATGGTGCCCTGGGGTACAAAACCGTACCTTACTACATGAAAAAATCTGTGTTACCCGAATTATGAATAGAACAAATATAAAAACCTGGAAAACAAAATTTTATGCTTCAAGGGTAACAAGTTGGGTTAGAACGCTTCCCAGTGAATGATTTCGTCAAGTAACTTTCGCTTTTTTGCCGGAATTTCCTCCTGAGCAGGATACCCAAGTGGTATCATGGCCACAGGCTCTATAAAACCCGGAAGTTTTAGTGCTTCAGCGCAACGTTGTGTATCGAAGTTACAAACCCAGCATGTACCAAGGTTTAAATCGGCGGCCTGCAGGGTAAGGTGATCAATGGCAATGGCCACATCAATTTCGGCAGAATCTTTTCCGTCTATACTTCTTTTCCAGGATTGGGAGTGGTCGGCACAGGCAATAATAATTACAGGAGCAGTTTTGAACCATTCGCGGTGATAGGTGAGATGGATTTTAGCCAGATTTTCGGGTTGGGTGACCACAATAAAATGCCAGGGCTGAAAGTTTACTGCCGAGGGCGCTAAACGGGCTGCATCCAGTACCTGCATCAATTTGTACTGCTCCACTGGTACATTTTTGAAGTTTCGTACCGAATAACGCATGGTTATTAACTGGCTGAATCTCATTTCTGTAATTTTTTTTGTAAAAATAAACTTTTCAAACTGAAACAGGAAAATCAGATTTTCTTAAAAAAATAAGAACAAATTGTACTATTAAATTTCAAATATTCAAAATTTTTTGAATAAAAATTACTTTTTAAAATTAACAAGAAAAAGAGCAGAATCAGTAAAATGTTTTAAAACAGACATTTTCGTGTAACGCTTCTGTAACTTGCGCCGTCTTTTAAGTACAATTAGATACAAAAAACAAAACTATTGTTTAATTAAAATTTTAAAGCCATGAAAAAATTAAAAATGTTTTCCGTTTTTGTTATTTGTTTTTTAGCCGTTTCAATTTCCGTTAATGCAACAGGATTCCGCACAGGGTTTAACGATTATGCCATCGAGGAAGTCGAAAATTTAAACCTGGGGAAAAGTGTGGAAAAAGTTTGGAATCTCACCTACAACGGCAGCGAAAAGCCGGTAACCGTTGTTAAACGCATCACTTCCGACGGAGCGGTTTATATTGTGAATTCAAAGTTTTTTGAGGTTTGTTATGCATCTACTTCAAAAGGATTTGGAACAAAAACGGTAAAAAAATCGTGGAGCAGTGTTCCCGCTCAAATCAATGATGTTGTTGTTAATTCTGAAGAATGGAAAAAACAACAGGTAATTACTCCGCAAAAGGTAGATGATGAAAAAGCCCTCGGTTTAATTGCCAGCTACCTGCCCGGTTTGCTGAATGAAAATTATACACACCTGTTAAATTAAACAGCTAAATAAATAAGCAGAGTGAGTGAAACCGCGGGCAACCGCGGTTTTTTTTATATACATCCGCATACCAGGCCGTCGGCAAGGCTGTCGAGGTATTCCTCAACCATCTTTTTTTCTTCCTGCGTGCCTTTGCATTTGGAACAAACCGGCAAATAAACTTCGCGGTTCATTTCAAAGTTGCTGTCGTTAATTTCCTTTTTACACACAAAACATATTTTGGTTATTTTTTCCATTTTTTTTTAAAAAAAGTGCGGTAAAAATAAAAATTATTCCGGCCTTTTTCATGAAATCTTTTAAGGTGAAAATCCTTGTTTTCCTTATTTAATGCAATATTCAGGGAATGTAATAAATCATTCATATTATAATTTGTATTTACAGTGTTTGAAAGATATGTTGTAGAATATGTTTTTGGTATGAATGATTTTTTATGTTTGCGTGTATGAAAAGTTATATCATTTCATTGCTAACTATCCTCCTTTTTGCCGGAAATTGTTTTGGCAAAGACTTCCGGTATTTGTTAACAGAAGATGGTTTGCCCGATGGTGAAATCAATTCAATTGTTCAGGACAGCGCCGGAAATATGTGGTTTGCCACCTGGTCCGGACTGGTGAAATACGATGGCTATTATTTTGAGATTTTCAGACCTGAACTTGGAAACCCGATGAGTCTTCCCGAAAAAAAAATTAAGTTGTTGTTTGTCGATTCGCAGGATAATTTGTGGGTAGGCACTTCTATGAATCTTTGCCGGTTTGATAAAAAAAACAAAATATTTTATACTTTTCATTTCGAGGGAATTCAGAACAAGGGGATTAATATTATAGGTTTGACTGAGTTAAATGAAAATCTGGTTGTACATGCGGTTGACGGAATTTTTCTGATTCCTTTTTCCGAGGTTGACAACACGGATTATATTGTTCCCAGGCAGGAAATATTTTCCGGGGGCAATCCATTTTATGATTATATTCATTATGCAACATCGGTTAACAGGGATAAACTTCTTCTGGTGAATCATAATTCATCAGGTTTTAGCCGGTTGTATTTTTCATCACTGAGAAAATCTGAGGATCGAATCGCGATTCAGGTTGATACTATGCTTTACATTCAGGGTTTGATTAATGACATTACCTGGGTGGCGGGAGGAAATGTAATATATATGGCGACAACCCGTGGCATTATCCCTTATTCAATTGAAAGGTCTCAGTTTTTAAAAAATAGTTTTTTCCCAAACTATGATATACAAAAACTGTATTACGCAAGCAATCACAGAATTTATGCCTCATTGCCGGAACCACGCCTTCTTTATCTTGATTTACATACCGGTTTGACAGGTGATTATATATCAAATCCAAATATTCCCGGCAATTTGCTGGACAATGAAATTCATTCAATTTATGAGGATTTTTCGGGAAATTTATGGGTAGGTCATCAGGGGCAGGGGTTAAGTATTCTCAATCTTAACCAAAAGAAATTTCAGTCTTTCAGGCGAAATCCCTTCGATGAGGTGTCTTTAAACTCAAATACAATAATGTGTTTTGAAGGTACTGAAAATGAAATAATTATAGGTTGCCGAAGCAACGGATTAAATATTATTCCCAAAAGGCATACAACCAGACGGGATATCCGGTATCAAACGATTCCGATAAAACAAAAAAACAGTCCGGGCAGTGTTAACGATGGAGTTTGGGATATTGCAAAACAGTCTGATTCTCTTTTTTGGGTTGGTACCGAAATGGGCTTATTCAAACTTGCAAGAAACAGAACGGGCTGGAGTCTTGAACCATTTAACGGTTCTCCGTCAGTTAACCATTCCATCCGAAAAATTTTTATCGACTCGAACAACAATATATGGTGCGGGAGTCATGGATTTGGATTAATTTTTATACCCAATCTGCAGCATAATACCGAAGGGGTTAATTATCAGTATGAATCGGTATCCGGTAATCCCGAAACTTTATCAGATAATGTTATTCTTGATATTTTTCTGGATAACAGGAAACGTTTTTGGATAGGAACAAACCATGGGTTTAACAGGTTGTCCGTCGATTATGACAACCTCGACTTATCAGGCAAAAACAGGCCCGACCTCAAATTTAAGCGTTACATAGCGGAAAAACCGCTGGAAGATTATTTAAACAACAATGAAATAAACTGTTTTTTTGAAAACTTTGACGGAACTATCTGGATAGCAACCCAGGGTGGCGGAATTAATATTTTAAACCCGGAATCGGGGAAATTTAAACATCTGACCACTGCGGACGGGTTACCCTCTGACGATGTTATTGCCATGTTGCCCGATGAAGACGGGAATTTGTGGATTAGCACAGCCAACGGACTTGTTCGCTATAACCGTTTTGACAATGAATCCGGTTTTACCGTGTTTCATTCGTTTGATGGAATTCAGGGTGAAACCTTTATGATCAATTCTTATTACAAAGCAACCGACGGGCAAATGTTTTTCGGCGGCGATAAAGGGTTTACCAGTTTTTATCCGCGCGAAATTCAAATTAATAAAATCGCACCAAAAATATGGCTGACGAATTTCAGAATCAGAAACCAGATTGTTGAAATCGGTGATACTTTATACCGCAAAACTGTTTTCGACAAAGATTTGAATGATGTAAAAGAATGTTTTACCTTATAAAGACAACAATTTCAGTATCGGGGTATCAGCCCTTCACTATCAGCATCCGCCCGGAAACAGTATTACCTATATTCTTGAAGGATTGTTCGACACCTGGTACAATGTGCCTGCAACCAGCAGGTACGTATATCTTTCAAATATTCCTCCCGGAACATATACATTCCGCGCGCGGACCATTAGTTCTGACAATATTGTTTCCGATGAAGAAAAATCAATGGTAATTGAGATAAGGCCACCCTGGTACCTTACCTGGATTGCTTTTGTTTTGTACGGTATTTTTACGGCTACAGCAACCTTCGGATTTATATATGTTTTAATAAACAGGCAAAAACTGATATATCAGAAGAAAATTGATAAAATTGCCATTGAAAACAATGAAAATAAACTTGTGTTCCTGACCAATATTGCCCATGAATTGAGAACACCGCTGAGTCTTATTATTGCACCTATTCAGGATTTGGCTACCAACATGAAGGTTGATTCCAAATGGAATAACCAATTGCAGTTAATTTCAAGAAATTCAAATTATTTATTAAGACTAATCAACCAGATTATTGATTTCAGAAAACTCAATGCGGGAAAACTCACTTTTCAGCCTCAACGGGCCGACATTGTAAGAGTTGTGAAAGATGTTGTTTTAAATTTCAAAGGTTTTGAATCGGAAAGGAATGTGAATCTTCATATAAAAATTCCGACAGATCCTATCTTCTGTTCTTTTGATGTGCAAAAAATTGAAGAGGTACTTTACAATTTGATTTCGAATGCATTTAAACATACCCCCGGCGATCATTCAATTATTGTTAGTCTTGAATTTTGTGAAGAGGAGAGTAATGAAGAAAATCACATTTTAATTACTGTATTTAACGAAGGAAAGGAAATACAGGAAGAAGAAAAGTTAAAAATATTCGACAGGTTTTACAAAGTTGATGAAAAAACAGAGGGAGCAGGAATCGGTTTATCGTTTGCAAAATCGCTGGTTGAAATGCACGACGGTAAAATAGAAGTGGAATCTATACCAGGAAGGGGAGTTTCTTTTCATGTTTTTCTGCCTTATAAAAATCCGGCAGAAACAGTTGAACCTGAAATAAGGGATATGGTAAAATCTGACGGTTCAATTCAAATTCCCGCTCTGCCCGGCAAATTTGATGGAATGGATGAACCGGAGGCAACAATACTGATAGTTGAGGACAACGCCGAACTTGGGGAGTTTTTGGTGAACATTTTTTCAGGAAAATACAATTGCCTTCACGCTGCAAATGGTATTGAAGGCTGGGAACTGGTTCAGAAACATTTTCCCGAAGTAATTATTTCTGATATTATAATGCCGGGTATGGACGGTCTTGAATTGAGTAAAAAAGTGAAAGAAAACCGTGAAACCTGTCATATTCCGGTTTTATTGCTTACAGCCAAAGAATCGCCAGAGCAGGTTGCAGCCGGATATTCTGCCGGAGCAGATTCTTACGTTACAAAACCTTTCGACATTAAATTGCTGGTATCGCAAACCGAAAGGCTGATTCAAAACCGTCATCTGATCAGGGAAAAATACAGAACTCAGAATTTTATGGTGGAAGTTGCACCGGGAAATACTTCCCGCGACGAAAAATTTGTTCAGGAAGTAAGAAGAATTCTTGAAAATAATATTTCTGACCCGGAGTTTAATGTGAATAAATTGGCTCAGGATTTAAATATCAGCACTACACAACTTTACAGGAGGCTGAAAGAAACAACAAATTATTCGCCGGTGGAATTTATTCGAATTTTAAAACTGCAAAAGGCCTATGGATTGCTGAGCAAACGAAGCAATACCGTTAAAGAAGTCTGTTACCTTACTGGTTTTAATAATATGTCCTACTTTATTAAATGTTTCAGGGAACAATTTGGAGTTACACCTGCATATTTTCGTGACAACGGAATGAAGGAAAATGAAAATAAAAAAGTGACAAATACTATTTTAAATTGATATTTTTGTATGAAATACAATTATTAAGAGGCTTATGAACGATTTGTGTTATTTATGGCAGAATTTGTAATACATTGTAAAAAGCATTTTTTATAAGTTTGGCGCGTCAAATGGATGAGTTTTATTATTAATAATAAATAAAATGATTAGGAATAAACCAATTTTATTAACAGCCTTAACGGCAATGATACTGTTGTTTAACAGTTGCCGTGAGGAGCTAAGTAAATACGACAGGCCTGAATGGCTGGCCGGAAAACTTTATACCCAAATTCTTGATCAACCGGAATTATCAACCTTTGCCCGATGTGTTGAGCTTACCGGCTATGACCAACTGATAAATGTTTCCGGAAGCTATACCGTTTTTGCTCCCTCAAATGAGGCATTCAATGCCTGGTTTGCCGGCAACCCGTCATACAATTCGGTGGAGGATATTCCATTGCCGGAACTTGAGCGGCTTGTCAGGTATCACATTGTGCAAAACCCGTGGTCAAAACTTCAGCTTCGTTCGCTCGATGTTTACGGCTGGATTGATACTCTGGACATAAACAACAATCAACCCAAAGGGTTCAAAAGGGAAACCCTGTTGTTTGAAAGAGACCGGAAATACGGTGTTGTTTATCAGGACAGGCGTTTTCAGATTCGGGATACTCTGCAGGCAAGCCTTCACCGGAGGGTAGCAACCGACTCGCGCAAATATGCGCCGATTTTCTTCAGCGAATACTTTAATATTTACGATTTGTCATCATCAGATTATGAATTTTACTTTAACCGGCCCTTTGGAGGTTCAAATGATATTCATTATGGCAACGGACGCATTATAAGTGATGAAGTTTTTGCTGAAAACGGATTTGTGTATGTAATTGATCAGGTAGTTGAACCGCTTAAAAACGGATATCAGTTTTTGAGCGATGAAAGTTCAACCTATAAATACACCCAATTCCGCGACCTGGTAAATATTTTTCCACAGTTTGAATACAACCAGCAGAAAACATTTGCTCAACCCGGCGCTGACCTGGGGTTAGCCGTAGATTCACTGTTCGATTTGACCTTCCCTCAGTTGGCATTTAATATTACCAGCGAACAAACCCGGCCACCGACCGGAACTTTCGGGTTGCCGCAAAACGTTTCCATCCGTTATCATCATGGTTTAATGGCGCCAACGAATGAAGCTTTTGAAAAATTTGTCCGCGATTATATACAAATTCCAAGAGGCTGGGGAACTTTAAACGGAGCACCTCTGCATATAAAAAGAATAATTGCCAATTCCTATCTTTCGGTTAATCCCATATATCCCAGCGATATTGAAAAAGGATTCTATAACGGAGAACTGGACATCGTTCAATTGGATCAGAGTTCAATTGTTCAGAAAGAATTTGGCAGCAACAGCACTTTTATTGGATTAAACGAGGCTATTGTTCCCAGGGCATTCAGCAGTGTTACAGGTCCGGTTTATTTGCAGCAGGGGTATTCAAAGGTGATGTATGCCATTGAAGAAGCCGGTCTGTTGCCCTCTTTGAAAAGGAGGAATCGGGATTATATGTTCTTCGTGGAATCTGATCTGAACACTTCATTGGATTCCTCTCTGATTTATGACAGACCAAATAACAGGTTTTCTGTTTTTCTGGTAACCCAGGGCGGATTTACCCAGTTTTTTCTAAATAAAAATGATTTGAGAATGTTACTCCTTAACCATATCGCTTCAGCCCAGCCAAAAGGACTGGCCAGGAAGGAGTTTATTCCAAATCTGGCCGGAAACTTTATAATAGTAAACAACGAAACCGGTGAAGTTTCCGGTACCGGAGCAACCACTGTTGGTTACCGCGGAACTGTTCCCGCACCAGAGTTCCCAAGGGTACTGAGTACCGAGGCGGATAACGGAACTACTTATGAAATACAAAACTGGTTCAGTTTTACAAGCGCAACTATTTTTTCCAGGATTTCCACCGAGTTTCCTACATTTCACCAGTTGATGAGAAAAGCAGGCCTTTCCCTTGATCAGCAGTTCAGGTACAGCTTTGTTTCCAACAACGAGTTTTATACCATTTTTATACCCACTAATGAAGCTATACAGGAGGCAGGTCTGAATTCCCTCCCCGTTGATGAACTCCGACAGGTGTTGTTGTTACATTTTATTCAGGGTGAACTGATTTTTACCGACGGTAATAAACAATCAGGCTATTTTGAAACTGCAAGAATAGATGAAAAATCAACTCCTTTTTCCAATGTATATACCCAGATGTTTGTTGAGCCCGGAATTGATGTTATCCGGTTCAGGACCAAAGAGGGAGGACTTTTTGCTGAAATTTCCGAATCACAGGTCACCAACCGGCTTGCCGGTGTTAATCTTGGAACCGGACAGGAAGTATTCCCGAATTCCTATAACAATGCCGTTATTCACCAGATTAACAAGGTGCTTAATGTGAATGAATTAGATACTCAATAGTTCAAATTGAAAAGATTGTATAAAACCTAAGGTTTGTGAACACGATGAAAAAAATCAGAATTACCATAATTTTTATAGCAGCACTTTGTAGCTTCTTAATTACAAATGCCCAGGAACGAACCATTCTTAGGGGAAGGGTCATTGATAAAGGAGACAAAACAACCATTATCGGGGCGAATATAGTTGAGTATGATAGTGATGATCGTGTGGTGAATGGTACAATTACCAACGTGAACGGCGACTTTGTGCTGCAAATGTCAAACCCCGCAAATACAGTCAGGGTTAGCGTAATTGGCTATAAAGCTCAGGAAATACCTGTTGACCCGAGCAAAACCATTATGATTGAACTTGAAACTTCTGATGTTGCGCTTGGCGAAGTTACAGTTACTGCAGAGGCCCGTTCGGTAAATACACTTACCAACATTGACGACAGGGATAAAGCGTCGTCGTCAGTTAAAGTGGATTTAATGGACATGCAGGACATTGGGGTACTTTCGGCAGCCGATGCCCTTCAGGGAAAAGTCAGCGGGCTCGATATCATCGCCGCATCAGGAGACCCGGGTTCCGGATCACAACTCGTAATCCGCGGATTGAGCTCCATGGGAAACAGCCAGCCGCTTATAGTAATAGACGGTGTACCTCAATTCAGAATCTCCAGCAGTTTCGATTTAAGTTCGGCTGATACCGAAGACATTAGTAACCTCATTAACATTGCCCTTCAGGATATCAAGTCAATAGAAGTTTTAAAAGATGCTGCCTCAACTGCTGTTTACGGTTCACAGGGCGCCGACGGCGTGTTGCTGATTGAAACACATAAGGGACGTATGGGAAAAGTGCAGTTCGATTACCAGTATAAAAACAGTCTGAACTTTCAGCCGCCTGCAATTCCCATGCTGAACGGCGATGAATACATCATGCTGCAACTGGAAGCCTGGCACAATGCACGCGGTGTGTTTACCATTCCGCAGGAAATTGCATACAACCGCGATTATGTGGATTTCCACAACTATTCGCAAAATACCGACTGGATAAAGGAAATTACCCAGAATGCCATGACCCACGACCATTATTTCAGCATTGGGGGCGGGGGTGAAAAAACCAGGTATTTTACTTCGTTCAGTTATGTGGATGAAGGTGGAACCACCATAAATACAAGTTCACAACGATTTTCCACCCGTGTAAACCTCGACTATTTTCTTTCCCGAAACCTGTTGTTCCAGGTGAAATTTAACTATAATTCCAATGCAATAGAAAGGAATTTATCAATTCAGGGTAATCATTGGAGACCTAGGAATGTGAGGGAGATGGCTTACATTAAATCGCCCAACATGAGTATTTGGGAATACGACGCCTATGGAAACCTGACCGGAGAATATTTTACACCGATAAATAGTTATCAGGGAGACGGAGTAACTTTTTTTAATCCGGTAGCTGTTGCCAAACTCGGAATGAACGACCGGATGATGAACAGCCTCGAAAATACCTTTCTTTTGCAATACAGGTTTAACGACTGGCTCCTTTTCCGCGAAACCATTTCGTTCCAGTACCAGGGCGAAAAATCGAAAAATTACCTGCCTTACAACGCCATTGGCGCGGACTGGCTGGCCTGGAACGTAAACAAGGCAGAAGAAAGCAACAACCTGAACCAGAGTATCCGGACCGAATCACAGATTGCATTTAATTCACCCTTTGCCAATCAGGACCACCAGCTTACCGGTGCGTTTACCTGGATAACAGAACAGTCGGGCTACGAATGGATGAACATTCAAAGCAACCGTACGCCGAGTACCGATATTAAAGACCCGGCTATTGATGCCCAGATTAACTGGATTGGAACAGGCTCAGGCGAAAGCCGCATGTTGAGCGGATTATCCAACGTGAATTACAAATACCTCGACCGGTATATGATTCAAACCATTTTACGGGCCGATGCCCACTCCTCATTCGGAAGCAATAACCGGTGGGGTCTTTTTAAAGGTTTGGCATTGGGCTGGAGATTTTCCAGTGAGTCGTTCCTGAACTCGCTCGACTGGTTGGGAGAAAGTATGCTTCGTGCAAGCTGGGGTGTGGCCGGTCGTCAGCCCGGCGATGTGTATGCCCGTTTTGCCACTTATGAATCCACAGGAACCGGCAGCTACATGTTAAATCCTGCAATTGCACCCACAAGTATTCAACTCAATAACTTAAAATGGGAAAACATAACCTCTTACAACGCAGGTATTCAGTTGAGTCTGTTCAATGACAGGGTATATATTGAAAGTGACGTTTACCAGAAAATTACAACAGATATTCTTTTTGGTGGTACCCAGCCTTCGGATTACTATTTAATACCCACAACTTCAGGTTATGATGGCCTTAAATACTTAAACGGAGGTAAAATGACCAATGTGGGTTGGGAACTGATGCTCGATGGCAGGGCGGTACGTACCAAAGACTGGCTCGTTTCATTTAACTTCAATACTTCGCAAAACATCAATACCTTTAATGAACTTCCGGAAAACTTTAATCCGGAACGTTCTACTTCAATCGGAAACGGACAGTATCCGCTGCGCGTTCAGGAGGGTGAACCCATCGGGTCATTCTTCGGATTCAGGTATTTGGGCGTTTGGGCAAGCGATGAAGACGTGGTTGCACGCGATGTGGACGGAAACATTCTTCGCGACAGCCAGGGCAGACCAATCCCGCTTCGTTATACTGATTCCTACACATTTAAAGGTGGCGATCCCATTTACGAAGACATTAACCACGACGGGAAGATTGATCTGAACGATGTGGTTTATATCGGCGATTCTAATCCGGATTTTATCGGAGGTTTCGGCGCCAATCTAAGGTATAAAAATTTCGATTTTTCAGCCGCTTTCCATTACCGTATAGGTTTCGATATTATTAACGGTGTTGCCCTTCAAACAGAAGGAATGAATAACAGGAATAACCAGAGTAAGGCCGTTTTGAGCCGCTGGCGTGTGCAGGGCCAGAACGAACCGGGACTGTTGCCCAAAGCTTATATGAACCATCCGGCCAATAACCTGGGCTCCGACCGTTATGTTGAAAAAGGCGACTATGTGCGTTTAAACAACATTAAGTTTGGTTACCAGTTAAGCCAGGAAATGTGTAACAGACTGGGCGTGCGAAAAGCAAACTTTACCGTGAGCGCCCGTAAGTTGTTTACTTTTACAAACTACTCGGGTCAGGACCCGGAAGTTGGGCAGGATGCCAGTAATCCGTTCTGGATTGGGGTGGACAATGCCAATACACCTCCGCCAAAAATTGTTACCTTTAGTATAGCTGTTGGATTTTAATACATTTCTGATTATGAGAACAAAAGCAAAATATTTTCTGATTTCCCTGATAGTGCTTATGCAGGTTTCCTGCAGCGATTGGCTTGATCTGCAGCCTCCCGGAGGTCTGGTGAGGGATGAATTCTGGAAAACAAAAGAAGATGTGGAAGCGGTTGTAATGGCTGCTTATGAATCGTTTGCTTCGTTAGACCGCACCTTGTTTGTATTTGGGGAAGTTAGAGCCGATTTGGTTGAAGGCGATTTTAACCAGCCCTGGAATGAACAGCTTTTAATGGAAAACAACATTTACCCGGATAATTCGATTAGCAGTTGGGCGAATTTTTACAAGGTTATTAATTATTGCAACGAGGTGATTAAAAATGCTCCGGTTGTAAGAGAAATTGATAATACGTTAACCGATTTTCAGATGTACAGTTTAATGTCCGAAGCGTATTTTTTGAGAAGCCTGAGTTACTTTTATCTGGTGCGTTTGTACCGGGACGTTCCGTTGATTCTTGAACCTTCTGAATCTGACGATACTGATTTTTACAAGCCCAAATCAACTGAAAGCGAGGTATTAAATCAAATTGTAACCGATTTGGAAACCAACCGTGTTTATGCTCCATCCGGAGGTTTTCCAACCATAGCCGAAAACAAAGGCCGGGCTTCAAAGGCTGCTTACGACGCATTACTTGCCGACATTGAATTGTGGCGTTTTAACTATGAAAGGGTTCTGTCTCATATAAGAAATATTGAACAGAATATTGAAATAGTGATGATGCCCAGTGCCAGGTGGTTCGAAATGTTTTACCCGGGCAATTCGCTCGAAAGTATTTTTGAGTTTCAGTTTGATGGAAACCGGAATCAGAACAACGGCACGTATGGGCTGACACAACGGTTCAGTTACCAGTACGATCCCAGCCAAAAAGCCCTTGAAATGTTTGCTTTTGAATTCGCAAGCGAATTGGTTCGGGGTGAAGATGCGTCCATAAAAAAATATGGCGACGACGATTATATCATCTGGAAATATGTTGGAATGGCTCCCGATGGCCAAACCACACGCACCGGTGCAGAACAATTTAGCGCCAACTGGATTGTTTACCGGTTGGCCGATGTTATGCTGATGAAAGCAGAAGCTTTATCTCAGCTTGAAAGGTATTCTGAAGCACTGTTTATCCTGAATGATATCAGGGAAAGGGCCAATGTTCCTGCAGTAGGTCTGGCAAACACCCGTGTGGCTTTTGAAGATGCCATTCTGAATGAAAGGGCGCTGGAACTTGCGTATGAAGGGAAAAGATGGTTCGATCTTTTAAGGATGGGTCGCAGAGACAATTTCGCACGGAAGGATAAACTTATTGAAGTAATTGTTAGCAACGTACCTTCTACTCAAAAACGTATTCTGGCTGCAAAACTTACCAATCCGTTAGGCTGGTATTTGCCCATTTACGATACTGAAATTGAAAGAAACAAGAATTTGGTACAAAACCCGTATTATGATTTTTAACATGAAAAGATTAACATACATATTAGGTTTATTGTTGGTGGTGGGTTTTTATTCCTGCAAAAGAACTCCGGTTGAAGCCAACTTCGAAGACGTAGAAAAGTTTTCAATCTACGATTACCTTATGGAAAACAAGGAACAGTTTTCGGGTTTTATCTCTATTCTGGAAAAAGGAAATCTGGATAAAACACTGAGCGCTTATAATCCGGACGGAACAGATTATACTTTGTTTTTGCCCGATAATCAGGCATTGAATAAATTTATTCAGGAAAGCCCGCAGTTTTCTTCCCTGAATGAAATTTTAAACGACCAGGAATATGCAGCCGCTTTTTGCCGGTATCATGTGGTTAATATGGGAGTACATACCAATCAGTTTCCCTTCGGTGCATTTTCTGAACCAACATTGTCAGAAGATTATTTAACCGTGAGTTTTGTTATTGAAACAGATACGTCATATTACAGAATCAATAACCAGGCTTCTGTAGTTTATCCCAATATTGAGGTTTCCAACGGATATATTCATTTAATTGAAACCGCTCTAAAACCAGTTACAACCACAAGTTATGGATGGCTGGAGCAAAATCCGGGATATTCCATATTTAAAGATGCAATAGACTTAACCGGTTTACGCCATTTGGTCGATTTCAATATTAAAGAAGATGAAACACTGAGACCGGTTACCATGTTGGTTGAACCAGACAGGATTTACAACCAGAATGGCGTTTCAAATGTGAATGATTTGGCAATGCTAATCAGCCCAAACGACAACAATTACACCAGCACAACAAATCCGTTATACAATTATGTAGCGTACCATATCCTTTCCGGACAATATTTTATTGACAATTTCGAAGGTGTAAGCACCAATTACATAACGTTTTCTGAAATTCCTTTAAATATTAACGGCATGGGTATCGATTTGGCAATTAATAAAGCAAAAGAGGATACGATAATCGGGCCAGGTGGTAACATTATTGATTATATTGGTTTTTTCTACGATGAAAGCAATGTGATTACACAAAGCGGGGCTATTCATTTTATTAACAGGATAATGAAACAAAGAACTCCGTCGCGTTCTATCCGTACCTTCGAGTTTTATGAAGAACCGCTTTTAAACAGGTATCGCCAGGAACCGGGAAATTATCTTATTGAAGATCCCGAAGCACTTTTTAATATTAAATGGTCGGGAGCTGACTTGTTTTTTGTTGAACTTGGCGATCAGGAATCATCCGCATGGGGAGCCGATTACCTTGAAATAAACGGCGATTTTATTATATCTTACACCATCCCCCGAATTATTCAGGGAAGATACAGGGTTTATATCCGCGCAGAAGCTTTTAGTGAGCAAAATGCACTTGTTGAAGTGTTTATCGACGGGAAAAAAATCGGAAGCTTTGTTGACCTTTCCACCGGAGGTTCATCAAACAGCCCGTTTCAGACCAGGGAGTTGGGTACAATTGATTTTAAACGCTATACAACACACGTTGTGGAAGTCAGACCACTCATTCCGGGACGCTTCCTTTGGGATTTTATTCGTTTTGAACCTTTTTAAATGAAGAGCAATATGAAAACCAGATTATTTATCATATCCATTACCCTTGTCATCTTCGGAATATCCGGATGCAAAGAATATTGGGACGATCATTACGATGTTTATCCGGAAACGGTTGACCAGAATGTTTGGGATGCCATGCAGGCCGATTCTGAAATTTCTGAATTTGTAAAGATTTTAAAACAGCTTGAACTTGATACCCTGTTTTTGTCAGATAATTCCTATACGCTTTTTGCTCCGTCGAACA
>Ga0334899_1002018_pt1 | contig 17312 bp, 19 predicted proteins | sample GraSluR3_MG_FD_207219 | JGI IMG/M metagenome (GOLD analysis project Ga0334899, IMG submission 207219) | Sludge microbial communities from methane-producing bioreactor in Wageningen University, Netherlands - Granular Sludge_8_08-R3 | ecosystem: Engineered > Bioreactor > Anaerobic > Unclassified ...
CTTATCTGGCGATAGCGTGAATTGATAAATTTTTATGAATATGATAACAAAATAAGCGAGTGCTTTGTTGATTTGTTTGAGGAATTTCATGATTGATAGTATAGGATTTTTTAGTTGATTTGCTAGTAAATTTTAAACAGTATTTATTATTGACATTTATTTGTAAAAAATTATAAATTTTGTACTAAAAAAATATTGTTTTATGGAGAAAAAAATATCTTATACATTTATGGAGAGAATGCGTATTCTTTTCTTTCCATTTACTGACTCAAGGTTTTTTAAACCAATTGTTGGTGTTGTCTCTTTGTTGAACCCATTTGCTTTGGTTCCACAATTGTGGAATTGTATTGTAGCTGAAAAATTGATTGGTGTATCGGCAACTATGTATGCATTATTTGCTTTGTTGCAATTTATGTTTATGTTGGTTGCAATAAAAGATAAAAACTTATTGATGTTTTTGTCTATGGTTCTTTCTATACTTATTTCGATAACTATTATTGTTTTAGTTATTTTGAAATAATAGACTTTTCCCTGCTTTTGCAGGGTTTTTTCTTTTGTTGTAAATTTATTTCTAATGTTTATACATTATTTATGATTTATTCTTAATTTTTTTTATGCTTGATAATGTTTTGGAAGAGTATTGATTGTCTGCTAGTGAAGCCAAGACTTATTTGATTGCTTTGCAACTTGGAACTGCGCCTATTAGCAGTATTGCTAGATGTGTTAAAATGAACAGGGTAACTGTTTATTCTCTTTTGAAAAATCTTGTAAAAAAATGATTGGCTTTGGAGACTCCAAAAAAGGGAGTTACTTATTATAGTGTTGTTTCTCCAGAATCACTTTTGCAAAAAGCTAAGGAAAAATATCTTCATTTTGAAAAAGCGTTGCCAGAATTTATGGCTATGGCTAGTAAATTTAACACAAAACCAAAGGTGCAATTTTATGAAGGTTTGGAAGGATTGAAATATGTTTATGAGCAGATAATTCTTTCGGGATCAGAGATGGATAAGTGAGAATCTTTTTTGACTTTTGTTGGTACAACAGATATTGATCCCGGGTTGCAAAAATATTTGGTAGAGGATTTTGCGCCTTGGAGATTAAAGCATAAAACTAAAACAAAAGCTATTATCTCTCGTCAATCGTTGAAACAATCTTCTTATGCAAAATATAATAAATTAAAACATGATAGTCTGATAATTGATGATCCTATTTTTGATATAGCAAATGAAATTATTATTCATGGAAAAGATAGGGTTTCTTTGTTGATGTATGGAACCAATGAAATGTCCGCGCTTGTAGTAAATAGTCAAACTCTTCATAATTGACTAAAAAGTATGTTTAATTTGATTTGGAAAATATATAAAAAATAATTTTTTGGTAAAATTTGCAAATTTTTGTAACTTTGAATATACTCTATATGTGTTTTATCTTATAGAGTTTTTATGAAAAACACAGTATGAAAAATAGTTAAAGCATGAAAACATACTTTTGACCGTTTGGATGCCAAAATAAATTTTTCTATTCCTCAAAATTTGGTAAGTTATTATGGTATTAATGGTAAAAAAAATGATAAAGATTTAAAATTAACAAAAGATAATTTTCGCTTGCAGATAGGTAAAATGGAAAAAAACAATGAAACTATTTATACAAAAGAAATATTGTTGCCCGCTTTGGAATATGTGTTAAAAAAAATGTGAGAAGATGAAAAAGTTGTTGTACAATTGTGGCCAGATTTGGCAAAATTTCTCACAAATGAAAATCAGAAAGAAAAATGAAATCAAATTCTTTCTTTTGAAGAAGAAAAACAAAAAATAATAAAGATGATTAAAAAATATTTTAAAAAAGATAGTAAAAAATTTGAGATAACAAATGTTGCTGATGAATATCCAGAAATATTCTCTTTATTGAAAAAATATGGTAAAAATTGATTAAATTCTGAATATGAGGTTTTGCTAGATAAGACAAATTTTTCGCCATTTCTTTTGGTGCAATACCTTTATCAAAAAGCTCAAAAAAATCCATTGTTAATGAAATTATTTTATAGTACAAAACCTGCTGAACAAAAAAATAATGATGAATTACCTATTGGGCAAAACAATTCTGATTATTATTCTTTGGTTGAGATTTGAATTCGTATGTATGAGATTTTATCCTGAATTTCTATTCAATGATGAATTGATAGACAGAGTAAGTATGACCAAATAATCTGATGAATTTTGCAACGAAAAGATATGGATTCGTTTAAGGTCAAAGATTATCCAGAACTTAAAGAATTATATGATTTTGCTAAGGAAGTTAATCCAGATTTTGTGTTTGATAGGGTATGGATAAATACAAAAGGTGTTAGAGAGGTTGCTCAGCAACAAAAATCTTTATCAAAAATGAAAGTTATCTCTTTGGTTACTCTAACTTCTTTATTTTCATTGCTTGGTTGATATCAATTTTCTCAATATATTGAAAAGAAAAAGAAAGAAGAAGAAAAACATAATTTTTTTGCTAAGAAATTAGATCCTGCTAGTATTTCTTTTTGGTGATTATCTACTAATTATAAACCTTGAGAAAGCTCTAAAGAAAAGATTAAATATCTCGAGGATATTTCTAAGCATATGTTTAATATTTTGGTTGAGATTTATGGTAGTTCTGACAAGGTTTTTGAAAACAAAGAAAAAATTTTGTCTGTAATTCAAAATGAATTGTTGCGTAAGGCTTATTCTTATGAGAATTATGATTGAGATGTTGTAAACGTAAAAAATGTAGAAAAATTTTATAAATTACCATTGGACTGGAGTATTATTCAAATTGCTGATTTTGTTGTTGATGAGTTATTGCCCAATAATGAAACAATTTTCAGGGAGTTTTGAATAGAGCCAGCTCCATATAATATATTTTTGCCATATAAATCTGATTTTGATAGGACGATTGGTTTGCAATGAAAAATAGAATTAAATTCTAATTCTTCTGGAGATTTATTGAATAATTCTAGTTGAATTGATTTTAAAAATCGTGATGTATGATGAGGCTTTGTGGTAACATGAGAAAAGATATGTGAAAAAAAATATATTTGAACTTATTATGATTACAAATCATATGATTGATATCATTTTATTCAATTTAAATCAAAAGATTGAAAAACTTTTGTTTTGGCTTCAAAAGGTTCTGCTTTGTATAATAAGTCAGAGCCCCAAACTTATTCTTTGGATGTAGCAAAAGAGGCTATAAAAAAACTTCAATCATATCGAGATAAATATATGTAGAAAATATTCTACTACACTTTATGAAATAATGACATTGAAAATATATGTCATTTTTTTATTGTGTAACTGTTTTAGAATATGTCAATCTATTTTTATTAGTTAATAATTATTTATTATGAAAAAAACTATTTCATTGTTGATGCTTGGATGAATTTTGATTACGTCGTTGTCATGATGTTCAAATCTTTCTACATCAATAGAATCAAAATGACCAGAGGTGGTAAAAATTGGTGTAATAGCTCCTTTGTCGGGGCCTGCTTGAAATTATGGAGAAGATGCAATTAATGCCTACAATTATATTGTAGAAAAGTTTAATTCCTCTCAATCAGAATTGGAAATTAAATTGGTGGTAGAAGATGGAAAATGTGATGGAAAAACAGCAGCTAGTGCTGCACAAAAATTAATAAATATCGATAATGTAGAAGTAATACTTTGATGAATATGTTCTGTGGAAACTGTTCCAGTTGGTAAGATAGCTCAATCAAACCAAGTTACTTTGTTGTCTCCATTATCTAGTGCACCAGAGATTGCTGAAATTTGAAATTATGTGTTTAGGTTTTATAATGATGCTTATGTGACCAAAAAACTTTCGCAATATATGGCAGACCAATGAGCTAAAAAAGTTTTTGTTTTGACTGAAAGTACAGATTCTTGTTTGTGATATGCAAATGCCATAGAAAAAAACTTTCCTGGTGTTGTGGAAAAACAAATTTATCAATCCTCAGAAAAAGATTTTGGTATGATAGCAAAACAAATTAAAGCAAAATTGAATGATGTAGATTTTTTGGTTTTCTTACCTAATAGTGATGGAAATGTTATAGGAATAATCCAGGCCTTGGATAAAGAAGGTATATTGGAATCGATGAAATGAAGAATTGCTACTAATGAACTAATAACTTCAAAACAAATTACTGATACTTTATGATCAAAAACCGATGGTATCAAAACTACTCAGCTTATGAATCTTGAATCAATGTGATCAAAAGCTAAAAGTCTTGTCGAAGATTTTTTGAAAGAACATACAATAACATCAGATTCTTTTTGGATTGTTTTTGAATCAGAAGCTGTCTCTTTGTTGATAGATGCTATCAAAGAAAATTGAAATACATCAGAATGAATAAGGGATTATTTTAATAATTTAAATAAAAACAACAAAAGAAAATGATATTTTGGAGATTATTATTTTACCGAAAATAGAGATGCAAACTGATTGGATTTCTTGGTTTATGAAATGAAAGATGGTAAATTGGTAAATGGTAAATAATTTTTATTTATTAACTTTATTAATATGCCTAGTGTAAAAATATTAAAAGGTGCAATAAAACCAGAGTTTATGGAAAAGATTAAAACTTATCTCGAAAAGATAAGATTAGAAAAAAGTGAGATAACAAGAGAAGAATTGGCAAAAAATTTACAAGAAAAATTTTGATTACAAGTAGATTTTGATGATATTAGGATATCAGAATCTCCAAAATTAATTTAATTATTATTAATAAAGATGGATTTAGGATATATCTTACTCAATACTATTGTTTACGGAACCGTCGCTATGGTTATAGCATCATTCTTTGGATTTTGAAAAATTTTGAATTTTTCGTTGGGAGCTTATATGATGATGTGATGATATATCCTAACCAAATTTGTTTTGAATTGATTTTCATCGATTAATGTGGTTATGCTTTTGGTTTTGGTTGGAACATTTTTGTTTATTAATCGATGATTGTTGAAATATTTTCCAAATGACAAAAAAAGGGATCATGTATGATTAGTTTTGACTTTGTGAGTCTCTATTGTTTTGGAAAATTTGACTAGTTATGTTTATGGTGCAAATTCTGTTGGTTTGTCGCTGTTTAGCATTCCTACTTATTGATTAATAATTGTGTTTGCTGTTTTGGTTGGGTTATTTTTTTATGCATATAAATATAGTTTTTTGTGAGTTACGTTGAATGCTATAAGTGAGAATTGATGATTGGTTCGTGGTCTTTGAATACCTACCAATAAAACACTTCAGATTTATTTTGTTTGAATGTTGATTTTGCTTTTGTCCGTGTGTTTTCTGTTGCTGAACGAATCTTCACTTAGAGCTTGAGATTGAATATTTTATATGATCAAAGGAATCTGAATTATGATACTTGTGTGAATAACAAAAAAGGAATATATGTTTTTTGGTGCTTTGATTTATGTTTTGGCAGAATATTTATTGTTTGTGAAATTGGGCTTGCCGATTTCTTACAAAGAAACATTTATATTATTTGTTATTTTATTTGTTTTGATGTTCAAGCCCGAATGACTTTTTAGTCTTAGAAAAAGATCTCTTTAATTTTTTGTTTTTGTGTGATGCAGTTTGTAATTCATATAATTATTTCGGCTATTATTTTTGCTCTATTGGCTAGTGGGTTTAAATTTTTTATAAAACTTAAATGAAATCTGGATTTTTCTTATATGGCTATTGTAATTTTTTCGAGTTATTTATCAGCTTTGCTTAATATAAATTTTGGAATCTGAATTATTATGGCTATTGTAATTTCGTTTTTGGTTTCTATAGGTTTTACTTTTTTTGTACTTTTTTTGTCCAAAAGATTGAATGATGTTTATTTTACTATAGGTACTTTATCTCTTTATGTTTTGGTTTATCAATTGGCTTATAATATGGAATCTATTACGTGATGAGCATTGTGACTTAGTTTGACAAATAGAAATTTGATTTGATCAGTAAGCGTTTCTAGTTTGAATTCATTTTTGATTTTTGGAGGAACTTTAATCTCTTTGGTAATTTTATGATTAGTATATTTCAAAAAAACATATTTTTACAAAACATTGATGTGATGGGGAGAAAAAGATTTGGTGATTAAATCTTTGTGAGTAAAAATAGATATTTATAAATTTGGAATGATATTGATCACTACGTTGTTGGCCAGTTTGGCGTGATGATTGTATTCGTTTTATTATCTGTATATAGATCCTTCGACTTTTTGGTTTACTATGTTGGTTCCTATTTTGGTGATAGTTTTTCTTTCGTATAAACGAAACGATTGGTGAACATTGATTGTGTCTTTGTTGGTGATGTTTGCTTATGAGTATTTGAGATTTTTTAAGATAGTAGAGCCTAGTAAAATATGATATTTTAGAGAAATGATGTTTTGATTGATAATTGTTGTTGTTTCATTTGTTGTTTTTAGAAAAACTAATTTTGGTAGAGAGAATTAGATTATATTTATGTTTTTATGTGTAAAAATGCCGGTAAATTATCATTCTAATACAGAAAAAATAGCTCAAATGCTTAGAAATGCTCACAATCCTGAGATTTGTAAAATAAGAAAAGATTTTTTTGATGCAGAGTTTTCTTTTTTGAAATCGCAAATTCAAGGTAAAGATATTTTGGTTGCATGATCTGGTTTGTGACACGATGCTTTTGTATTGGCGGAATATAATAAATATGTTACAGGAATAGAATTAATTCAAAACTTTGTAGATGAAGCAAATGAAAACTAAAAAAAAACTAATTATACAAACATTTCTTTTATTCATTGAGATTTTTTGAATTATACTTGTCCTGATAAGTATTTTGATGCGGTTGTTTTGAATATGTGAACTATAGGAAACTTTGATGATAAGGAATCTGTTGTTAGAAATTTATTTAGGATGTGAAAAAAATTGTATTTTGGCTTTTGGATTCCAGAAGTAAAGGATATTCCACTTAGATTGCAAATGTATAATGAAGAAAAAAATTTTAGAGATGTGAATTTTGAAATTGATTGAACTACTATAAAAGAAAAGAATTCCTGACTTGAAAGTAATTGCACAAAAATAGAAGAAATTCAGAATATTGTCCATAATATATGAGCAAAAGTAAAACTATATCCAGTTTTTAAATCATTTGTTGTTGCTGAGGTATTTTAAAAATTTTATAAATAATATAGTAATTATGCTAAAACTTAAAAATGTACATCGATCTGTTGGTAATACAGAAATTATCAAAGGAGTTGATTTGGATTTGATTGGATGACAAGCTATTGGACTTGTTTGACCAAATGGTTGTGGAAAGACGAGTTTGTTGAACTTGATCAATGGTTTTAATAAATCAAATATTTGAGAGGTGATATTTAATTATCATGATATTTCTCGTAGTAGCGTAGAGCATATTTGACAATTATGAATTGGTAGAGTTTTTCAATCTTTTGGAATATTTAAAAATCTGACTTTGTTTGAAAATTTAGCTTTGGCATATTCCAAGGAATTGTCTTGGAAATATAAAATATTGCCTATTTCTTTTATTCCAAAGCAATTTAAAAAAGAGATTGATGCGATTTTGCTTGATCTTGATTTATTGGATAAAAAACATGAACTTGCTGGAAATTTGAGTGGGGGACAAATGAGATTGCTTGAGATAGCAAGACTTTATCTACAGAAAACAAAACTTTATTTGCTTGATGAACCAACAGCGTGAGTGTCTCCAAAACTGAAATCAAAAGTAGTTGAACTTATAAAAAAAATTATAGCTAAAGATAAAATGGTAATTATTGTAGAGCATGATTTTGAATTTTTATCTCATTTTGTAGATAAACTTTTTGTGATGGATGATGGTAAAATTGTTTTGGAAGGAAAATATAATGAAATCAAAGAACATCCACTTACAAGGGAAATTTATTTTGGGTGAAATAGTAATAATAAAGAATCTGTTTCCTTAAAAAGATCAGAGTTGGTACATAATAAATAAAAACAAAACTAAAAAATTATGGAAAATGTTGTTTTAATTAATTTGTTGATAACATCCATTATAATGTTTGTTATCTTAATGTTGTTTTTTTGGGTAGCAGAAGCTTTGAATTGTTTGCAACTTAGGTTGGTTGTGATGGTTTCTAGCTCTCTTATTGTAGGAATGATGTTTATGGGAGAGGATAAAATTATTATTAATCTTGCGTTTTTGGCTTATTTGATTGCTTGTTTTATGTGTGTTTTAGAATTCTTTTTAAGAAGATTTCTAGTCAAAGTTATCTTTAAAAAAAGACAAAAATGTGAAAACCATTAAAATGGAGTCTTAATATTTTGTTTTGATTAATCCGTAGTTTGTCTACGGATTTTTTCTTGTATTAAAAATTTCTTTCTATAAAAGAGAACTGTTTATTTTTTCGATAAAATTCTATGTACAAAGTTTTTTGATGTAAGGTAAATAAATATTATCTCAACAAATGGTTGGCGTATTTTGAACAAAATAATCAAGATATTTCCAAAGATTTGATTGTTGCAACGTGTGTGGTGACCGATAGAGCAAAAAATAAATGGTTGAGAGAAGTAAAATTGGCTTTGGAAAAAAATCAGAAAGTATATATTACGTGATGTGGAGTTTTTGAAAAATGAGAGAAAATGAGTGACGAGCAATTTTATGCTATTTATCCAGAATTATCAGAATTTAAAAATATGATTGAGTTATTGTGAGAAGAGCCAGGAAGAACGGATACGCGTGAGGTTGCTACGCATGAATTCAAAACAACAAATTTGTATACCAAAAAATTTGTGATGATTCAAAATGGTTGTGATACGCATTGTACATTTTGTCTTACGATTCTCAAAAGAGGGAAAAATAGAAGTAGAACTTTGGAAGATATTATCATGGAAATCAATGAATTTGTGGCTGGTGGAGGGAAGGAAATTGTTTTGACCGGAATTAATTTAGCCGCTTGGGGCTCTGAATCTACGAGAAAACCAGAGCAAAGTAAATTTTCTGATTTATTGCACGCAATTATCAAATATACTTCTGTACCTAGGATTAGAATTTCTAGTCTTGGACCAGAATTTTTGGATGAGAAGTTTTTTGAGTTGATGAAAAATCCGAGATTTTTACCGCATTTTCATTTTTCGATTCAAAGTTTTTCGGATAAGGTGTTGAAGTTGATGAACAGAAATTATGATGCTGAGTTGCTTGATGTTGTGTTGACACGTATTAGAAATCTTGAAAGAGATGATAAGGAATTTATTAGCATTGGTGCTGATATTATTACAGGATTTCCAGGAGAGACGGCAGAAGAGTTTGAGAAAACGGTGGAGGGGGTGAGAAAATATGGGATAACTAAGTTACATGCGTTTCCGTTTTCTGCGCATGAAAAGTGAGAGCCAGTCCCAGCTGCTAAGCTGCCTGAGCAAATACCATTTTCTCAAAGAAAACAAAGAAATGCCAAGTTATTGGCAATATGAGATGAAGTGAGAAATCAATTTGTTGCCAAAAATAAATGAACTAAACATACTGTGTTGATAGAACAAATTAAGTGATGAAAATTTCATTGATGGACAGAAAATTATATCCAGATTGAATTGGGTGGAGAATATAAAAAAGGTGATGTGGTGGAAATGATGTTATAATTAAATCCTGTTTTTTGGTTTTTATCGTTTTTTGAAGGAAAAATAAGATTAATCTTTTTTACTCTCATTTGATAACATCTTTGATATCGCCCAATCTATATCATTTTCTCATTAATTTTTGGATAATATCAAATCATTCTTCACCTCTTTTCTTGTAAGATGCGATTTCTTTTTTGATTCTTTCTTTGACACCAATATTTATATCTTCTTCGTATTCTTTGATAACTTCCATGATTAGGTGTTTGTCTGCACCTTTTTGTTGAAGTTTTTGGATTATTGCGATAGCTGGTTTTCCTTTATTGACAAGCTCACTTCTGATATAACTTTCTACGAACATTTTATCATTTAAAAAATTTTTTTCTTTGAGGAAGTCTATGGCTTTTTGGATATCGTCAGAAAAATATCCTTTTTGCATAAGCTGGATTTTGAGTTCTTTTTCGGTTTTTGGATAGCGAGAGATGTAGTGTAGTGCGTAGTCTAGGCAGGTTTGTTGTACCATAAATTAGATGGGTTAGGTAGATTAGATGGTTTAGGTTTTAGATTGGATTCCCGTCCCAAATTCTTTAAGCGGGAATGATAATAGTGATTAATCTAGATTGCTACGTTCCCGCCGTGGCGGGGGCTCGTAATGACTTAGTATAATTATTTTTTTAAAGCGATCATCATCATTTTATCATCAGATGTAAATTCTGCTAATATATCTCCAGCAGGAGTTCTAGTATTGTGTGAAATTTCTTTGATAAGAGCTTCGTCTTGTAAAAATTCACCAAATTTTGCCATTACTTCCATCAAATATTCGCTGTCTGTTTGATAAGCTAGATGTACTTTATCGTCGACATTATATTTGGCGTCTTTTCTCATTTGGTTGAGAAATCTCGATATTTCACGGGCAACTCATTCTTTGGCTAATTCTGGTGTGATTTCTAGGTCTAATCTGGCAATGATTTCGTTGTCGATAGCAATATTGTTATCATCGAGTCATTCGTAAGCAATTTCATAATCAGAATTTTCAAGTGTTCGTTCGTTTCAATCATTATCAAAAACAATAATCTGATTATTTTCTCCTTGTTTTATATTTCCCATTTTTCCAAATTGGATTATTTTTCCGGTGTCTTTTGCAAACTTTGCAGAAAGTTGGCTTCCAATTGGTTTAAATATTTTTTTTGCTTTAATAGAGTCGTCGAGGTTTTTGATCTCTTTTACATTGATTTCTTCTTTGATAATGTCTTCGTATTTTTGGAGGAGCTCTTCTTGTTTCATTGTTTTTGATTATAGTGTAAATGAGTTTAAGATGGATTGCCACGCTACGCTCGCAATGACATGTATTGTTTCACATTCGTTCGCAATGACTGACTGGAATGATATTTATTCAGATTTAAGATTCAAGTAAATCATGGACCTGTTTGAGGTGTCTGTCATCAACATGAGTATAAATTTGTGTGGTTGTGATAGAAGAATGTCAAAGTAGTGTTTGTACGGCTCTGATATCTGCTCCTTTTTTGATAAGAGAGGTTGCAAAACTATGTCTTAAAGTATGTGGTGTAACTCTTTTTGTGATACCTGCTAGTTTTGCATATTTTCTGACAATATCTTCGATGCTATTTCTGCTTAAATATTCTCATAGGCCATTGACAGAAACGGTTGTAAAAAGATATGGAGAATCATCTTTTCTTTGGTTGAGGTAGTTTTTCAATTTTTCTCTGGCAATTTTGGTTGCAAAAATTGATCTAATTTTTGATCACTTTCCAAGAACAGAAAACTGATTTGAATCGATCTTTATGTCAGATTTTTTGAGTTTTATAAGCTCAGAAACTCTAAGTCAAGTTCCATATAACATATAAAGAATTGCTATATCCCTAGTTTGTTGTTGAATATTTTTGGTTGCTAGCTTCCCTGGTGCTTCCAAAATTTTTTGTATTTCTTCTTCATCAAGATAATTAACTTCTCTAGGAGGGGTTTTGGCTAATTCAAGTTTATCAGGACTAATACAGTCGATATCGTTTTTTAGTAAAAATTTGAGAAATGCGCGAATAGCAACAACATGATAATTAATTGTTTTGGTGCCAAGTCATTGTCTACTGAGTTCCATTCTAAAATCTAAAACTTGCATGCGGTTTAGATTTTTTATATCTATATCGCCAAGAAAATCTACGAGTCTATTTAGTCGTAGTGAATAGTTTTCTAATGTTTTTGGACTTACGTTTTTTTCATAAGTTAGGTAATAGTTATATTTATCAATTAAGTTCGTTATTTTGTGTGATTGAATTTTCGTCTCCTGATAGGTTTTCAGTTGTAGTTTCTTCTTCTGGGGTTGTTTTATTTTCGATTGTTGTTGGAATTTCTGTTGTTTGGGTTGTTGGGCTTTCTGCTTCTTGGTCGATTGATCAACTATTTTGTGATCAGAAAAATTCTTCGGGTGTTGGTTGGTTTTGTTGTTGTAGAATGATTTCGCCATCAGAATTTTTTCCAGTTAGTTTTTGTAAATATGATTCAAGATCAGATAATTGCTTATCTAATTCATCAGTACTGATTTGTATTCCATTTTCAATATCTGTTAATAGTGTTGATGCTTTTTTGTATAAAAATAAGCTATATTTTGTTACATCTTTGTCATTATTTTTTTTCCCTATAACTGTATATTGTCTTCAAACATCAATATAATTCTGAATTTTTTCTATTGTTTTGTTGTCTGTTGTTAATTCTTTTTCTATATCTTCGAATGCATTGAATTCATCATCCGAAACTCCTGTAAAATCTGGAGCAGAACCATGATAATTTGCTAAAGCAGGATTGTTGAAAAGATCACTATCACCTTCATTTGTTGGTGTTTCTTCATCTACTGATCATGTTGAATTTTCTGTTAATTGATTTTCTATATTTATTGTAGCTGTTTTTTTTCATATAAGTTTTTGATATTCTAGAGGATACATTGTTTTTAACATAAATCATCATACTAAAAACGCAAAAACTCATATACCTATGTTTAACAATAATTTTCTTTTTTTTGGGTCTTTTATGTTTTCAGATAGTTTTTGTGCTACTGGGGGTAGTGAATATCATTGAATTCATGTAAAAGCTGGTAGATTAGATGGATTAGGTAGATTAGATGGATTAGGTAGATTAGATGGATTAGGTAGATTAGATGGATTAGATGTGTTAGATTTGATAGGTGTTGGCGTTGGTGTGTTCAGTAGATCATCTAAATTTACTTCTGTTGATGTGGGGGTTGTAGGTATAACAGGAGTTTGTTCTATTTGTTTTCAGGCACTTTCTTGAAGTTGTTTTATAATAGCATGATCTGATTCTAAGTCTGAATTTGTTGGCAAATTTTGTTCTAATTGTCATTCTAAAGGTGTTTCTTCTATGGTTGGAGTGACTTTATTTTGGATTTCTTCATTGGATTTGTTTTCGATTTGTTTTGATTCTATCTTATCATCATTTGTTTGGTTTTCTGGTGTTTCTTCAAAAATATTTAAAGATTCTGATTTTATTTCTGGGATTTCTTTGTTTTCTATAACAGGTTTTTCTTTAATTATTTCTTTTTCTTTGGCAACAAGAGCATCTTCTTTTTCTAGTCGATTATCTTCATTTATGTTTTGTTGTTTTTCGGCTTCTTGTTGTTGAGAAATTGGGAAAGTTGTTTCAATTTCATTTATTGAATCGTTTGATTTATTTGTTTCATCTATGTTTTTTTCTGCTAGTAAGTTTTTTGATTCTGATTGTGTTTCTTCAGTTGGCTCTTTTTGTGTTTTAGTATTTATTTCTTTTTCTGACTCTTTGATTTCAATGTTTTTTTGTTTTAAATCTTTAAAATTTTGTTCTTTTGTTGTTTCCAGTTGCTCTATTTTGTTGTTGTTTGTAGTGACTTCATTTTTGATACTTTCTTCAATAATTGGATTAATTTTCTCAGTTATTGATTCTGGTTTGATATTATCTTCAACAATTTGATTAGTTTTGTCAGCTATTGATTCTGGTTGAAATTCTTTATTATTATTTACAACTCATGCTAAAGTATTTTGTTCAACAATAGTTTCTTCAACTGGTTTTTCTTCAACTGGTTTTTCTTCGACAATAGGAATATTTTCATTAACATTTGTTTCGTTTGGTTTATTTAAATCAGTTTTTTGAATATCATCAAAATCCAAAGAAATTGTAGGTTCTTCGTTTTTTGTAGACTCATCGTTGGTTGGCAAATTGAGATCAAAATCTATCACAGGTTGCTTTGTTTGTGATGTTTGTTGGTTTTGTCAATTTTGATTTTGGTCTTGAGTGATTGGATCTGTCATTTTTATATATGAATGGTTTAAAAGACTGTTTAGATGGATTGCCGCGCTATCGCTCGCAATGACAATCTATTCTAAGTATAACCGATAAACTCAAAAACTCCTAAAATAAAAAAAAAGAGCAGGTGTTTTGACTTGCCTTTTTGTGAAAAAATATTCTAATCATTTAACTTCGCTGATTAATTTGATTAATTGTGTCTAGCAATTACCAATCCTCGTATTTTTGTATATGGATATTGTGCTTTGATAGTGCGTGCAGCTTCATTTAATGTCGCATTGGTGGTTGTTACATCGTCGATAAGAAGTATTGTTTCATGTCATTCTAATTTTATGTCTGAATTAAGTACAAATTTTCACTGAAGATTTACCAATCTCTGGTTTCTTTGTAATTTGGCTTGTGCTTTGCTTGCTTGTGGTTTTTGTAACAATTCAACAATAGGAATCTGGGTTTTTTGACCTATATTTTCGGCTAAAACCTGTGATTGATTGTAGCCTTTGACAAAATGTTCTCTATATCGGTGGGTTGGTATATAACTTATTAGATTAGATGGGTTAGACAGATTAGATAGGTTAGGTTTTATATTGAATTTTTGATTGGTTTGTAAAATAACGATAAGTCTATCTACAAGAAAATCTACGAGATCTTTTTGGTGTTTGTATTTGAATTTTGTGATAAGTTGTTTGATTTTATCTGTATAAGAAAAAGGAATTATTACACCCTCAAGGGCGTTGTATGGTGAAATTCTACAGTCTAAACAAGTTTGATAAAATTGAGAGGTTCTGTGACAATAGGGACAAATTTCTGGGTGAGGAGCCAGTGTTTTTTTGCAATCAACGCATAAATATTCACCTGGTTTTCCGCAAGTGATACAGGTTTTTGGGAAAAAGAAATTTATAAGCTTGGTTCCTCGATTTTCGTGCATAGTAGATGTATTGTAGGTATTTTTGGAGGAATGGCAAGAGGAAGTGATTTACATTCTAATCCAAAACGCAAATGTAAAAAAACTCCCCATGAAAGAGGAGTATTTGTGTGAAAGTATGTCAGAATTAATTATTTATTTAATAGTATTAGAACTACTTTTTGATAATAGCTTCGATAGCAGCGAATGCTGAATTGTCTTTTTCGTTTACTAAAACATAAAGTTCGTCACCTGGTTTTCCTTTGAAGAAACTTACTGCGGCTTGATTTAGAAAGTATGATTTTCCATCGTCAGTCATAGCGATAAATTTGTTGTCTTCGGTTTTGGAAAGGATGGCTCTTACGTGTTTTCTATCTGCTGGTTGGATAAGTTTATAGATAAATTTACCATCTTCAAGAATTTTGAGTTTGAGTATATCTCCAGGGATAAGTTTGGTTTTACTAGAATAGTTTAAAGGAACTGGATATTTTTTTTGGTCGGCTCCGATCATAAAGTACCCATCAAATTTTCCTTCTACTACTTCCATATTTTCTTCTGAATATGATTTTAGTTCTGTATCTCAGAAAATTTCTTTTGCTTCTTTTTCGATTTCTAGAAATGTTTCTGGGTCTTCAGGATTAAATTTTGAAAGTTGATTTAAGACGATAGAAGTTCTTTTTAGATCATTTTCGATATTTCCAACGGTGTTTTGCACAAATTGTAGCATTTGGAGATATTTCTCCATCATTTCATCTTTTGTTGTTTTTGTTGTTGTTTTTTTTGTTTTTGTTTCTGTTTTTGTTTCTGCCATTTTTTTTGTTTAAAAGTAAAAAGGTTTTTTATGATTATAGTGGTTTTGAAAAAATATGCAAATTTTTTTGTGGCAGACTTTTATTTATCTTCCGCTAAAGCTTGACAAAAACCAAACTTCTAAATTTGTTACGTTATTTCGAGATTATTTTTCTTAAAATTTTGGTGTCTTTTTTTGATTGAGTTTTAATAGGAAATGCTTAAAATTGTTTTTTGATGGTCCGGTCGTTCAGTGGATAGGACGGAGTCCTGCGAAGACTCAAACCCAGGTTCAACTCCTGGTCGGGCCAAGATGTTTAATTATTAATCTTTTTTCATGACTCATGTTTATATTGCTACAAATAGGCTTATTACAAGTGAAGAAATAGATAAAAAACTTGAAAAACAAATAAAATTATGAGAAAGAAAAGAAATGATAAAAAAATAAAAGAAAAAATTAAATCAATCTTTGTTTCAAATAAATAATTTTTAATTTTAAAACTTATAAAAAATGGTTTCTCAAAAAAGAATTATGAAAGTTATAATTTTGTTTATTGTTGCTATATTTTTGCTTTCTAGTGGTTTAGTTTCTGTTATGTATTTTGTAGATATGAACAAAAATTCTGCGGATGAAAACATTGTTGAAACTTTGCCGGATGAAGATGAGGTTATAGATGTTTCTTCTTTGGGATTGTAATATAATTTATTGTGATTTGTTTTTTTTAAATTAAGTTAGAAAAAATGAAACTTATTGTTGATGAAGCTCAAAGATATGCAAAAATGAGAGCACATACGGCTGCACATTTGTTGCATGCTCAGTTGTGTAAAACATTTCCTGAAACAAAGCAAGCAGGATCTTTTGTGGATCAAGATTATTTAAGATTGGATTTTGCAGCGGATAGAGCTTTGACTGGTGAGGAACTTTTGAAAGTTCAAAAAGAAGTAAATCATTTGATTTATGCAGCTTTGCCTGTAGAAAACTTTGAAACTTCTTATGATGAAGCTATCAAACTTTGAGCAAAAGCGTTTTTTGAAGATAAATATGGAGATACGGTTAGAGTGGTCAAAGTTGATCAAAATGTTTCTACTGAACTTTGTGGAGGAACCCATGTAAGCAATACCAAAGATATTGGATGTTTTGTGCTTCTTGCTCAAGAATCTGTGGCTTCTGGTATCAAAAGAATTGTGGCTTTGACTGGACCAAAAGTGTTTGAATATGTGCAGGAAAAAGATCAGATTTTGGATGATTTGGCTGAGAAGTTTAGCGTTGGTCAAAAACAAGTTGTTGATAAAGCAGAAAAATTAATCAAAGAATATGAAGCTTTACAAAATTCTTTTGGGCAATTGCAAAATAAATTGGTAGCTGATATGATTCGTGGATTATCAAATAAAACAAATAATTCAGAATTTAATACTGTGTTGGAAATACCTAGCGATGTTGATTTCAAGGTTGCGTTGGGACAGGTTAGAAAAATATTTGAAAATCAGAATTTTTTGATATATACAAAAGAGTGAAATTTTGCCTTGTTTATGGATACAGGCTCTGCCAAAAATATGATTCAAACGCTTGGTTTAAAATGATGATGAAATGATCAGTTGGTACAAGGAAGAGATCCTAAAGTAACAACGATATTTTAGATATTAACCAAATCTTGATGAAATTTAATAATCCTTTGTACGAAAATGAAGAATTAGCATATGAAGATGTGTTTTTATTTCAAAATTATTTC